>Ga0247730_1000487_pt1 | contig 29019 bp, 26 predicted proteins | sample UWRJL073202C2_FD_180959 | JGI IMG/M metagenome (GOLD analysis project Ga0247730, IMG submission 180959) | Plant litter microbial communities from Arlington Agricultural Research Station in Wisconsin, United States - UWRJ-L073-202C-2 | ecosystem: Environmental > Terrestrial > Plant litter >... | reverse complement strand
TGATGCGCACGGGCGAGCTGACCATCTATTCCAACGCGACGACCGTAGCGGCCCGCATCGCCATCGAGGGCGGCTTCGCGGAAGTGAACGAAAAGGGCCTGACCGTATTGGCCGAACGCGCAGTCGAAGCCTGAGCGGAAGTGCAACGCCGTCTCGCAGTCGGTCCGGCGCTTTCGGTTTCAGCTACAGTTTGAACGCCTGATTCAGGCGGACGCGGGCTATCTCCATACAGCCGCATAGAAGCTGACCATTTCCTCGGCCCCGCATCGGCGGGTTCAATCGATTCTCGCGCAAAAAGCTCCGCGCTTAACGGCTCGGCAACGGCTTTCGCCTAAGCTCCTTGATCAGGGGCGAGGCAATGCCGAGACGAGGACGGGACGAACCGATGAGTGCTTTCGGGAGACGCGGCGGGATCGGTGCCGGTTCGACGCGCGCAGGATCGTTCGGTTCGGCGCGGCCCGTTCTGCCCGGCGCGGCTGAAGGCGGCGGGCAGTTCCCGCCTGTCGATGGCATAACGGAACTGGCCGGCGCACCGTCCGAAGCGATGGACCGGCTTGCCGCGCGTGTCGCTGCATCCGGTGAGGCGGGGAGCCTGCGTGCGGAGGGATTCGAAGCCTCCGTTCACAAGATCAAGGAACAGGTGCTCCCGCGCCTGCTGGAACGTGTCGATGCCGAGGCGGCCGCCACGCTCTCCAAGGAAGAACTGGCCGAGGAATTCCGGCCGATCATCGGCGAAGTCCTGGCCGAACTGCGCATCACCCTCAACCGACGCGAACAATATGCGCTGGAAAAGGTGCTGGTCGATGAGCTGCTCGGCCTCGGCCCGTTGGAGGAGCTGCTCTCCGATCCGCTGATCAGCGATATCATGGTCAACGGACCTGATCAGACCTACGTCGAGCGCAAGGGCAAGCTGGAGCTGGCGCCGGTCCAGTTTCGCGACGAGGAACATCTGTTCCAGATCGCCCAGCGCATCGTCTCCAAGGTCGGCCGGCGCGTCGATCAGACCAGCCCCCTTGCCGATGCCCGACTCGCCGATGGCAGCCGCGTCAACGTCATCGTCCCGCCGCTGTCTTTGCGCGGCACGGCGATCTCGATCCGCAAATTTTCGGCCAAACCTATTACGCTGGATATGATGGCCAATGGCGGTTCGATGTCGCCGCAGATGGCGACGGCGCTGAAGATCGCTGGCGCCAGCCGCTTCAACATCGTCATTTCGGGCGGCACCGGTTCGGGCAAGACGACGATGCTGAATGCCATCTCCAAGATGATCGATCCCGGCGAGCGCGTGCTGACGATCGAGGACGCGGCCGAGCTTCGCCTGCAGCAGCCGCACTGGCTGCCGTTGGAAACGCGTCCCGCCAATCTGGAAGGAAACGGCGAAATCTCGATCCGCGACCTGGTCAAGAATGCGCTGCGTATGCGGCCAGATCGCATCATCCTGGGCGAAATTCGCGGGTCCGAATGCTTCGATATGCTGTCTGCGATGAACACCGGTCACGACGGATCGATGTGCACGCTCCACTCCAATTCCCCGCGTGAGGCGCTGGCGCGTATGGAGAATATGGTGATGATGTCGGACATCAAGGTGCCGAAGGAGGCGATCAGCCGCCAGATCGCCGACTCGGTGGATCTCATCATCCAGGTGAAACGTCTGCGCGACGGATCGCGCCGCGTGACCAACATCACCGAGGTGATCGGCATGGAAGGCCCGGTGATCGTCACGCAGGAACTCTTCAAGTTCGAATATCTGGACGAGGGCAGCGACGGCAAAATCATCGGCGAATATCGCTCGACGGGCCTCCGCCCCTACACGCTTGAAAAGGCCAAGCAGTTCGGCTTCGATCAGCCGTTTCTGGAAGCGTGCCTCTGATCCGAGGCAACGCCCGCCCCGATCACGATGCGATCAATCGACACGCTTCAGCCCATGCTTGAACCGCGCCGAATTGGCGACGTAGCCGGCGGCGGACTGCTTCAGTCCTGCGATCGCCTCCGGGGACAGCTGGCGCTTCACCTGCGCCGGCGATCCTACGATCAGGCTGCCCGGCGGAAAAACCTTGCCCTCGGTAACGAGCGCGCCGGCCCCGACGAGGCAATCGTCGCCGATCACCGCATCGTTGAGGATCGTCGCCCCCATGCCGACGAGAACGCGGTCACCGACGGTGCAGCCATGCAGGATGGCATGATGGCCGATCGTCACGTCCTCACCGATCGTCAGCGGCGAGCCGGGATCGGAATGCAGCATCGCCCCGTCCTGCACGTTGCTGCGCGTACCGATATGGATCGGGGTGTTGTCGGATCGGACGACCGCGCCGAACCAGATGCTCGATTGAGAGGCCAGCCGCGCATCGCCGATCACGTCGGCGCTGGGCGCGACCCATGCAGATCCATCCGCCGGTAAGCTCGGGCGCTGTCCATCGAGTTCATAGAGCGGCATCAGGCAGGTTCCTTTGCTGTCAAGAAGGGGCGATAGCTACAGAGCCGGGGCGCTGTACAGCGCCCTTCTTGGCGAATGAAGGGTCAGGAAAGTGCACGATCAGCCCTTGAAGCTGTCCTTCGCCGCGCGAACGATGCCAAAGGCCTCGGCCGCATCTCCTGCGCCAGCCGCAATCGCCAGCAGCGGCGCGCGCAGGAAAGGATTGGTCGCCGCCTCTTCGCCGATCGTGGTCGGCACGGTCGGCTCACCCGCGGCTATTCGCGCTTCCAGCGCCGGCGCCCGGCGCTTCAGTGCCTCCCCATCATCGACAGAAAGGGCGAAGCGCAGATTCGCGGCGGTATATTCGTGCGCGCAGAACAGCCGTGTCTCAGCGGGCAAATCTGCGAGCCGCGCCAGGCTGCTCCAAAATTGGATGGGCGTTCCTTCAAACATCCGCCCGCATCCAAGCGTGAAGAGCGTATCTCCCACGAACACCACCGCGTCGGCTGCATCATAATAGCTGATGTGACCACCCGTATGGCCGCCCGTATCGATCACGGCAAAGCGCGTCAGGCCCAATTCCACGCTGTCTCCATGCGCCACCTGACGATCGATGGGCGCAATCCGGGCAACTTCGGCGGGGGCGACGATCTCCGCTCCATAACGGGCCTTGAGCGCCGCATTTCCGCCAATATGATCAGCGTGCCAATGAGTGTTCAGTATCAGATCGAGCCCCCAGCCGAGCGCGTCGAGTTCCCGCGCATAGGCATCCGCGTTCGGCGCGTCGATCGCCGCGACCTCGCCGCTGGCCTCGTCCCGCACCAGGAATCCATAATTGTCCGAAAGGCAGCGAAACTGGTGAATGGCAATGGGCATGACGATCCCTCGGCAAGATGCCAGCGGCGTTCGACAGCGACGTAGGCCAGGAACTCTCCCGGCGCCAGATCGAGACGGCGCCCGAACCGCTCATGGCTTTCACCAACCGCCGCTAGGGTTTACGGGGTCGCCGCATGATTACCGGCGATCCAACCACCATCCGCCGCCTTTATGGGCGCCGCCAAGGCCATAAGCTGCGCGAAGGGCAGGCTGCGCTCGTCGAAGACTTGCTGCCGCGCCTGTCCGTGGCCGAGACAGGCCCGCTCGATGCAGTCCGTATGTTCGGTGACGATCGCCCGCTTCAACTCGAGATCGGCTTCGGCGCGGGCGAACATCTCGCCGGCCAGGCCGAAATGCGGCCCGATCACGGATTGATCGGCTGCGAGCCGTTTCTCAACGGCGTCGTCGGCGCGCTCGGCCATATCGACCGGCTGGGCCTGACCAATGTCCGCCTCCATATGGGCGATGCGCTGGAGGTGATCGAACGGCTGCCGAATGCGAGCCTGGACCGGGCCTATCTGCTCCACCCGGATCCGTGGCCGAAGGCGCGGCACGCCAAGCGCCGTTTCATGAATGCCGGGCCGATCGCCTTGCTCGCCACCAAGCTGAAGCCCGGCGCCGAATTCCGGTTCGGGACGGATCACCCGATCTACTGCCAGTGGGCGATGATGGTGATGAAAGCGCGGCCGGAATTCGAATGGCTGGTCGAGGGGCCGCGCAACTTCCTCGTCCGCCCCGACGATTGGCCGGAGACACGCTACGAAGCGAAGGCCCGGCGCCAGGGACACGAAGTCTGGTACTTCCGTTACCGGAAACGCCAGCTTCATGAGGAAAATGCGCTTACCGGCTGATCCCGCGGAGACGCGCCCGCTGTCTGCAGGCGCGTCCGACCGTCCGCCTCAGTTCTTGCGCTGTTCGGTATCGCGGGCCGCAAGTTCGGTGGTGCAGGCGTTGGAAGAGACCTGCGGCGTCAACGGTATCTTGCCGGTCTGGTGATGATTGCCGGCGGTGCGGCATGTCTCGCTCGCGAGCGGGCGGTACGCCTTGACCGGGCTGCGGCCAGCCGGCCCCTGCTCGACATGGCTGTTGGCCACCGTTTGTGCAACCGTCGGCATGGCGGGAGTGAGAGCGATTGCGGCAAGAGTAGCAAAGAAGCGATGCATGATATAATCTCCTGATCCAACGCGGATGGCCAGCGCCACCGCCTGGATGAAGATGTATTCCAGACACATTTCCGAGCCGGTTCCAGTTTGTGAGGAAACATGTCTACTGACCTACCAAGCAGTTGCGTGAGCGTGACAAATCGTTGCTGGCGATAGGTTTCGGCCAGAAGCCGGCAACAGCGGTTGACGCGGCCCCGATGCTTTCTAGGTGCAGTCCGGCAATTGATCGGACATCTTGGAAGCCATGAAATGACCCCCTCTATCGTCATCGTCGAGGATGATCCCGCGCTTCGGACGCTCACCGCCCGCGCCCTCCAGGAGAATGGCTATTTCGTGCGCACCGCCTCCACTGCGCCGGAAATGTGGATCGCCTTCGAAGGCGGGCCGGTCGATCTGGTCCTGCTGGATATCATGCTTCCGGGCACCAGCGGGATCGAGCTTTGCCGGCAAATCCGCAAGCAGAGCGAAGTCCCGATCATCTTCATCAGCGCAAAGGGCAGCGAGCCCGATCGCGTCATCGGGCTGGAGATCGGCGCCGACGACTATCTGGCGAAGCCCTTCTCCACGCGTGAGTTGATCGCGCGGGTCCGCGCCGTGCTACGCCGCGGCGGTGTCGAGCGCAGCCAGGTCGGCACGCGCGAGAGCGAAGCCCATTTCGATGGCAATGTCTTGAACTTCCCTCGCCGAGAGCTGCGCAGCCCGACGGGCGCCGTCATCGATCTCACCGGCGCGGAGTTCGATCTTCTCGCCACCTTCGTCGGCCAGCCGCAACGCGTCATTTCGCGCGAGCGCCTGATCGAGCTTTCGCGTACAAGGCTCGGCGATGCTTCAGATCGCAGTATCGACGTGCTCGTAAGCCGCCTCCGTCGGAAGCTTTCGGTCGACGGCAAGTCCGCGCCGATCACGACAGTACGCGGCGTAGGATATATGCTGAATGCGGAAGTGGCGCGGGTTTGACGCCGCGCAGCCCTTGATCCGCCGCATCGGCGGGCCTCTCGGGCTGCTGGGTCGCATCGTCGCGATCCTGCTGCTGACCGTGGGCATCGAGTTCGGCGCCAGCACATATTTGTATGAGCGCTCCAGCCACTTCTCGGTGCGCGAGGACGAAGCCCGCCGACTGGCCGAGCATCTCGTCGTCGCGCGCAAGATCCTGAACGAAGCTCCGGAACGCGATCGGCCGCCAATAGCCGAACAATTGACGACGGATCGATACGTCGTCCGCTGGAGCACGACTGCCCCCGCCCCGCCGCGATTTGCGCCGGCACTCGATCAGACGCGCAGTCAAATTCTCGCTTGGGAACCGGGTCTGGCCGATAGCCCGATCCGTATCCGGCTTTCGTCTCCCGGGCGCAATTCGGCCGTGCTGGGCGAGCTTCAATTGTCGGACGGTACTTGGCTGTCCTTCAGCACGCACGAACTCGTCCAGTCGTGGGATCTGGCCTTGGGCCGGATCGCGCTCGCGCTGGTGCCCGCTTTCGCCTTCACGATCCTTGGCAGCCTCCTCATCCGCCGCGCGCTGGTTCCCATTCGGCTTCTCGCCCGCGCTACGGAAAAGGTCGGCTCGGCCGACGGCATCCACCTGGAGGAAGAAGGCACGGGCGAGGTCCGCCAGTTGATCCGTGGTTTCAATACGATGCAGGAGCGTATTCACCGGCTGATCGAAGATCGTACGCAGGCGCTGGCCGCGGTCGGCCATGATCTGCGCACCCCTCTGGCGCGCGTACAATTGCGGGCCGAAGCGATCGAGCAGGCCCCGCTTCGGGAGGCGATCGGCCGCGACATTGGCGAGATGGAAGCAATGGTCGGCTCGCTCTTGGCATTCCTCGGCGGCGAAGGCGATCCCGAACCCCCTACCCGCACCGATCTGGCCGTTCTTGCGGTCACAACGATCGAAGAAGCGCAGGATCGCGGAGAGGACGCATCCTATGTCGGCCCGGATCACTTGGAGATCGTCATTCGGCGGATGGGCTTCCGAAGGGCGCTGGTGAACCTCGTAGAAAACGCGCTTCATTACGGCCAGTCGGTAACGCTGACGCTCGAATTGATGTCGGTTGCGGTCCGCATCTGCATCGACGATGACGGCCCCGGCATTCCGGCCGATCAACTGGAAGCGGTGCTGAAGCCCTTTGCCCGCCTGGATACCGCGCGGTCCCGCAACACGAAAGGCCTCGGGCTCGGGCTGGCGATCGTGCACCGGGCTGTCCTGCAAGAGAATGGCTCGCTGACGCTTTCGAACCGCCCGGAAGGCGGATTGCGGGCTGAAATCGTCTTGCCGCATTCAAATGTCTGAACCGGCGCGGCGCACTGGATGGGCTGTGGTCAGCAACAAGAATTGCTGATTCCCGCGCCGCTCCGCAACGTTTCCTTACATATGCGCTGCTTTGCAGCAAAAGCCGCCCGCTAGATAATCTCTGAACCCCCTTTCTCAACGGGGCGAAGAGGAACCACCATGAACGAGCTTATCGGCCGCGTCTTCTCCTTCGAAAAGCAGGTCTTTCCCACGCAGAGCGTGCTCTATGGGAAACTCGCCAGTGAGGGCCAGAGCCCAAAGGCGTTGATGATCTCCTGCGCGGACAGCCGCGTCGTGCCCGAACAGATCATGCAGGCCGAGCCGGGCGATCTGTTCGTCTGCCGCAACGCCGGCAACATCGTCCCGCCGCACGCCACCCAGAACGGCGGTGTCACCTCCACAGTGGAATATGCCGTGATGGTCCTCGGCGTCCGCGACATCATCATCTGCGGTCATTCGGATTGCGGTGCGATGAAAGCCGTTGCCGATCCCACTGGCCTGGATGCCATGCCGAATGTCGCCGCGTGGCTGCGCCACTCGACGGTCGCGGCCAAGGTGGTCAATGATGGTTATCCCGAACTGGAAAGCCATGAGCGCGTCCGCGCCATCAGCCTCGAGAATGTCGTCGCGCAGCTTGCCCATATCCGCACGCACCCGTCGGTTGCGTCCGGCATTGCCAGGGGCGAGATTTCGCTTCACGGCTGGTTCTTCGATATCGGCGCCGGTCAGATCCTGGCGCTGGATGGCGATACCAACCGCTTCGTTCCCCTGCGTGAAGGCGGCAGCTTGCCGGTCGCGCAGAAGGCAGAGCCCCGCCGCGCGGCCTACTTCGATCACGCGCAGGCGGCAGAATGAACAGCATCCTGACTATGTTTTCGGGCAAGACGTTGGCGCGGGATTTCACCGCGTCAATCGTCGTGTTCCTCGTCGCGATGCCCCTGTGCATGGGTATCGCGGTCGCATCCGGCGTTCCGCCTGAAAAGGGCCTGATAACCGGGATTATCGGCGGCCTCGTCGTCGGTTTCCTTGCCGGATCACCATTGCAAGTCAGCGGGCCTGCCGCCGGCCTGGCCGTCATCGTGTTCGAGCTTGTCCGCGAACATGGCATCGCCGCGCTCGCCCCCATTCTCGTCCTCGCCGGTATCCTTCAGGTCATAGCTGGATCGCTGAAGCTCGGCGGCTGGTTCCGTGCCATCTCGCCCGCCGTCGTCCACGGTATGCTCGCCGGTATCGGTGCGCTGATCGTGATCGGCCAATTTCACGTGCTGTTCGATGCCAAGCCGCTCAGTCATGGTCTCGATAATCTTGCCGCAATGCCGGGGCGCCTGTTCGGCCTCGATCCGGCCAATGCGACCGTCACCGAACTCGCCTTCCTGCTCGGCTTGATCACGATCGCAGCGATGCTGCTGTGGGAGAAATTCCGCCCTGCTCCGCTCAAGCTGGTCCCGGGCGCGCTCGTCGGCGTGCTCGTCGCCACGATCATCGCCTATTTCGGCGATCTTCAGGTGCTCCGCGTGAGCGTGCCGGCATCGATTTTCGGTGCCGTCGATGTGCCCGGCGAAGGCTTCCTCGCCCGTATCTTCCAGCCTTCGCTGCTGGCCACCGGCTTCGCGATCGCCTTCATCGCCAGCGCCGAGACACTGCTGTCGGCGGCTGCAGTCGATCGGATGCACGATGGCCCACGCACCGATTACAACAAGGAATTGCGCGCGCAGGGCGTGGGCAATCTGTTGTGCGGTCTTGCCGGATCGCTGCCGATGACGGGCGTCATCGTTCGCTCCTCGGCAAACGTGCAGGCTGGCGCACAAACGCGCCTGTCCGCGATCCTTCATGGCGCGTGGATTCTCGGCTTCGTAGCCCTGCTTCCTTGGCTGCTGCGGGAAATCCCAATGGCGGCACTGGGCGGCATTCTCGTCATTACCGGCTGGCGGCTGGTCAGCCTCAGCCATGTACGACACCTCTTCCACAATTATGGCGTGCTGCCGGCGGCGATCTGGGTGGCGACCTTCGCCACCGTCGTCGCATCCGATCTGCTCACCGGTGTCCTCGTCGGCATCGGCCTCTCCACGCTGGAGATCCTGCCGCAGATCAACAAGCTGCGTCTTAAGGTGGATGTCAGCGAGCAGGCCGGCTCACGCGAGATCGCATTGGCCGGCGCGGCGACCTTCCTGAGCCTGCCCAAGCTCTCGAAGGTGTTGGACGAGACGCCCACCGATCGCCCGCTGCGGCTGAACCTCCGCCACCTCTCTGGCATCGATCATACCTGCAGCGAAATGCTGTCGGAGTGGCTTCAGCGGCGTCGGGGAGCAGGCTCCCCGGTCGAGGTTTTCGGTACGCCGGCGAAGCTGGCCAAACTCGTGGCCTAAACAACGCACTTCCCAGCCTTCCCGATCGAGACACACTTTGTCACGATCGGGAAGCGGCGCGTTCACAAAACTTACTTAGCTCTGGCCTCACCCGGAAGGACTTTCGCACCACCGCACAGCGGCAGAGATGCGGAAGCCCTCCGGTTGCAGGTGGAACATTCGACCTAAAATAAAGGGGAATGTTCATGAAAATCCGCTTCGCCGCGCTTGCGGCGCTGGCCCTCTCCGCACCGGCCTTGGCGCAGGAAGAGACGAAGCCGATCACCATTTCCGGCAGCGTCGGGCTCGTTTCCGATTATCGGTTCCGGGGCGTTTCCCAGAGCGATCGCAATCTGGCCGTTCAGGGCGGCATCACGATCGCGCATGAATCCGGCCTTTACGTCAGCACCTGGGGTTCGAACCTCGCCGGCTGGGGCACGTTCGGCGGCGCCAACATGGAACTGGATCTTGTCGCCGGCTTCAAGAAGAGCTTCGATGCCGTCACGCTGGATGCCGGCGTAACCTGGTTCATGTACCCTGCCGGCTTCGACAATACCGATTTCTTCGAGCCTTACGTGAAGCTCTCCACCACCGTCGGCCCGGTCAGCCTGCTCGGCGGCGTCGCCTATGCGCCGAAGCAGCAGGCGCTCGGCAACTGGTTTCTGAACGGCACGTCGGCCGCGAATGGCGTCTATGACGTTCCGAACGACAAGAACGACAATCTCTACATCTGGGGCGACATTTCCTCGGCCATTCCGGATACCGGGATCACGCTGAAGGCGCATGCCGGCTATTCGAACGGCAACAAGGGCCTCGGCCCATTCGCTACTTCGGTCGCGCCGACCGGCGAATATGTCGATTGGCTTGCGGGCGTCGATTATACGATCGGCGGCACGCCGCTCACGGTAGGCGTCGCGTATATCGACACCAACATCTCCAAGCGCGATGCCGCCTATCTGGCACCCAGCTTCACGCGCGGTCAGGATGGCACCGGCCAGATTGCCGGCGCTACGGTCATCGCCACGCTGACCGCCGCTTTCTGATCATCGTGGGGAGCGGACTTCGGTTCGCTCCCCATTGTATCGGGCGCAAGTTACTCCAAGCGCCGCGCGACTTCGGCCTCACCCTGACAGGGAAGCTCAACCCGCCGTCGGTAATGTCAGCCGCACAAGCAATCCGCCCAAATCCTCGCTTTCCTCCAGCGACACCGCTCCGCCATAGATTTCCGCGACATCCCGCACGATCGCAAGACCAAGGCCAGTGCCTGGCTTGCCCGTATCCAGCCGCGCACCGCGCTCGAAGATGGCCTGCCGTTGCCCTTCGGGGATGCCGCTCCCGTCATCCTCGACCAGCACATCTACGCTCCCCAGCGCGCCCTTCTTCCCGGCCTTCTGTTGGCAAACGGTGACGAAGACACGCCCGCCGCCATATTTCGAGGCATTCTCGATGAGGTTGCCCAGCATTTCATCCAGATCCTGCCGCTCGATCCGCACCCGCGCCTCGCGATTGCCGTCCAGATCGATTGTCACGTCCGGATAGAGGCGGCTCACTGCCCGTTCCACTGCATCCAGCGATGGCCAGACCGGGGCCACGCTCTGCGCAACGCCCCTGCGGCCAACAGCGCGCGCGCGGGCCAGATGATGATCCACCTGCCGCCGCATCGTCGTCGCCTCGCGGATGACGGTACGGCAAAGATCCGCGCTGTTCGCCGTCGCCTCGTTCATGATGACCGTGAGCGGCGTCTTCAGCGCATGGGCGAGGTTGCCGGCATGCCGGCGCGCTTCCTCCGCCTGCTTTTCGTTATGTGCGAGCAGGTCGTTCAGCTCCTCCACCATCGGTGCGATCTCGATGGGGAGGCTAGTATTGACGCGAGAACTATCCCCGGCCCTCACCGCCGCAATCTCTCGCCGAACCCGCCGCAACGGCCACAGCCCGAACGTCGCTTGGAGCGCCGACATCAGGATCAGGCCGAGCGCCAGGATCGCGAAGGACCGCACCAGCGTTCGCCGCAAAATCGCGACTTGCTCGTCCAGCCCATTGCGCGCCTGAGCGACTTGGAAGCGCCACACGGTCGGCGCGCCAGGCAGGCGCAGATCCCGCTCCAGCACCCGCAGTGGTTCGTAATCGAACTGCTTACTGTCATAGGTGTGAGTGGCGAGATCGGAGTGACGATCCGCGCTGACCAGCGTGCGATCCCACAGCGAGCGGGACCGAAACGGCTCATGGTTCGGCCCGGAAACCTGATAATATAGGCCGGATGCGGGCTCGACGAAGCGCTGGTCTGCCAGGGGGCGAGTGAAGCGCACCTCGCCGTCCGTATCCAGCTCGGCCGATGCGATCATCGCATTCAGAACATAGCCGAGTTGGTCGTCGAAATTCCGGCTGATAGCGGCGTTCAGCACGCGATCGAGCGCAATACCTCCGCCCGCTAACAGGACGATGATCCACAGCGCGGCTATGCCGATCATGCGACGGGTGAGCGACCCGGTGGTCCGTGTCGCCACCCGCAACGTCTTGTCCTGTCGGTTCGCGATCATCAGCGGCAGCCCAAAGAGCATCCGGACGACATTGACCGGCGCCTCCACCCAGCGCCAGCCCATCGGCATGGGCCTAGGCGGATCGCCGCCCGCATCCATGCTCAGCCGCCATTCTCGTCGAGCGAGTAGCCGAGGCCGCGGATCGTGGTTATCACATCGGCACCCAGCTTCTTGCGAATTCTGGTAACGAACACTTCGATCGTATTGGAATCGCGGTCGAAATCCTGATCGTAAATATGTTCGATCAGCTCGGTACGGCTAACAACTTTGCCCTTGTGGTGCATCAGGTACGACAGCAATTTATATTCCTGCGCGGTAAGCTTCACCGGCTCACCTGCCTTCGTGACCTTGCCGCTGCGCGTATCGAGCCGGATATCGCCCGCGATCAGCTCGGACGAGGCGTTACCGGAAGCGCGCCGGATCAGAGCGCGGAGCCGCGCGATCAATTCCTCGGTCTGGAATGGCTTGGCGAGATAATCGTCGGCGCCTGCGTCCAGCCCGGCGACCTTATCGGACCAGCTGTCCCGCGCCGTCAGCACCAGCACGGGCGTATCCTTGCCCTCCTTGCGCCAGCGATCCAGCACCGTCAGCCCATCCACTTCCGGCAGGCCGAGATCCAGCACGATTGCGTCATAATCCTCGGTCGAACCCAGATAATGGCCGTCCTCGCCGTCTGTTGCCAGATCGATCGCATAGCCTGCGCCCTCCAGCGTCGCCCGCAGCTGGCGCCCAAGGTTCGGCTCGTCTTCCACGATCAGCACACGCATCACTGTCTCCCAAAGGGGCGAATTCGTTACGACGCTGCTTATGCTCGTTTACGGACGCAGCCTCAATTCCCGTTAGGAAGAAGTCGCTTAGTTGCCGGTTCGGCCGATGATCGCGCCATTGCGTGCGTCAACGTCGATCCACACGACAGACCCTGCCCGCATGAACTTCAACCGGTAACTCGCTGTTCCCGGATCGAATTCCGGTCCGAGATAATCGAAGCCTGCCATGCGTGGAACGATGCGCTGCTCGATCTGGCGTAGAGACATGACCTGCCCGGCCTGACGCGCTTGAAACACCTCATCCTGCTCACGACGCCGCTGGCCTTCGACGGCGACGGCAGGCGCGAGCGAGAGAACCGCAAGAGCGGCGACAAAGGGCCTGAGCATCGGCATGGAAGTTTACATAGGGCCAAGGCTTTGAATAGCCCATGAATGGTTCAAAAGCCGCAGACTGTGGCCAATCTGCATCGCGAGGCGAAAGTGCCGTTTGGGCATGTACGGCGAGGCAAACAGGTGACCTTGGCGATCAACTCGACTAGCGAGCGTCATCATGGCTGCCCCCGTTCTCGCTTTCGAAAATCTCGGTCTCGTTCAAGGCTCCGGATGGCTCTTTCGCCATTTTGATATCCACATAGGCGAACGAGACCGCCTCGCCTTGATCGGCCGCAACGGCGCGGGCAAAACGACGATGCTTCGCCTGCTGGCGGGGCAGATCGATTGTGACGAGGGCCGCCGCACGATCGTGCCTGGAACGCGCGTGATCCTGCTGGAGCAGGAACCGGCAATGACGGGGATGGCGACATTACGCGATTTCGCGCTGCACGGCGTCGATGCTCCTGCGGCTCATGAGGTGGAAGCGCTGGCCGACCAGATCGGCATCGATCTGGGGCGGGATGCGGCGACGGCAAGCGGCGGAGAACGCCGCCGCGCCGCCATCGCCCGCGCGCTGGCGATGGAGCCGGACGTGCTTCTCCTCGACGAGCCGACCAACCATCTGGATCTTGCCGCCATCGATTGGCTGGAGGAATGGCTCGCCCGCTATCGCGGGGCATTCGTTGCGATAAGCCACGACCGCGCCTTCCTGACCCGTTTGACCAAGCAGACGCTCTGGATCGATCGCGGCCAAATCCGCCGCAAGGAGATCGGCTTCGGGGGTTTCGAGGCCTGGACCGAGACGGTCTACGCAGAGGAGGCCCGCAACGCCGAGCGGCTGGACGCCAAGCTCAAGCTGGAAGAGCATTGGCTGCTGCGAGGCGTCACGGCGCGGCGCGCCCGCAACGAAGGCCGCAAGGCCAAGCTGATGGAAATGCGCGCCACGCGTGCCGCGATGATGGGTCCGCAGGGCACGGCAAAGATCGTCCACGCAGCCAATGACACGCGCACCAAGATCGTCATCGACGCCGAGCATGTGAGCAAATCTTTCGGCGACCGGCCGATCATCAAGGACTTCACCTTCCGAGTGACGCGCGGCGACCGGATCGGCCTGGTGGGCGCGAACGGCGCCGGCAAGACGACGTTGCTGAAACTGCTGACCGGCGAGCTCCAGCCCGATGAAGGCCGCGTCAAACGCGCCCAGACGCTGGACGGCATCGTCATCGATCAACAGCGCAAGCTGATGGCGCCGGACAAAACCATCCGCGACATTCTGGCCGACGGCGGCGACTGGATCGATGTGCTGGGAACGAGGAAGCACATCGCCGGCTATCTCAAGGAATTCCTGTTCGATCCCAACATGATCGATGCCAAGGTTGGCACGCTTTCGGGAGGGGAGCGCTCACGCCTGCTGCTGGCGCGTGAATTTGCCCGCCCTTCGAACCTGCTCGTGCTGGACGAGCCGACCAACGATCTCGATCTGGAGACGCTCGATCTGCTGCAGGAGGTCGTCTCCGATTATGACGGCACCGTGCTGATCGTCAGCCATGATCGCGATTTCCTCGATCGTACCGTCACCGTCACGCTCGGTTTCGACGGCTCCGGCAAGGTGGATGTCGTCGTCGGCGGCTATGCGGATTGGGTGAAGCAGCGCGGACCAAAGCCAGAGTTGCGTACCAAGTCCGCCCCGAAGGTGGAGGCCATCGCGCCACCCAAATCGCGCGCAAAGCTCAGCTATAAGGATCAGCGGGATTTGCAAATTCTCCCCGCCGAGATCGAGAAGATCGAAGCGGCGATCGCCCGTGACGAGGCTGCCTTGGCCGATCCGCAGCTCTACGTTCGGGATCCCAAGCGCTTCGATGCGCTAATGGTCGGGCTGGAAACAGCCCGCCGTCGCAAGGAAGAAGCGGAGTTGCGCTGGTTGGAACTGGCGGAAATGTCGGAAGGCCTGAACTGAGCGCCGTCGCCTGAGACGTTGCCCCGCGCTCTCTAGGAAAGCGCGGAGCTCCGCCAATACTGGCTGTCAGGTCGTGACTACTTCGCGCTTCGTCGCTGCTGGAACGCCGAGCGCGGTAAGCCCCCGGTAAAGCACCAGCAGAACGATCATTATCGCGCCGTCGCGCACGAAGTCCTGCGCGAAATAGGTCGGCGAAAGCGCGATCTTGAGCCCGCCCAGGGCAAGCGCACCCATGATGAGGACGCTCTTGTAGCCCAGCGTTGCGCCCACAAACGCGACGGCAAGAGACACCACCGCCCCGCTCGTGAGCCGGCCTATCGTCCAGCAGGCGGCAAGCAGCGATGCGATTGCGGCGATGCCGATCACCCCTCCCCACATCAACGTCGTCGGATCCTGCGGATAATGGTGAATGCCGAACCCGACGGCCTGGCTGGCAAACCATGCCACCGCCATCAGGATCAGCCCTTCACGCCGCGCCATATGCAACGCTGCCAAGGCGGCGAGCGCCGCGAACGGTGTGGCACAGGCAAGCGCCCAACTGGTCAGCACGCTCGCCGCCGACAGTAACACGATCCAGAGCAGGGAGCCGCCGGGGTTCATAGTCTCGCCCGCCATCAAAACCGCCCCCTGAAGCCCGCATAGATGCTCCGGCCCAGCGTCCCGAAGCGATAGGCCGTCTCGTACGAGGTATCGAACAAATTCTCGGCGCGCGCGAAGACCGCGACATTTTCGGAAAGCGGCATCTCGGCGCGTAGATCGACCAAGGTGTAGGGCGAAAGGCGCGTAGTGTGCGTCGCATTCTCGAAGCTTTCGCCGGCCCACCGCACCGCGACCCCGATCGAAGGGCCTTGCGGGACAGCGTATGTGGCCGATGCGTTGGCCGTATGGCGCGGTCGCCGTGCCAGCTGGAAGCCATCGGTCGGTGTGCCGGGCGAGCGATCCTCGGATGCGGTCCAGGTGAAATTGCCGTTCAGCGATACGCGCGCGACCGGCGCTATCCGGGCGGTGGCCTCGATCCCCTTCGCGAAGGCGCGGGCGATGTTCAGATAATAGCCGAAGCGCGGCAATGATGGATCACCCGGCGCCGTGCAGAGTGGATCGGTCGAGGTCGGGAAATCGCAGCTGTTGAAGCCGATCAGATCACGCGAACGACGCTCGAAATAGGTCGCGCCGAAGCCGACCTTGCCGTCCCATAGACGCTGCTCGGCACCGGCTTCCCAGCCCTTGGCCTGCTCCGGATTGAGCGTCACGTTCCCATATTCGGAGAAAAGTTGGTACAAGGTCGGCGCCTTAAACGCTTCCGAATAGCTCGCGCGCAGCACCGTCCCGGTCGGCAAAACCCAGGCCGCGCCGCCTGAAAACAGCGTCTTGCTGCCGTAGCGATTGTGATCGTCATGGCGGATGCCCCCGGTCAGGGTCAGGCCCTTCACCACCTCGGCATTGATCTGGGCGTAGATCCCGGTCAGCTCGGCCTTGCCCTTCGTCGCGGGAGGCACGGAAGCCGAAAGACTGCCCGGTGGGGAAACGCTGCGGAAATTGCTGCGCTCATTTTCGATACCGAACACCGCCTCGACGCCCGACGTGACGGCGAGCGTACCCTGATATTCGAGGCGTTTGTTGATCCCCGCCGCGTCAAACGTCTTGGCGCGCGCGAGGGTGGGATCGTAATTGTCGCGGCTGGTGTTGGTGTAGCCATAGGCAAAGCGGTTGCGCAGCCGCCCATCGAACAGGCCGACATTTAGGCCGGCATAGCCGACGAAATCGCGGGTCAGGCTATATTCGAAGCTGTCCCCTGCAAACCCGTCAGTATCGACACGGGCATTGGAATAATAGCCGCGCAGATCCGCGCTGACGTTATCGGTAATGTCCAGCACGGCTCGGCCGGTTACACTGCGATTGGTATAGCCGTCGCGCTCGCTGCCGCCAAAAGCCGGCGCGATCGCCGAAATGCCGTCCGTGGTAAACGCCTGCGCGCCAAACCGCCATGCGAGCGGCCCGGTCTTCCCTCCCACGGCGGCACGTCCGCTCGCGGTGCGACGGCTGCCCGCCTCCGTATCGAAGCTGCCTTCCAGGCTTTTGGTCGGCAGTGGCGTGACGATGTTGACGACGCCGCCGATCGCCTGGCTGCCCCACAGGATCGATTGTGGCCCGCGCAGCACTTCCACGCGCGCTGCATCGCCGGTCAGCAGATTGCCGAAATTGTAACCGCCGCCGGGACTGGACGGATCGTTTATCTTCACGCCATCGATGACGACCACGGTCTGATCGGTTTCCGCGCCACGCACCCGAAGCGAGGTGGCCGTGCCATAGCCGCCGTTGCGGGAGAGCGTGACGCCGGGCGTCCGCAGCAGGATATCCGCCACCGCGAAATCGCCGGCCCGATCGATATCGGCCTTGTTCAACACTGTCACCGCAGATGCGATACGATCGATCGGCAGCGGGGTCCGGGTCGCCGTGACGACGATCGTGTCGGCGCCGCCGGCGTTCGCGCCGCTATTATCCGGAAACGCGGCGGCGTCGGGCGCGGACGCCATCGGTGCGGCAGTCTGTGCGAACGCGGCCGGCGCGGATATGGCGAGCCCGGCGAGTAATATGGTCTTCTGCAACGTCTTGTCCCCCGTAACGACAAACAACCCCGACTCCTTTTCGGGAATCGGAGTGGATGAAGCCGTCACGCGGGTTTCCCCGTCCGCTCGGCGCACCCTGGCCGATCGAAGGACGACCGCGACGGGCAGGTCTCCTGGCTTGCGGGTCAACACCCTCCTCGCCGCCTTCTCAGGACCGAAATCCCAATGGCATGTGGCAAGGTGGCTCACCGCTCACAGTTGCAGGGGCAGCCGGGGTCTCGAACCCCGTTCCCTATTAATCCTCTTGCGAAGGAACCTGTCGCTGGGCCGCCCTTAGGCGCCGCTCGGCAAGACCGTCAACGATGGGCGTGTCCCGGATGCAACACGTGCTGGGCACATCGTATCGGCCACCTCGGTCCTAGCCGGGGCGGGTCAGCGTTCCCGAAGCAGCGCCTCGGTCTTCCCGACGGCCGGCGGAGTGCCGACATCGAACCACAGACCCTGATGGACGACGCCGTAGAGCCGCCCTTCCGCGATCGCACGATCGAACAGCACGTTCATCGAAAACGGGCCGCTGGGCACGTCCTGAAACAGGCGCTTCGCCACGATCTGAACGCCCGTAAACACAAAGGGCGCGACCCGGCCCGATTTCCGGCGCGCGAGCTGCCCGCCCGGTTCCATATAGAAGTCGCCTTGCCCACTATGGCAGTTGGCACGCGCCAGCGGCACGACCAGCAGCAAGGCGTCCATTTGCCCATCGTCCCAGCGATCGCCCAGCAAGCGAATCGCGTCGATCGGCCCATCAATCCAAAGATTGTCGCTGTTGACGACCACGAAGCGATCATCCTCCAGCAGCGGCAGCGCCTTGGCGATCCCGCCCCCGGTTTCCAGCAGTTCGGCCCGCTCGTCTGAAAACAGGACGTCGATCCCCTTGGTGCGCCTGAGATGCCCTTCCAGCGAATCGGCGAGATAGTGAACGTTGACCACGGCGCGTTCGACGCCGGCAGCGCGCAGCCGATCCAGCGCGTGATCGATGAGCGGCTTGCCCGCCACCTCCACCATCGGTTTCGGCCGCATGGCTGTCAGCGGCCGCATCCGTTTGCCGAGCCCTGCCGCGAGCAACATCGCCGTACGAACGGGCGGCGTCGTGGGCTGCGGGCGGATCGACAAGGGCGGTGCCAGGATCACGGTTGGAACCCCTGCCAGAATTCGCCGCGCATGTTCGGCGGGACGGCCCCGTCCATCCATTGCTTCACGGGCGCCAGCGCCGGATGGGCAAGATCCCGCTCGAGATAGGCCCACACGCGGGACTGGTAGGAAAGATAACGGGGCTTGCCGTCCCGCTTCCACAGCCGCGTGAAGATGCCCAATATCTTGATGTTCCGCTGCGCACCCAGCAGCGCATAGGCCGCGTCGTCGATCGGCCCGTACCTGTTCAGCATCGCCGCTTCCAGATCGGGCGAAACATCCCGCCGAGCATCCTGCAATAGCGAAACCAGATCGTAGGCGGGATGCCCGGCGAGCGCGTCCTGGAAATCGAGAAGGCCGAGGCTGCCGTCCTGCAGCAGCATGATATTCTCGGCATGATAATCGCGCAGTACCGTCACGGCTGGCGTCACCGTTATCGGCGCGAGCGCATCCTGCCAGGCGTCCTCATATCCGCCCGGAACCGCCAGCCCGACGGCAGGCATGTACCATTCCGGAAACAACGCTGCCTCCCGCTGATAGACTGCCATATTATAAGCAGGCAGAGGTCCGGCCTTATGGCGGTGCAGATCGCGCAACAGATCGATTGCCGCCCCATAGATCGGCGTTTCCCGCGCCGGATCGGTGGCGATGACCTCCGCCATCCGGTCGTCGCCGAAGTCCTCCAGCAGGATCAGGCCCTGCACCAGATCGCGCGCGATTACCTTGGGCGCGGCGAAACCCAGATCCTGAAGATGATCGGCGACTGCCAGGAACGGCCGGCTGTCTTCATGGGCCGGCGGAGCGTCCATCAAGACCGCCGTTTTCCCGCCAAGCACGGCCCTAAAATAACGGCGGAAGGACGCATCCCCCGCAAGCGGCAGGATCTGAGCACCGCCCCAGCCATGTGCATCCAGAAAAGCGGGCGCGGCGGCCGGCGGGATCATGGTCAAAGCGCTGGCGGCCATCGCTGCTCCCAAGACGGGCCGGCCTGCCAAGTCAAGCGACGCGCCTCCCCCTCCCCGCTCACGAATGACAAAGCCAAGGCATCCGGCCATCTGTTCGCGCCCAACCGATCAGGCCATTCCACGATCAACGCGGCGTCGGTCAAAGCGTCGTCCAGTCCTAATTCTTCCCCCTCGGCGACCTCTTCGATCCGGTAGAGATCGACATGCCAGACGGGCAGACGCAGCTCATGTTCATAGGCGATCACGATCGGAAAGCTGGGGCTTGGCGCTTCTTCGTCCAGCCCCAGCGCCGCCAGCAGCCCGCGTGCCAGCGTGGTCTTACCTGCACCCAATGGTCCGTCTAGCGTCACCACATCGCCCGTCTGAAGCCGATCCGCAATCGCCGCGCCCAGCACCGCCGTCTCCTCGGGCGTGCTCAGTTCGAAAATCCCTGTTCGGCTCACACCAGCGCGTCCTGTGGCGCCAGCGGCAACATCACGATTACGCTCGTACCGCGCCCTATTTGGCTATCGATCTGGATCGTGCCGCCATGCGCATCGACGAGCTGGCGGGAGAGCGGCAAGCCGACGCCGCCACCACGGCGCCTGACAGGCTCGTTCTCATCGGCCGTCTCGCGGCTCAAACGATCGAAGATGCGCGCCACCTTCTGCTCGGGAATGCCCCGGCCGTTATCCGAGACGATGATCTCGGCCATTTGCCCCAGCACGCGGCTGCGAACGAGAATTCGCCCGCCCGGTGGCGTATGAGTGACCGAATTGCGCAGCAGATGATCCAAAACCTGGCGCAGGCGTCGCCGATCACCCAACACGAAATCCTCTACCGAACTCACGTCGAGGGCTACCGTCAACCCAGCTGAGTTCGCGGATTCGGCGATGAACCTCGCTGCCTCACGCACCAGTTCCGAGAGGTTTACCGGCTCCATTTCCATCGGCAGCGAGCCCGCCTCGCTTTGCGACAGATCCAGAGCATCTCCCAACAGGGATCCGAGCCGGTTTACCGCGGAAAGGATGGCGTCCACATATTCCTTCGCGGATGGCGGAAGCTCGCCGGCATAGCCCGCCGACAGCATTTCCGCGAAGCCTGCGATGGAGGTGAGCGGAACGCGCAACTCGTAACTCATGCCGGATACGAAGGCGTTCTTCAGGCTGTTCGCCTGCTCCAGCGCATCGTTGCGCTCCCGCAACGCCTCCTCGATCCCGCGGCTGGCGGTGATGTCCAGCAGCGTGAACAAGGCATTGCCATCCGGCAGCGGCACCGCCGCGAACTCGAAATGTCGCCCGTCCTGCAGGGCGATCCGCCCGGATCTCTGCTGGCGGTCGATCGTGGCCGCACGGACCAGTTCTCGGATCACGCTCGCGCGGGATGGATCTTGGAGGCGCGGCGCCAGCGCCTGCACCAGCGTGTCGATCCGCGGGTGCTGGACTAGAGCCGTCTCTTCCAGATCCCACACGTCGCGGAAGCGGTTGTTCCACAGGTGAAGGCGCCCGTCGGCCGCGAACACCCCGATTGCCTCGAACAGGTTTTCGAAGGTCGCGGCGCGCACCCGCAGCAGCGTATCGCGGGCGCTGGCGAGTTGCAGATGCTCCGTACGATCTTCGAAGATCAGCAGCAGGCCGCCATCCGGCAGCGGCTGCCCCACGACGCGCAGATGCGTACCGCCGGGGAGCTGCCACGTCTCCTCCACCGGCTCGGCCGCGAGAAACCAGGAGCGCCGCTCGCTCCGCCAGCTCGGAAAATCCCGCATTTCGGGCGCGCGCTGTGCCTCGCGCATTCGCTCCAGAACACGATCGAACTCCGGGCGATCAGATAGCCATTCGGGATCGAGATCGAACAGATGCAGGAAATAGCGATTGTAGAAGACGAGACCCTGATCCGCTCCAAACTGGGCAACACCTGCTGACAGGCGATCCAACATGTCACGTTGAGCGCGCACAAAGCGAACCAGATCGGCACGTGCGTCCTCCAGTTCCTGCACATCCATCGCGAAACCTGCCACGCCAAGAGCGCCGACCGGCACGTCCACCACGCTCATCATGCGCCGTTGGCCGCCGATGATAGCAGGCGCCGTGCGCGTGGAAATCCCGCCTCCCGCTAATGCGGTCCGGGCGACAGATTGCGACGTCCCCTCACTTCCGGCCTCGATCAATTCCATGCCCCGGCGGACGACATCCGCCGCATTCTCCGCTTCCACGGCCCGCACGAAGGCGCTGTTCACGAGCGCGAGTTGCAGGTCTGGCCCGCGATACCACATCGGGAACGGTGCCGCCTCGATCAACGCGGAAAGCCCATCCAGCATATCGCTCAATCTGCCGGTTTCTGCAGAAAGCGTGTCGATCCGACCGGTACTCTCGCTCACGTCTGTCAGCCAGCCCAATACAGCGCGATCGGACACGCCGGGCGCCGAATAAGCCCCACCTGTCAGGCGCACCACGCGGGCTGTATTGGGCAGACGTATCGTCTCGTCGAAGCGCCCGCCCGTATCCAGTGATCGGATAAGGGCCATTTCCAGGCGGTCGACCAGTTTTTGATCGAAGCCGTTATCCAACAGATCGTGGATCGATTTAGGAGAGGACGCCATGCCCAGCCACGCGGCAGCGCGATGCGAGGCATCGATCCGGCCATCGGCGTGAATGAGCATCGGAACGGCCGGAGCGGCTTCCAGCAAGCCGGCGATCGCCTGTGCATCCGCCTCCACCCGGCGCGCGCGGAGCGAGCGGGCCAGCCCGAACCAGGTGGCTCCCGCCGCGAGACACAGCCACGCCGCGCCTGCGAACGAAAGGAGCGTGGTTGTGGACGGGGGCGTCATGACGTCTCCCGTTGTGCCCGCCGGAAGGTCAGGCCGCAATCCATGCGAGCATGTTATTGCCGGACGCGGGCTTTTGCCCAGCGCCGCGTCCGGCAAGCCGCATCAATAGCGGTAGTGATCCGGCTTGAACGGACCTTCGGTGGAGACGCCGATATACGCCGCCTGCTTCTCGGTCAGCTTCGTCATCTTCACGCCGAGCTTGTCGAGGTGAAGCGCCGCGACCTTCTCGTCCAGATGCTTCGGCAGCACGAACACCTTGTTCTCATACTGGCCGGGCTTGGTCCAAAGCTCGATCTGCGCCAGCACCTGATTGGTGAAGCTGGACGACATGACGAACGAAGGGTGGCCGGTGGCGCAACCGAGGTTCACCAGGCGGCCCTTGGCGAGGACGATGATCTGGTTGCCGTCCGGAAACTTGACGATGTCCGTACCTGGCTTGATCTCGGTCCACTCATAGTTCGACAGAGCCGCGATCTGGATCTCGCTGTCGAAGTGGCCGATATTGCAGACGATCGCGTTGGGCTTCATCGCCTTCATGTGATCGGCGGTGATGACGTCGGCATTGCCGGTCGCAGTGCAGAAGATGTCGGCGCGCTTGACGGCGTCCTCCATCGTCACGACCTCGAAGCCTTCCATCGCCGCCTGCAGAGCGCAGATCGGATCGATTTCGGTGACCATCACGCGCGCGCCGCCATTGCGGAGCGACTGTGCCGAACCCTTGCCGACATCGCCGAATCCAGCGACGCAGGCCACCTTGCCGGCCAGCATTACATCGGTCGCGCGGCGGATCGCATCGACCAGCGATTCCTTGCAGCCATAGAGATTGTCAAACTTGGACTTCGTGACGCTATCGTTGACGTTGATCGCCGGAAAAGGCAGCTCGCCCTTCTTCGCGATCTCGTACAGGCGATGCACGCCGGTCGTCGTCTCTTCGGAAACGCCCTTCAGGTTGCGGACGGTCTCGGTGATGTAGCCGGGCTTGGCGGCGATAAACGCCTTCAGCGCGCGCTGGAACTCGACTTCCTCTTCATTCTCGGGCTCGCCGAAGCTCTGGCCGGCTTCCAGCTTGGCGCCCCAGAGAGCGAACATCGTGGCGTCGCCGCCATCGTCGAGAATCATGTTGGCCGTCTGGCCGTCACCCCAATCGAAGATATTGCCGACATAGTCCCAATATTCGGCCAGCGTTTCGCCCTTTACGGCGAATACCGGAATGCCCTTGGCGGCAATGGCGGCGGCGGCATGATCCTGCGTCGAATAGATGTTGCAGGTTGCCCAGCGGACGTCGGCGCCCAATGCGACTAGCGTTTCGATCAGCACCGCGGTCTGGATCGTCATGTGCAGCGAACCGGTGATGCGCGCGCCCTTCAGGGGCTGCGACGCGCCGAATTCCTCACGGAGCGCCATCAGGCCGGGCATTTCCGTCTCGGCGATCGCGATTTCGCGACGGCCGAATTCGGCGAGCGAAATGTCATGAACCAGATAATCGGTGAAGGGGATTTGGGTGGCGGTGGCCACGATAGCTCTCCTCGGCTTGGGTAAGCCCAATGCAGCCCGAGGGTCGGGCCGCCTGGGACGGCCCTACCCGCCCCTGACCACCGAATCAAATATAAAGATGTCTTTATATGTGACTGAGCTAGTCGGCAGGCCCCTGCCGTCCTATGGTGGCGGAGGCGACGGTCAACGTGGGGCCATCCGCCCCGCACACGCCCTCGGGCAGAAGCGTGTTAATGCCCTGTCGTTGTGCGAGCAGTGCAAGCCCCTCTTCCGATCCCGCCATCATCGCTGCCTCACGCGCTAGCGAGGCCGTGCTGGAACACACCTCCGCATCGCCTTGGCGCGACCCGTAGCCGTTTGCCAGGCTCGTCGCGAAGGCATCGTAATGGCGCTGCCCTTCCACCGGACCGTGCGCCTTGATGAAGTGCAGCTTCAGGCGATCGTTCATCTTCTGGATCGTTGATTTGTTCGCCTGGAGGAAGACATTGTAGTCGCCCGTGATATCGACGTGCATCACCTGACATCGTAACGTCGCCACCATCAGCATCGATTGCAGATCGCGGATCGTGCCAGCCGAAATCTCCTGGCGTTCCCAGCAACTCGCCTGCACCGGCGCACTCACCAGGGCAACCGCCGCGAACGCGACACTCATACGCTTGACCATGACACCCCCGAAGCTGCCCGGAGCCGCCGATCGGCCTTGCAGCGGGGGTAATTAAATCAGCATCGGGTAATCAAAGGATTACCAACGAAAATAATGACCTATCCAACATTTTACCAAATGCGGGGCGCCTCAGGCGTGGCCGGCGGTGGGCACCAGCAGGCGCACGTCGATGCCGGCAGCGGCAAAGGCGCGCGGCCAGCGTTCGCCCGGCTGTACGGCAAAAAGCAGGTCGGGCGAGGCCGGCGTGCTGAACCAGCCGTGGCGGGTCATCTCCCCATCCAGCTGACCGTCGCCCCATCCTGCGTAGCCAAGCGCGATCAGAAAGCGCTCCGGGCCAATGCCCCCGGCAATCGCCCGCAGCACATCCAGCGTACTGGTCAGGGCGAACGTGTCGTTGACCGTGACCGTATCCTCGCCGCGCCATTCCGTGGAATGGAGGACGAAGCCGCGCTGCGGATCGACCGGCCCACCCAGGTGAACGGGGGCGTCGGGCGCCACGCCACGCTCGATATCCAGTTGCTCCATCAATTTATGGAGCCGAAGATGCGGCACGATCTGCCCGATGCCGATGCCGATCGCACCATCCGGAGTGTGGACGCACAGCGCAATCACGGCCTGAGCGAAGCGGGCGTCCTCGATCCCCGGCATCGCCAGCAGCAACTGGCCGGCAAGCGATCGATGGTCGAGCATATTCAGCGACATACACACACACTATAACTCAGCCGTTTCACGGGTCCACCCGCACACTTCCGCCGGGCAAGCGCGTGGGTTAGGAGCTTCCGACCCCACCCGAGAGGACCGATATGACCATTTCCGTCGGCGACACGCTGCCTTCCGTCACCTTCATGACCATGACTGCCGACGGCCCGGAGCCTGTGGAAAGCGCCAGCTACTTCGCCGGCCGCAAGATCGCGCTCTTTTCGCTGCCCGGTGCCTTCACGCCCACCTGCTCCGCCAAGCATCTTCCCGGCTTTATCGAGAAGGCGGACGAGCTGAAGGCGAAGGGTATCGATGAGATCGCCTGCACGGCCGTGAACGACGTCTTCGTGATGGGCGCCTGGGCCAAGGATCAGGGCGCGAGCGACAAGGTCACGTTGCTGGCCGACGGCAACGGCGCGTTCGTCGAGGCGATGGGTTTGACGATGGATGGCGCGAAGTTCGGATTGGGCACACGCGGCCAGCGCTTCTCGATGATCGTCGATGACGCAAAGGTCGTCGCGCTCAACAATGAGGCACCGGGTGAGTATAAGGTCAGCTCGGCCGATTACCTGCTCGGTCAGCTCTGAATAAGGCGCCGGATTCATGCCCACATCGCGCAGCCTGAAGATCGTCGACGAACTGGACGCTCTCTACAGCGCGTCCGTCGCCCGGCTGCGCGATGCGCTGAGCCGCTATATTGAGAAGGGCGAGCGTCCGGACCCCGCCGCGCGCGCGGCGGGCGCCTTCGCCTATCCCCAGATCAAGCTGCACTATGATGGCGAGAATAATCCCGGCCCTCTCGGCCGGGCGTATGGTCGGCTGAATACGGCCGGCGATTATGCGATCAGCGTCACCCAACCGGCGATGTTCCGCGATTATCTGGCAACGCAACTCGATATGCTGATCGATGATTTCGGCGTATGGGTGGATATCGGCACCAGCAAGGATGAGATTCCATATCCTTACGTGCTGGACGCCGGCTTCGATCTGGCCGACGTGCGCGCCGTCGAGGTCGCCCGGATCTTCCCCTCCACCGAACTGGAGCGCATCGGCGACGAGCTGGCGGACGGCACCTGGACGCATGGGGCGGACATGCCCCGACCGCTCGCTCTGTTCGATGCGGCGCGTGTGGATTTCAGCCTCGCGCGACTGCGACATTATACGGGCACGCCTCCCGCACACATTCAGAAGTACATCCTCTTCACGAACTATAACCGATACGTCGACGAGTTCGTCGTCTGGGCCACCAAACAGCTTAGCGAAGACGGCCCCTATACGCTGCTGAGCGGCGCCGGTGGGCTGGAAGTTCGCGCGGGCGATCCCAATCCCGAGGCCGCGATCACCGACAGCGCCTGGAAGAAGCACCAGATGCCCGCCTACCACCTCGTCGCCGAGGACGGTTCGGGCATCACGCTCGTCAACATTGGCGTCGGCCCATCGAACGCGAAGACCATCACCGATCATCTGGCGGTGATGCGTCCGGAGGCGTGGCTGATGATCGGTCATTGCGGCGGATTGCGGCCGAGCCAGAGGATCGGCGATTACGTTCTCGCCCATGCCTATCTGCGCGACGATCACGTGCTGGACGACGTGCTGCCACCGGAAATCCCGATCCCTGCCATTGCCGAAATCCAGCAGGCGCTCAGCAAGGGAGCGGAAAAGGTTTCCGGTCAAAGCCGCGAGGAATTGAAGGCGCGCATGCGCACCGGCACCGTCGTCACCACCGACGATCGCAACTGGGAGCTGCGCTACACCTCCTCGGCGCTCCGTTTCAGCCAGAGCCGCGCTGTCGCGATCGACATGGAAAGTGCAACGCTCGCCGCGCAGGGTTTCCGCTTCCGCGTGCCTTACGGCACTTTGCTGTGCGTTTCGGACAAGCCGATCCACGGCGAGATCAAGCTGCCTGGCCAAGCCAATCGCTTCTACGAACGCGCGATCGCCGAGCATCTCCAGATCGGCATCGCCGCTATCGATGAGCTGCGCCTTGCCGGCGAACAGCTTCACAGCCGCAAGCTGCGTGCCTTCAACGAGCCGCCGTTCCGATAACCGCCGGCATCCCTCACTCCGCAAGCGTTACGCGGTTCCGTCCATCATTCTTGGCGCGATAGAGAGCGCGGTCCGCACGTTCCAGCCCGTCCCGCAGCGATTGGTGATCCGAATCCATCGTCGCGACGCCGAAGCTGGCGGTGATTGCGGGCGGGCCGTACGGATCGATGCTCGGCACGCTCAACAGGCTGCGGACCCTATCCATCCGCTGACGAAGGGCCGGCCCATCCGTGCCGACTGTCAGGATTGCGAACTCCTCGCCGCCGAGCCGCGCAAGAAGATCGCCGGGATCGATCGCGCCGCGCAACACGTCCGCGAAGCGGGCGAGCGTCGCATCGCCGACGCCGTGGCCATGGGCGTCGTTGATGGCCTTGAACCCGTCTATATCGGCGATCGCAACTGCCGCGACTTTACCGCCCCCCCTCTGGAAACGGCTGAGCAGATGCCGCGCGCCTTCCTCGAAGCCCCGGCGGTTCCAGACCCCCGTGAGCGCGTCTGTCCGCGCCAGACGTTCCAGCACATGGGCGCGATCTTCGTGGAGACACGACATCATCGTTACGCCGCACAATACGATCAGGGGCACAAAGACGATGATCGTAAACTCCGCCATCGCGACGATTGGGAAGCGCAGCGCGACGAACGCCAGCATCAGGCAAAGCAGCGCGAACGACATGTTGGCAGCCGCTCCCAGCCAGAGCGACTGCGCCGATCGGCGATTGCGCGGTCCTATGGCAAATGCCGCCAGCATGGCGCCCCCCGCCACCACCACCATCGCCATCGCCGATCGCTCCACCGGATCCGGAACCGAAAGATCGTTAAGCAGGCTGACGCCGATCGTCGTCCCCAACCAGATGGCGAGCAGCACAACGCCGCGATCGGGCCGCCCTGCCCTCTGCCGCACACCGCGCGCACCCAGCAAGGCGGCCGCGAACCAGCAGAGCGCGATCGCCGACCCCGGAAAGACGAATTCGGACGCGAGCAATGACTGGATGGCAGTCGCCAGCCAGCCAAGACCAGAAACGACGAACGCGCCGACCCAACTGGCTGCGTGATCGGCACGCGCCATGCGTCGCCATTGTTCATACGTGGCAGCTGCAAACAGCGCGCACACGAACAGCGGGACTAAAATCACGGCCGTGACTGGCATCACCCGTTTGGTCGTCCTCGCCTAACGGCGCGCCGGATGCGCGACGTTCGGGCGCTCCTTGCCAGAAACAGGCAAATTTTCGCTTAAGCCAACCAACGAACACTCTCCCAGTACGTGGCGCGTGCACCAACGATGCGCACGCCGCTCAGGGGTTTACGATTCGTTGCCCGACTTCGCCAGCAGAAACGAGGCCATGCTTTCCCCCAATTCGGGGCGAAGCACGGCGGTCATGTGATTGCCGGGGATCTCGGCGAAGCGCCCGTGGGGTAATGCGTCGGCCAGGGCATGACCGGACCCGTTATCCTGATCCTCTGCGCCATTCAGAACCAGCACGGGCGTAGAGATGCCGCGAAGCTCATCGGGCGTGGTATCGACGAAGCTGTCGAGCAACGGCACCATCGCCTCAGGGTCGCCGCCGGTGGTCTTCAAAAACGCCTCGGAGAACCATTCGGCCGATCCCCGCGGATTACTCCCAAAATTTACCAATACCCGGCGAAAGAAGTCCCCCCGCCCAGCCGTGTGGAGAATACCGCCGAGGCCCATCCCGGACAGCACCGCGCGACGTGGGCGTGCCCCCCGCGCGAGCATGCGCAGCACCGTGCGACCGCCCAGCGAATATCCGCCCAGATCGTAATCGGCGAATCCCAGATGGGAGAGCAGCGCCTCCCCGTCATCCGCCAGGATGTCCGGCGGGTAAGCGGCGGGATCATGCGGAGCGCCGCT
>Ga0247730_1000485_pt1 | contig 29080 bp, 26 predicted proteins | sample UWRJL073202C2_FD_180959 | JGI IMG/M metagenome (GOLD analysis project Ga0247730, IMG submission 180959) | Plant litter microbial communities from Arlington Agricultural Research Station in Wisconsin, United States - UWRJ-L073-202C-2 | ecosystem: Environmental > Terrestrial > Plant litter >... | reverse complement strand
CGAAGAGCCCGGTGAGCCTCACCTCGGCGAACAAGGGCGTGGGCAGCTACGCGGTCGGCGCGCTCACCGCGGGAACCCACACGCTGGTGTTCACCTACACGGGAGGCGGCAACACGCTTTCGTCGAGCACGCAGGTAGTCATCACCGCAAAGTAGCGCGGTTCGCTGGTGCCGCCACGCCGTGCCACCAGCGAACCCACGGATATGTACATCGTTTGATGTAGCCGCATATCCACTAGACGGACGATGACATCGCTGGCGTGCGGGGCGAGGCTAGAGGCACGCCCACTTCAACGAAAGAGGTCCACCGTGAACATCGTCGTCGACGCCGTGCCCGCCAGCTCCAGTACCTCCGCGCAGATCTCCCCGGATGCCGTCGACCTGCCGCCCACCACGAGCGTCAGCGTCACCTGGTGAGCCACTCGAACACCGGCGTCATCGACCGCATCGACTCCTCCGGGGCGCACAGGCGCAAGAACCGCGTCCTCGTCATCGACGAGGAGGCGCCGCTCACCGACTTGCTCACCCTGTCGCTCAGCTTCGAGGGGTGGCAGGTCGAGACGCTCGCCAACGGCAACGACGCCGTCGAGGTCGCCCGCCGCTTCCGGCCCGACGCCATTCTGCTCGACATGATGCTGCCCGACGTGAGCGGGGTGGCCGTCGTCTCCCGGCTGCGCGAGGCGCACATCGACACCCCCGTGATCTTCCTCACCGGTCGCACCTCGCTGGAGGACCGCCTGGCCGCCTACGGCGCCGGCGGGGACGACTACATGACGAAGCCGTTCGGCCTCGAAGAGGTAAGCACCCGGCTGCGTGCCGTCTTCCGCCGCGCCGGGCTCACCGACTCGAGCATCCTCTTCGCCGACCTCGTGGTCGACGGCGCCAGCGGGCAGGTCTGGCGGGCCGGCGAACCGGTTCTGCTGACGTCACTCGAGGTCGAGTTGCTCAAGGTGCTCATCGACCGCGCGGGCGATCCGATCGACGGCACCGGCATCATCCGGAGCCTCGGACTCTCGGGACACTCGGTCATCGACTCCGCGGCCACGCGCGCCGTCGAAAGCCTGAGGTCGAAGATCAATGCGGATGGCACGGCTCTCGTCCATCTCCGGGGCGGTGCCGCCTGGTTAGCCGAGGTCTAGGCGAAAAGCCAGCCCGAACGCCGATTAGCCCCGGCTGGTAAACCGGAAGAATGACAAAGGACATCTACACTCCGCAGAATCCGATCGACCTCTACCCGGGCCCGCCCTTCAAAAAGCAGCAGCAGTCGACACCCGGCAGCGCTCCCGAGATGGACCCGAAGCCCGACCACGGCGAAGAGAGCTACATCGGCCACGGCCGCCTCGCCGGACGCAAGGCGCTCGTCACGGGCGCGGACAGCGGCATTGGCCGCGCCGTAGCCATCGCCTTCGCGCGTGAGGGCGCCGACGTGGCGCTCAGCTACCTCGACGTCGAAGAGCCCGAGGGCGACAGCACCGCGTCGTGGGTGGAAAAGGCCGGCCAGAAGGCCGTGCAGCTGCCCGGCGACCTCTCCGACGAGCAGACCAGCATCGACGTGGTCAACCAGGCCGCCGAGCAGCTCGGCGGACTCGACATCCTCGTGATGGTCGCGGGCGAGATGCCTACCGTCGACAGCATCGACGACTTCGACACCGAGACCTTCGACCACCTGCTGCGCCTCAACGTGCACAACCTGTTCTGGATGACCAAGGCTGCGAAGCAGCACTTCGCCCCCGGCGCCGCGATCATCACGACCTCGTCGGTGCAGGGCTTCCACCCGTCGCCCGCTCTCGCCGAGTACGCCGTGACCAAGGCGGGAATCGCCAACTTCACGCGCGCGATGGCGCAGCAGCTGGCCCAGGACGGCATCCGCGTGAACGGCGTCGCGCCGGGCCCGTTCTGGACGCCGCTGCAGCCCAGCTCGGTGCCGAACGAGAAGATCGAGGTCTTCGGCGAGGAGACCCCCTACGGCCGCCCCGGCCAGCCCGCCGAGATCGCCTCGACCTACGTGTACCTGGCCTCGCAGGAGGCCAGTTACACGAGCGGCGAGACGATCGTGGTGAGCGGCGGGGAGCCGCTGCACTAACCCGCGAGACGACTAGATCGTCGCCACGGACCCCGAGTCCACGCGGTAGTTCGAGCCGTTGACGAAGCTGGCGAGGTCGCTGCACAAGAACGCGATGACGTTCGCGACCTCGCTGGTTTCGCCTCGGCGCTTCAGCTCCATGTACGGGCGTTCCTCGTCGAGGAAGCTCTCGATCGCCTCGTCCACCGGAACACCGAGCTTGTCGGCGCGCTTCTCCATCATCGCGTCGGTCATCGGCGTGTGGATGAACGCGGGGGAGACGGCGTTGACGAGGAGCCCCTCGAGCGCGTAGCTGCGCGAGAGCCCCTTGGCCAGCGCGAGGATTCCCGCCTTGGCGGCGCAGTAGGGCAGCTCGTCGTCGTACGGCTGCACGGCGTCCTCCGACGCGACGAAGACGAGGCGACCCCAGCCACCGTTGCGCAGCGCGGGCAGGAACGCGCTCACGAGCCGCACCGGTCCCATCAGGTCGACCTCGAGCGTCGACGTCCAGCCCTCGTCGTCGATCTCGTGAAACAGTCCCTGCGCGCCGGTGATGCCCGCCGACTGCACGAGGATGTCGATATCGCCGACCGCGGCGCTCACCTGCTTCTCGAGAGCGGCGATCGATTCGACGCTGGTGATGTCGGCGCTGAACGCGAAGAGCGAGCCCTCCGCCGCCTCGAGCTTCGCTGCCGCCTTGTCGAGCGACGACTGGTCTTTGTCGGTGATGACGACGGTCACGCCCTCGTCGAGGAGGATGCGCGCGGTCTCCCAGCCGATTCCCGAGTCCGCGCCGGAGATGAGTGCCTTTTTGCCTGCGATTTTGAGATCCATCGTTCCACCGTAGGTTTGAGCGGCGAAACGCGTTTGGCCTTGACAAGGCCTTGCCCCCTGCTAATCGCCGTGATGGTCTAGGGCCATGAACTCCACACCGACGGTCTTCCGTGACGCCCGCGCCATCCTCGGCGAAAGCCTGGTTCTGGATGACTCGGGGCCGGTGCCCGCCCTGCTGTGGTGTGACATCACCGCCGGCCTGCTGCACCGTGCTGAGATCGGCGGCGATCTGACCGGAGCAGATGACACGGTCGTCGCTCTGCCCGCGCCGCTCGCCTCGTTCCACCGCGCGTCGCTGGGCGGCGAGCCGGGCTACGTCGCCTCGCTCGGCGACCGGGTCGTGCTCGCCGACCCGGGTGGCGCGATCGTAAGCGAGCTCGCGAGAATCGAGCACGCGCATCCGGGTCTTCGGCTCAACGAGGGCAAGGTCGACCCGGCGGGCCGCTGGGTGACCGGCTCGATGGACCTCACGCGCGGCGAGCCCGACGGCGCGTTCTACTCGATCACGGCCGACGGCGAGGTGCGGGTGATCGCGGGCGGGCTCGGCACGGCCAACGGGCTCGAGTGGTCGCTCGACGGGTCGCGCATCTACTTCACCGACACGGCCGTCGAGACGATCTACACGGGCGGCTACTCGGCCGACGGCGAGATCAGCGACGTGGAGGTGTTCCACCACGGCGAGATGCACGACGGCCTGACGATCGACGCCGACGGTTGGCTGTGGAGCGCCGTCTACGGCGGCGGCGTGGTCGTGCGCTACGACCCAGAGGGCGTCGAGCGCGAGCGCCACGAGTTTCCGGTGCCCAACCTCACCTCGGTCGCCTTCGCCGGATCGACGCTCTACGTGACGAGCGCCCGCGAGAACCTCACCGAAGAGCAGTTGCGTGAGCACCCGCTCTCCGGCGCGGTCTTCGCGCTCGAGACGTCGACCAGCGGGCGCGGGGCTCCGGTGTTCGTCGCCTAGCTGAGCTCTTCGATCGTGATCGCGGTGTTGACGAGCGCGAGGTGGCTGAGCCCCTGCGGAAAGTTGCCGAGGAACGCGTGCGAGTCGGGGTCGATCATCTCGGCGTAGAGTCCGACGTCATTGCCCAGTTCGACGAGCTCGTCCATCAGCGCGACCGCGTCGTCCTGACGGCCGACGCACGCCAGTGCAGCAGCCGCCCAGAACGCGCAGGAGACGAAGGTCGCCTCCTCCGACTGCACTCCGCTGTAGCGGTACATGAGGGGCCCGCGGCCCAGCTCTTCGGTGATCGCGTCGATCGTCGATGCCATGCGCGGTCCGCGCTCGAAGCCGCTCGGGCCGTGCAGCAGCACCGAGGCGTCGAGGTCGTCGCTGCCGGCGTAGAAGGTGTACGACTGGCGCTCCTCCGACCAGCAGTTCTCCTCCACCCACTCTTTGATCGCGTCGCGTTCGGCGGCCCAGCGGTCGGCGCTGCCCGGGATCTGGCCGAGTTCGCACAGTCGCACCGCGTTGTCGAGCGCGCTCCAGCAGCCCATCTTCGACGAGGTGTAGTGGTGCACGTCGGGCAGCTCCCACATGCCGTGGTCCTGGCGGTGCCAAGCGTCGCAGGTCTTGTCGGCGACGCTCGCGAGAAGGCGGCCGGTCTCGGCGTCGAGGATGTTGCCGGCCTCGACGTAGCGCCGCATCACGTCGAACAGGTCGCCGTAGACACCGAGCTGAAGCTGCCCGCCCGCCGGGTTGCCGGTGACGACGGGCTTGTTGCCGCGCCAGCCGGCGACGTCGTGCTCTTCGACACCGCCCGGCAGGCCGCCGTTGAGATCGTAGAAGATGTGCAGGTCGGGGCCGTTCTCGCGGATCGTGCGCAGCAGCCAGGAGACCGAGCCGTGCGTCTCTTCGCGCAGCCCGAAGCGGGTGAGCGCGGTCACCGTGTAGGCCAGGTCGCGCACCCAGGCGTAGCGGTAGTCCCAGTTCTTGCCGCCCGCGAGCGACTCGGGCAGCGACGTCGTCGCGGCCGCGGCGATCGCGCCGGTGGGGCTGAAGATGAGCAGCTTGAGCGCGAGGGCGCTGCGCTGCACGGCGTCGGCCCAGGGTCCGTCGTAGTTGAACTCCTTCGACCAGGCGCGCCAGTTGTCGATCGTGCGGTCGATGCCGCGGTCGACGTTGCCGGGGTCGGGCAGGTGCAGCGGCTCGTTCGAGGTGCCGACGACGGTGACCTGGTGCATCGACTTCGCGGTCGTGGTGAACGCGCCCGCGATCGCCTGGTTGCCGCTGCGCCGGGCGCCGTTGTCGATGCCGCGCACGGCGATCGTGACGCCGTCGATGCGCACGACGGGGCCGTGCGTGGTCACGTCGATCCACGGCGACGCGCTGCCGAGCATCGAGCCGGGCGCGACCTTCCAGCGGAACTTGACCGAGCCCGAGACGCCCTCGATGCGGCGCGCGAGTTCCACCCACGGCAGCCGTCCGGCGACGCCCGTAACGAGGGCGTCGGTGACCTTCGCGACGCCGTCCGTGGTGGTGAACGTCGTCTCGAGCACGTTGGTGGCGGGGATGTAGCGGCGCTTCACCGTGAACTCGTCGACGGGGGCGAGCGCGATGGCTCCGCCTCCGTCGGCGTCGAGGATGCGCGCGAACACTGGGATCGAGTCGAGGTTGGGGATGGGCAGCCAGTCCACCGATCCGTCCTCGGCGATCAGCGCGACGGTTCGCCCGTCGCCGATCGCCCCGTACGAACGTAGGTCGACGTATCCGTCGTTCCTGCTGGCGGGCGGGGCGGTCGTGCGGCGGGCCAAGTGGTCAGTCTTTCTTCGAGGGGGTGGTGGCGGGCTTGCGGTTCTCGGCCGAAACCATCCAGGCGAACTGTTCGAGTCGTTCGATGATGCCATGCAGGATGTCGGCGCTCGTGGGGTCTTCGTCGTCCACGTCGTCGTGCACCTCGCGCATGGTGCCGACGGTGGCCTCGAGGCGCTGGGTGATCAGGTCGACGGTGGTGGCCGTGTCGATCTCGCCGTTCGGGTACTCGGGCAGGGTGGTTCCCGCGGCGACGGTGTCGCTGCGGCCGTCCGGCACGGCGTGCAGGGCGCGCAGGCGCTCGGCGACGGTGTCGCTGAACTCGCGCACCTCCTCGACGATTTCGTCGAGCTGCAGGTGCAGGTCGCGGAAGTTCTTGCCCACGACGTTCCAGTGCGCCTGCTTGCCCTGCAGGTGCAGTTCGATCAGGTCGACGTGCACGGCCTGCATGCTCTCGATGAGCTGCTTCGAGGCGGTGAAGCCCTTCTCGGCGTTCTGGCGACGGGTCGGCTTTGCGCCGCCGTCGGCGGGGGCCTGAACGTTGCGTTCGATGGTGGTCATTGTTGTCTCCTTTTTCTTCTTCGGTGCGCTAGCGCGCGTGGTTGGGTAGCAGGTCGTCGCGCAGGTAGCGGGCGAAGCCGCCGGGGGTGCGGCCGACCTGTCGGCCGGATGTCGTGACTTCGCCGCGGTCGGTGGCGACGATGGTGGCGCCGTTCGCGGCACAGCGTTCGACGAAGGTCACGTCTTCGTGTTCGGGCAGCCCCGGAAACCCGCCGGCCGCGAGGTACAGGTCGGCGCGCACGCCGAGATTGGCGCCGTGCACCTCGCCGAGGGCCCGGTCGCCCGAGTGCAGCCGCGCCCAGGCCTCCGCCTGCTCCGGCGTGAGGTCGGCGAGGTCGGGACGCACCGTGCCCAGCACGACCCCGACGCCGTCTCGGGCGAGACGGGCCTGCTCGACGAGCCAGCCCGCGGGGACGACCGAGTCGGCGTCGGTACTCGCGATCCAGACGCCGTCGGGCAGCGTTCCGGATGACTCGAGCGCGAGCATCACGCCGGTGGCGCGTGCCAACCCCACGTTGCCCGCATCGATCTCGGCAACGGTGACGCCCGCGAACCCGCGGGCGACGTCGGCCGTGTCATCCGTGCACCGGTCGGCGACGAGGGTGACCGTCACGGCGACCTCGGGCACCCGGCTCTCGACGAAGCGTTTCGCGGCGAGCACCGACGCGAGGCACCGGCCGACCAGCTCGCTCTCGTCGCGCGCGGGGATGACCACCGCGATCACGCCGATCACAGCAGCCCCGTCCGTGCGGCTACGGAGCGCGCGTCGGGGGAGTAGACGTCGAGCACGAAGTCGGCTTCTTCGTGACGGGCGAGCCGCGCGAAGGTGCCGGCGAAGGCGCGGGCGGCGATCTCGTGCACCTCGTCTCCGGTCATCGCGTAGTCCGCCACCTCGTGCCGCCAGTGGCAGAGCACGATCGTGCCGCCCACGGCGAGCGACGCGGCGGTGTCGGCGAGAACCTGGCGCAGCACGTCGGGTTCGAAGTAGTAGCCGACCTCGCTGATCAGCACGAGATCGAAGGGACCCTGCGGGAAGCCGGATGCGACGTCGGCGAGTTCCACCCGCACGCCGGGCTCGTCGGCGACCCGTTCGCGCGCGCTCTCGACTGCGGCACGTGACACGTCGACGGCGAGCAGCTCGTCGCACCGCCCGGCGAGCAGCCGGGTGAGCACGCCGATCGAGCAGCCGACCTCGAGTGCCGACCGGTAGCGCTGCTCGGGCAGGCTCGCGAGGGTGACGTCGCGCTTGCGTTCTTCGTACCAGCGGCTGGTGAAGCCCCACGGGTCGTCGGCGCGGTCGTAGATCGCGTCGAAGTAGCCCGCGCCGAGGGGATTGTCATCGGCAGCGGGCAGGTCGCGCACGAACAGCTCGCGCTTGCCGCGGAAGTTGTCGAGGAACGGCCCGAGCAGCATCGCCTCGTCGCCGGGCTGGTCGCTCAACGGTTCGGCCTGCGACGCGTACGCCTCGATGGCGTTCTGCTTGCGGGAGAGGGCCTCGCCGCGCGGCGCGAGTGCGACGAACCGCTGCCAAGGCACCTCGGCGTCGTCGGGCATCGCCCAGTGCCAGAGCCAGATCGGGTACTCGAGCAGGTCGAACGACCGCTCGACGGCGAGCTCGGCGCAGATCTCGCCGACGACCGTGTGGTCGGCGTGGCCGTCGCCGCGCCACGGCGCCACGAGCAGTGCTCCCGTCGTGGGAAGCAGCTCGCCGATCGCGGCACGGATGGCGTCACGGTTCTCGCGCACCTCGCCGTCGGGGAACGCGAGCAGGTGGGGCTCGGCGTCGGGGGAGAGCCGGTGCACGGCGAGCAGCGCCTCTGCGGTGCGCAGCCGGCGCAGTTCGTCGGGCGTGGTCGTCGGCGAGTTCGGGTGCGAGGCGGCGCCGTCGGTGACGACGATGACGGTGACGGGGATGTCGCGTTGGGCGGCCTCGGCGACGAGCGCTCCGGCGCCGAGCGATTCGTCGTCGGGGTGCGCCGCGACGACCACGACGTGCTCGACGCCGGTCAGGTCGAGGGGCGGCAGTTCGGGCAGCCGAGGGTCGCCGAGCCAGAGCGCAGCGGGGGTGCCGGGCTCGGCGGAGTCGAAGGTCACCACGGCGCGACCCCCGTCTGCAGCAGGTCGCGGCCGAGGGCGTGCTGGTCGCGTTCGGCGTGGTGCTGGCGCACGTAGAGCTGCAGGTCGGCCACACGCTTGGCGTGGGCCGGGTCGAGGGCGAGGGGTGCCGGGCCGAGCGCGTGGGCGGCACGGTCGAGAATCTCTTCGCAGGCGCGGGCGACGGTGGCGCGCACCCGCAGCGCGAGCACGGCGCCGTCGTCGGCACCGGCGTCGACGAGGGCGGCCGCCTCGGCGAGCGCGCGCCGGGAACTCTCGAGCAGCTCGTCGATCGCGCCGAGGTGCATCAGCAGAAACGGCTTGTCGCCACGGGCCGCGGCGAACACGGTGCGGGCGATGCCGACCGCGCCGCCGAACCAGCACGCCGCGACGCCGATGCCGCCCCAGGCGAATCCGGGGCGGGAGAGATACCAGCCGGCGTCGCCGACGGGAACACCGACCGCCTCGTGGAAACTGACGGGGCCGCTCGGGATCTCGGTGAGACCGCGGGCGTGCCAGCTGTCTGCCACGACGCGGGTTCCGGGTCGGGTGAGGTCGACGGCGAACAGGCGGCGCGTGCCCTCTGCGGTGTGCGCGCTCACCAGAGCGCGGTCGAGGCGGCCCGCGAGCGAGCACCACGGCTTCGTGCCGGTGAGCCGCCAACTGTCGTCTACGGGTGTCGCGACCAGCGGGTCGTCGCCGCCCTCGGCCGCGAACACTCCCCAGCTGTGGGCGGCAGACGCCGCGGCATCCGAAGTCTCGTTTATGCCCGCCTGCTGCAGGATCGCGAGGGCGTCGAGGTGCGGCTCGACCGCACGGGCCGCGCCGAGGTCGTGTGCCGCGAGGGTGGCGAGCGCCTGCCAGAGGTCGATCGTCGCGCCCGATGCCGGCGAGGTCGCGATGGCGCCGAGTTGCACGGCGGCGTCCAACGCCTCGTCCACCGTGGTGGGGGAGAGTGTCGCGGCGAGGGTCGTGAGCGGCCCGGCCGATCGCGTCGACAAACCGAGGGAGACGAAATTCGCGGAGTGGGGGAGCATGGCAGACCTCAGGCTACGTTCGGCAACGGATGGCTCAAAGGCCTCGACCAACGGCAGCCGACGTGGTATCCCGGCGGGATGCAGCGTGCGTGCGAGGATATGCACCGAAAAGGTTTCGCCAGACGGAAGGCCGTGCCCGTGAGAATTCTGTTCGCCGTTCTGCGGCTCGCCGTCGCGGTCGCCATTGCCGCTGCGATCATCGCGCAGTTGGCCGCGAGCCTCGCCTTCTGGCGCGACCGTGGGGTCGGCAACATCGGCTCGAACGTGGTCAACTTCTTCAGTTTCTTCACCGTCGAGTCGAACATCGCGGCGGCCGTGGTGCTCGCTGTCGGCGCGGTATTGCTGATCGTGCGGCCCGGCCCCGACTCCGTGGCGTTCGCGCTGACCCGCGCGTCGGTCGTGAGCTACATGGTGGTGACCGGCGTGGTCTACAACCTGCTGCTGCGCGGCATCGAGCTGCCCCAGGGGTCCACGGTCGCCTGGTCTAACGAGGTGCTCCACGTGATCGCGCCGCTCTATCTGCTCGTCGACTGGCTGTTCGCCCCCGGCAGGTCTCCGATCGCGGCACGCAGGATCTGGGTGGTGCTGCTCTTCCCCCTCGTCTGGACCGCCTACACGCTGGTGCGCGGCCCGTTCGTCGACGACCAGGTCTACGGCAACGCGTTCTGGTACCCGTACCCGTTCTTGAACCCGTTCACCTCGGCGAACGGATACCTGTCGGTGTCGTTCTACGTCGTGCTCATTGCGGCCGTCATCGGGATCGTCGCCGCCGGCGTGCTCTGGATCTCGCGTCGACCCTCGGCACGTCTCACGCGCTGATTCGGCACCCCAAACTGGGCAGCCAGTGTGAAACGCTTTCATTAGCTTTCGATCGTATGCCGCCCCGCGTACCATTGCCACCGTTTCAACCGGGAGGCAGCAGCGCTGCCACAGAGCAAAGCGCGGGTACGCCATGTCATTGTCAGTTTCTGCACGCAAAAAAGCCGTCGCGATAGCGGTCGTCGGGGTCGTCACGGCGGTACCGGTCGTCGCGATGGCCACGCCCGCCGATGCGGCGAGTACTACCGTGACCAGCGCGAGCCAGCTGAAGTCGGCCCTCAAGTCGGCGGCACCCGGCGACACGATCACTCTCGCCGACGGCACCTACACGGGCAAGTTCGTCGCGGCTAAGAACGGCACCTCGTCGGCGCCGATCACGCTCGTCGGATCGCGCAATGCCGTGCTGACCACCGCGTCCGTCAGCTCGGGCTACGCGCTCAACCTCACCGGCGATCACTGGAACCTCAGCGGCTTCAGCGTCGCCACGGCGAAGAAGGGCATCGTGCTCGACGGCTCGGTCGGGTCGCGTCTCGACGCACTCGACGTGGGGTCGGTCGGCGAAGAGGCGGTGCACCTTCGGGAGAACAGCTCGGGCGCGGTGATCACGGGCAGCGTCATCCACGACACGGGACTGACGAACGCGGGTTTCGGCGAGGGCATCTACGTCGGCAGCGCCGCGAGCAATTGGGACTCGGTGATGGGCTCGTCGTCGACGCCCGACCGATCCGACGGCGTCGTGATCGAGAACAACCTGATCGGGTCGACGAGTGCCGAGGGCATCGACGTCAAAGAGGGCACGAGCGGCGGACGGATCGCCGGCAACCACTTCGTCGACGCGGGCTACTCGGGAGCCAACTACGCCGACTCGTGGGTCGACGTGAAGGGCAACGGCTACACGGTGGTCGACAACTACGGATCGGGAGCCGCCGCCGACGCCTTCCAAGTGCACGTCGCCGTCGCCGGGTGGGGAAGCGGCAACTACTTCGGCAACAACGGACGGATCAGCGGAGTGCCCGGCTTCGAGGTGAACGTGCAGAGCACGGCTACCGGCACCGTGGTCGCCTGCGGCCCGAGCGGCGCCGGCGGGGGACTCAGCAACATCCCCTGCAGCTGACCGCTATTGCTTGTTGTCGGGGCTATTCCTTATTTTCGGGGTCGCCCGGGCGTACGGCCGCGGTCTCGGCGATGTCGATGCGCTTCACGCCGTCGGCGGTCTCCTCGACGGTGATGCGCGGCGCCGCGTCTTCCTCGGTCGAGCCGGAGAGGCGCAGCAGTTGGTCGCGACGTTTTTCGTCGTCAGTCATGTCGGTCATGTCAGCACGCTAACACCGGCGCCGAATCATCCGCAGGCCTTGCAATATTCGCGTGTCCCTTTTGGTTATGTCTGTGACCTCGATAAGGATGGACCCATGACCGACACGCAGACCCCCACGCCCGAAGCCCTGCTCGCGACCTACCACGAGCGCCGCGAGCTGAGCGTGGTGCAGCCCAAGGGGTCTCTCGCGCTCGTCAACACGCAGTGGATCGACTCCGAGCAGACCATCTACGGCGTTCCCGGAACCTGGGCGCCGCTGCCCGCGGGCGAATCGGGCCTGCTCGTGAAGGCCACCGCGGCCGACAACATCACGGTCGACGGCGTGCTGGTCGACGGCGAGGCCGTCGTGCGCGGCAAAGACTCCGACGCCCCGAGCGACATCCAATTCGGCGAGGGCAAGACCGGCTTCGTGATCGCGAGCGAGGCGGGCAACTACGCGCTGCGCGTCTGGGACGCCAACTCCGAAGAGATCCAGAAGTTCGGCTCGATCGACGCGTTCCCGTACAACCCCGACTGGGTCGTCACCGCCCAGTTCACCGAGATCCCCGGCGGCAAGACCGTCGGTTTCGAGCACCTCAAAGACGACGGCAACACGCGCGACGAGGTCATCCCCGGCGAGATCACCTTCACAAAAGACGGCGTCGACTACGACCTCGCCGCCTTCAAGTCGGGCCGGGCCCTGCAGCTCGTCTTCGCCGACGCCACGAGCGGCGACAGCACCTACAGCGTGGGCCGCTTCCTCTTCGTCGCCCCGAAGCCCGACGGCACGATCACGCTCGACTTCAACCTCGCCGTGCTGCCGCCCTGCGCCTTCAGCTACAACTTCAACTGCCCGATGCCGCCGAAGCAGAACCGCTTCGCCGTGCCGATCGAGGCCGGCGAGAAGAACGTGCTGCAGAAAGACGGCTCGCTGCTGCACGCCGAGTAGTCGCCGGTCGCGGGCGGCTGTGACGGCCGCCGCGTTACCGCGCGTCTAGACCGCGTATACCTGCGCGACACCGGCGCCGGATAGCGTGCCGCTCATGCGCGCTCTCCGGCCCGACCTGCAGGGCCTGCGGGCGATCGCCGTGCTGCTCGTTCTCGGCTACCACCTCTGGCCGCAGCGTTTGACCGGCGGCTTCGTCGGCGTCGACGTGTTCTTCGTGCTCTCGGGGTTCCTCATCACCGGGCACCTCGTCGCCGAGGTCGAGCGCACGGGACGCGTCGCCTTGCGCGAGTTCTGGGCACGCCGCATCCGCAGGCTGCTGCCCGCGGCATCCATCGTGCTGATCGCGTCGTTCCTGCTGATGCTCGCGGTCGTTCCGCAGTCGGTCTGGCAGCGCACCGTGGTCGAGATCGGCGCGAGCGCGCTCTACGCGCAGAACTGGGTACTCGTGGGGTCGGCGGTCGACTACCTCGGCGCGGAGAACTCGCCGACCATCGTGCAGCACTTCTGGTCGCTCTCGGTAGAGGAGCAGTTCTACCTGGTCTGGCCGCTGCTGATCCTGCTCGCCGTCGCGACCCGGCCGGGACGTCGCGCGATCGTGGTAGCCCTCTCTCTCGTGTTCGCCGGGTCGCTCGCCTACTCGGTGCTCGGCGGACCCACCACCTATTTCGACACCGGCGCCCGCGCGTGGGAGTTCGCCGCGGGCGGGCTGCTCGCGCTGTTACCCCTGCGGGCGCTCCCACCGCGGGTCGCCTTTCTGCTCGGCTGGGCGGGACTCGCCCTCGTGGTCGGGTCGGCCGTGGTCTACACCGGCCAGACGGCGTTCCCGGGCTCGGCCGCGCTCGCGCCCGTCGTCGGAACTGTGCTCGCGATCCACTCCGGCCAAGCCGGCGGCAGATTCAGCACGGGCACGCTCGCCGGCTGGAAGCCTCTCACGGTGATCGGTGACCACTCCTACGCGATCTACCTCTGGCATTGGCCGCTCGTGGTGGTGGCACCCTTCCTGATCGGGGGACCGCTGACCCTCCCGGCGAAGCTCCTCATCGTGGCCGCCACCCTCGTGCTCGCGGCGGGCACCCGCCGGGTCGAACAGCGCCTGCGCGCGACCCCGAGCCTCGCCCGACCGCGTCGCGTCTACGGCCTGGCCGCCGCGTCGCTCGCCGTGCTGCTCGTCACCACGGGCGGCACCTGGGGCGCGCTCGGCGTGAGCACCGCCGCGGCGGCCGACCGCGCGATCGTCGACTTCGAAACCCTGCCCTGTTACGGCGCCGAAGCCATGGTCGACGCCTCGTGCACGCTGCCGTACGCGGCACCGGCCGGAATGGCGTCCGCGTTCGCCGCCGTCGACAAGGGTCCGCTCGCACTGCCGTGCGACTCCTTGACGTCGCGGTGGTGCGAGTTCGGCGAGCTCGATGCGCCCACCCACTCGGTGGTCGTGATCGGCAACTCGCACGCCGGCCACCTCGTCGCGGCCCTCGAGCAGTACGGCATCGACAACGGCTGGAAGATCACCCTGATGCGCAAGACCGGGTGCACGGGGGTGTCCACCGCGGCGGCGACCGCCGAGACGCACCCCGACTGCGCGGCGTGGTCACTCCGCGTGCTCGACACCGTGAGAACCGATCCGTCGGTCGACGCCGTCGTGGTCGCGACGAACAACGACGCCGCGCAGTATCTGGTGAGCGACGGGGCGGGCGAGGCCGTGGTCGACGACGTTCGCGCGAACGTCGCGGTCAACCTCGCCTCTCTCGCCGCCGCGGGCAAGGCGGTGCTGGCCATCGGCGACACGCCCCGCCTGCCGACGCCCGCCCCCGAGTGCATCGACCTGCACCAGCGCGCCTACGATCCGTGCGCGATCCCGAGCGACGCCGGGCAGGAGCGCGGCAACATCGTCGCCGAGGCGGCGCGGCTCGCGCCCGGTGTCGGGTCGTTCAGCCTGCTGCCCTACCTGTGCGACGACGACAAGTGTCACGTGGCGATCGGCGGGGTGGTCGCCTACCTCGACGACAATCACCTGTCGGCCTCGTTCTCGCGCTCGCTCGCGCCCTACCTGGGTGCCGCCGTGACCGCACAAATCGAGCGAATCCGATAGGCGCACGGGGCGCGACGACGTACGCTGGACGCATTCGACCAACGATGATCGGAGACGCCCTTGGCCGCTGCACGGAGCACCGGATCGCTCGACCGATCTTCACGCGCGTTCCTCGAAGCGGCACACGACCAAGTGGTGGGCGAGCTGCGTCAGACGGCCGGCGTACGCCCGCTAGTGCGGGAGTCGTGGCAGCGGTCGCTCACTCGCGGCATCGATCCCGACCGCCCCCTCGTGCGCCTCGATCTGGACGACTCCGAGCTTCGCCAGTACCGCGATGCGCACCCGCTCGCCCTCGCCCTGCCCACCATCCAGCGGCTGCTCGTGCGGCACACCCTCGACGCCGGGCTCATCATCGCGGTGGGTGACCAGGCCGGCCGGTTGCTCTGGGTCGACGGCGACCGCGAGCTGCGCCGCAAGGCCGAGGGGATGTTCTTCGTCGAGGGAGCGGACTGGTCGGAGCGGGCCGTCGGCACGAGCGCACCGGGCACGGCCCTCGCCCTCGACCGTAGCGTGCAGATCAGGGGAGCCGAACACTATGCCCGGCTGGTGCACCCGTGGAGCTGCAGCGCGGTACCGGTGCACGACCCCGACTCGGGCACGGTGCTCGGCGTAATCGACATCACGGGGGGAGAGGAGGCGACGGCCCCCGCCACCCTGCCGCTGCTCGAAGCCGCGGTGGCCGCGGTCGAGGCTGAGTTGCGCATCAGCCGCCTCGACGAGCTGGCCCGCTCCCGGCCGCGCCGCGTGCACGCTGCGGAGTCGCCGGTGCTGCCGGTGCTGCGTGTGCTCGGTTCGGATGTCGGCCGTCTCGAGGCGGCTGGCCGCAGCGTCGACCTCACGACCCGGCACGCCGAGATCCTCACCCTGCTGGCCTGGCACCCCGAGGGGCTCTCCGCCGAGCATCTTGCCGCGCTGATCTACGGCCGTGACGACGCCGTGGTCACGCTGCGTGCCGAGATGGTGCGCCTGCGCCGCGTGCTCGAGCGGGTCGACCCGTCGCTGGTGCCCGTCTCGCGACCGTACCGGCTGCAGCGCCGGCTCGACCTCGACGCGACCCGCTGTCTCGCGTTTCTCGACCGCGGTGCCCACCGCGTCGCACTAGGCGCGTACGCCGGACCGGTTCTGCCCTACTCGCAGGCTCCGGGCATCCGCAATATTCGAACCGAGGTGAGCGCCCGCCTGCGCGACGCTTTTCTCACGGACGCGGCCGTCGACACGCTGCTCGCGTACGCCCGCACCGACGAAGCGGCGTTCGACGCGGAGGTCTGGCGCGCGTGCCTGACATTGCTGCCGCCGCGGTCGCCGAAACGCGCCAGCGTCGTCGCCCGGCTGGAGCACATCGACGCCGAGCTCGCGCAACCTTTTGCAACCTAGCCGACCGTAATCTGATCGCGGCGCCATACCCTGCGCCGACCCTGACAATGACGTCACGAGGAGATTAGCAATGACCGTGTATGCAGCCCCGGGAACACCCGATGCGAAAGTCACCTTCAAACCGCGCTACGAGCACTGGATCGGCGGTGAGTGGGTGAAGCCGGTCAAGGGCCAGTACTTCGAAGACATCTCGCCCGTCACCGGCAAGGCCTTCGCCGAGGTGGCGCGCGGCACCGCCGAAGACATCGACGCGGCCCTCGACGCCGCCCACAAGGCGGCTCCCGCGTGGGGAAAGACGAGTTCGACCGAACGCGCCGCCGTGCTCAACAGAATCGCCGATGTGATCGACGCCAACCTCGAGCTGCTCGCGGTGGCCGAGACCTGGGACAACGGCAAGCCGATCCGCGAACCGCTGAACGCCGACCTGCCGCTCGCCTCCGACCACTTCCGCTATTTCGCGGCGGCCATCCGCGCGCAAGACGGCGACCACGCCGAGCTCGACCACGACACCGTGGCCTACCAGTTCCATGAGCCGCTCGGCGTCGTCGGGCAGATCATCCCGTGGAACTTCCCCATTCTCATGGCCGTGTGGAAGCTGGCACCCGCCCTCGCCGCTGGCAACGCGGTCGTGCTCAAGCCGGCCGAGCAGACCCCCGTGTCGATCCTCGTGCTGATCGAGCTCATCGGCGACATCCTGCCGGCCGGAGTGGTCAACATCGTCAACGGGTTCGGCACTGAGGCGGGCAAGCCCCTCGCGTCGAGCCCGCGCATCCGCAAGATCGCGTTCACCGGTGAGACCAGCACCGGCCGGCTGATCATGCAGTACGCGAGCGCCAACCTCATCCCGGTGACGCTCGAACTCGGCGGCAAGAGCCCGAACATCTTCTTCGAAGACATCGCCGACAAGGATGACGCGTTCTATGACAAGGCGCAGGAAGGCTTCACCCTCTTCGCCTTCAACCAGGGCGAGGTGTGCACCGCGCCCAGCCGCGCGCTCATCCACAAGCCGATCTACGACTCGTTCCTCGGCACCGTCGTCGAGCGCACCCGCAAGGCAGTGCAGGGCAACCCGCTCGACACCGACACGCAGGTCGGTGCTCAGGCGTCGAACGACCAGCTCGAGAAGATCCTCAGCTACATCGACATCGGCAAGCAGGAGGGCGCCACGATCGCGCTCGGCGGTGAACGGGCCGACCTCGGCGGCGAGTTCAGCGAGGGCTACTACGTGCAGCCGACCATCTTCGAGGGGCACAACAAGATGCGCCTCTTCCAGGAGGAGATCTTCGGCCCCGTCGTCGCGGTCACGAGCTTCGCCGACTACGACGACGCCATCTCGATCGCCAACGACACCCTCTACGGTCTGGGTGCCGGGGTGTGGTCGCGCAACGGCAACGTCGCCTACCGTGCGGGACGCGACATCCAAGCGGGCCGCGTCTGGGTCAACAACTATCACGCCTATCCGGCGGGAGCGGCGTTCGGCGGGTACAAGAGCTCGGGCATCGGCCGGGAGAACAACAAGCTCGCGCTCGACCACTACCAGCAGACCAAGAACATGCTCGTCTCGTACTCCGAGAACGCGCTGGGCTTCTTCTAAACCAACATGTCGGCCGGCCCATCCTTCCCGGATGGGCCGGCCGCCCCAAAGGAGCACCCCGTGATCGAAGCCAGTGTCGTCATCCCCGGCGAGACCCAGCCGCGTCTCGCTTTGACCGCCGAGGCGGTCGACCTCTTGCGCAAGCTCTGGGACGCGAACGGTCCGTTGATGTTCCACCAGTCGGGAGGATGCTGCGACGGCAGTTCGCCCATGTGCTACCCCGAGGGCGACTTCATCACGGGCGACAGCGACATCCTGTTGGGTGTGCTCGACATCTCCCACAACAGCGATCCGCAGCCGATCAACTTCTGGATGTCGCGGGAGCAGTTCGCCTATTGGAGCCACACCTTCCTCACCGTCGACGTGGTGAAGGGCCGCGGCAGCGGGTTCTCGCTCGAGGCGCCCGAGGGGCTGCGATTCCTCATCCGGTCACGTCTGATGGAGACGGCGACGCCGTTCGGCTAGTTACCGCTTCGTTGGCAACCGCGCCTCGCCGTTCTCGTATCACGCCTGGCGAATGGTCCTCGTTCCTCTGCTGACCGCCCGCGCGGTCGGGCGGTGTCGGCACTAGGCGGCACAATTGACAGGTGTACGTCGTCCTCACCCGCACCACCCGTGGCATCACGGCCCTGCGGCTCGACGACGCTGGCTCGCCGCTCGCCGATTCCGAGTCGGTCGCCGAGGGAGATCTGCCCGCCTTGGTTGGGCGACTTGAGCGTGAGCGGCCGCGCTGGGTGTGGGACGACACCACCCGCTGGTACCCGCAGCTGCTCGCGGCGGGCGTGCGGGTCGAACGCTGCGTCGACCTGCGTCTCTCGCACCAGATCCTGAGGGCGTCCACGCTCACGGCCACCTCTGCCCTCGCCAACGCGCCCGTCGGGCCGTGGGACTACGCCACACCGCTCGCCGAGAAACCGCGTTCGGGCGATGCGCTGTTCGACTTCGACGTCGACCCCGCGGCAGACGCCCCGATGCACCCGCTCGCCGAGTTCCGGCTCCAGCGCGAAGCGACCGCCTCGGCGGCTGAGCCCGGCCGCATCGGGCTCCTGCTCGCCGCCGAGAGCGCGGGCGGCCTGATCGCGTGCGAAATGAAGTTCGCGGGTCTGCCGGTCAACGCCGACGTGCACGAGAGCCTGCTCGCCGAGCTGCTGGGCGACCGACCGCGCGGTCTCGAGCGACCGGCGCGTCTCGAAGCGCTTTTAGACCGGATGCGGACCATCCTCGGCACGACCGACGTAAACCCCGATTCGCCCGCCGAACTGCTTAAGACGCTTCGGCGCACGGGGTTGCAGGTCACCTCGACCCGCTCCTGGGAGCTCAAAGAGGTGAAGCACCCCGTCATCGAGCCCCTGCTCGAGTACAAGAAGCTCTCGCGGCTGCAGACGGCCAACGGCTGGAACTGGCTCGACACCTGGGTCGCCGACGGCCGCTTCCGCCCCGACTACGTTCCCGGTGGGGCCGCCACTGGCCGCTGGGGCGCGAGCGGCGGGGGAGCGCTTCAGCTGCCGAAACAGGTGCGCGGCGCCGTCGTCGCCGACCCCGGCTGGAAGCTCGTGGTCGCCGACGCGGCGCAGCTCGAGCCGCGCGTGCTCTCAGCCCTCAGCGCCGACCGCCGCATGGCGGAGGCCGGCCGCGGCGACCTCTACGAGGGCATCGTGGCGAGCGGAGCAGTGAAGACACGCGCCGAGGCGAAGGTCGCCATGCTCGGCGCGATGTACGGCGCGACCGCGGGCGACGGCGGGCGCCTGATGCCCGCACTCACGCGCGCCTTCCCGCAGGCCATCGCCATGGTCGAAGACGCCGCCCGCACAGGCGAACGCGGCGGTATCGTCACGACGCGGCTCGGGCGCAGTTCGCCGCTGCCCGGCGAGTCTTGGCGCGAGCTTCAGGAGGGCGCCACCGTGCAGGGCGCGTCGGAGGCACTGCAGCGCGCGGCCCGGTCGCAGTCGCGCAGCTGGGGCCGCTTCACGCGCAATTTCATCGTGCAGGGCACGGCCGCCGAGTGGGCGCTGTGCTGGATGGCCGGCCTGCGCGGCAGGCTCTGGGGGCTGGCCGGTGGGGCGCTGATGGCCCGGCCGCACCTCGTGTTCTTTCTGCACGACGAGGTGATCGTGCACACCCCGGCCGAGCTGGCAGACAGTGTCGTCGAAGAACTCCGTGCCGCGGCATCCGAAGCGGGTCGTCTGATTTTCGGCGGCCTGCCCGTCGACTTTCCGATCACCACCGCCGTCGTCGACAACTACGGTCAGGCGAAGTAATCACCCCGCAGAGTTACACGCTTGTTGTTTCGCAGCTTCGTGCGCCATAATGCACGAGTAGCTCAACAATTTCATAGCGCAGTCACGCGCATCCGTTTGCCAGGTCGATGGGGAAGTCGCACCTAACAGAACGGAGAAGATCGTGACTGCATCACACGCTCGCGGAGTGCTCTTTGTGCATTCCGCTCCACGTGCCCTGTGCCCTCACATCGAGTGGGCTGCGGGGCGCGCGATCGATCGCGCCGTCAACTTCTCCTGGGCCGACCAGCCCGTGATGAAGGGTGCGCAGCGCACCGAGTTCTATTGGGAAGGCCCAACCGGAACCGGCGCCAAGATCGCCTCCGCCCTGCGCGGCTGGGAGCACCTGCGCTACGAAGTCACCGAGGATGCCTCGGCAGGAAGCGACGGCGGACGGTGGATGCACACCCCCGACCTCGGTATCTTCTTCGCCCAGACCGACACCGTCGGCAACGTCGTCATCCCCGAAGACCGTCTGCGTTACGCGATGGAGATCGCTGGATCGAACGCGCTCGAACTACACCGTGAACTGCGGCTCGCCCTCGGGCAGGCCTGGGACGACGAGCTCGAAGCCTTCCGTCACGCGTCGAGCGACAGCCAGGTCGTCTGGCTGCACAAGGTCGGTTAACGAACGAACGGTCGCTGAGCTTGTCGAAGCGCCCGTCGCAATGACGCGGGGCGCTTCGACAGGCTCAGCGACCGAAGTGCCTACTTCTCGTAGCTGCGGAACGCCACGACCGAGTTGTGGCCGCCGAATCCGAACGAGTTGCTGATCGCCAGCAGCGGGCCGTCGGGCAGTTCGCGCGGGCTCGTGACGACGTCGAGCAGAATCTCGGGATCCTGCTCGGTGAGGTTGATCGTCGGGGGAGCGAGACGGTTGTGCAGCGCGAGGATCGTGAAGATCGCCTCGAGCGCACCGGTTCCGCCGAGCAGGTGGCCGGTGGCCGCCTTGGTCGCCGATACGGGGATCTCGTGGATGCGCTCACCAAACACGGCCAGCAGTGCCTTGTACTCGGCGATGTCGCCGACCGGCGTGCTGGTGGCGTGCGCGTTGATGTGCATCACGTCGTCGACGCTCGCGCCCGCCTGCTCGAGGGCGGCGTACACGGCGCGGGCCGCACCCGCGCCCTCGGGGTCGGGAGCGGTGATGTGGTACGAGTCGCTCGTCACGCCGCCGCCGGCGAGTTCCGCGTAGATGCGGGCGCCGCGGGCGAGCGCGTGCTCCTCGGTCTCGAGGATGATGCTGCCGGCACCCTCGCCCAGCACGAAGCCGTCGCGGGTGGTGTCGTAGGGACGCGAGGCGGTGGCCGGGTCGTCGTTGCGCTTGGAGAGCGCCTGCATGGCGGCGAAGGCGGCGATCGGCAGCGGGTGCACGACGGCCTCGGTTCCGCCGGCGATCACGACGTCGGCGTACCCCTTCTGCAGGTGGTCGTAGGCGTTCGCGATGGCCTCGGTGCTCGACGCGCACGCCGACACGTCGGTGCGCGCGTAGGCGCGGGCGTGCAGGTTCATGCTGATCGCGGCGGAGGCGGCGTTCGGCATCAGCATGGGGATGGTCATGGGGAGAACGCGACGCGGTCCCTTTTCTTTCAGCGTGTCCCACGCGTCGAGAAGGGTCCAGAGTCCGCCGATACCGGTGGAGTAGTCGACACCCACGCGGTCGGGGTCGATGCCCGCGTCATCCAGCCCCGCATCTGTCCACGCTTCACGCGCGGAAATGAGAGCGAACTGGCTCGACGGGTCGAGGCGCTTGACCTCTTGGCGCGCGAGAACGTCTTCGGGGCGAACCTTGGCCTGGCCGGCGAAGGTGACGGGCAGGTCGTGCTTGGCGACCCACTCGTGCTCGATCGTGCTGATTCCGGATTCGCCGGCCAGCAGCGCGGTCCAGGACTCGGGGGCGGTTCCGCCGAGGGGGGATGTGGCACCGATTCCGGTGACAACGATTTTTTTGGTCACAACGACATCCTTTTTAGTTCTTAAGACTCACTCGCGGGCGTGGCCGGACGCAGTGCGGCCGGCCAGCCGCGGATGGGAGGCGCTTAGCCCTGTGCTGCGGTGATGAAGCTGACGGCGTCGCCGACGGTCTTGAGGTTCTTGACCTCTTCGTCGGGGATCTTGACGTCGAACTTCTCTTCGGCGTTGACGACGATCGTCATCATCGAAATCGAGTCGATGTCCAGGTCGTCGGTAAACGACTTGTCCAGTTCGACCGAGTCGGTAGCAATACCGGTTTCGTCGTTGACGAGCTCGGCGAGGCCGGCGAGAACTTCTTCGGTGGACAATGCCATGGTTTTTCTCCTAAAGGGTGTGTCGTTTGACCGAGAGTCAGTTTAGAGCAGGGTTGCGCAGACGCCGACGCGCCGCACTACGGAAGCACAATCACTTGCGCGCCGAATACGAGGCCGGCGCCGAACCCGATCTGCAGGGCGAGGCCGCCCGACAGTTCCGGATGCTCCGCCAGCAGACGGTGCGTCGCCAGCGGGATCGAGGCGGCCGAGGTGTTGCCGGTGGTCGCGATGTCGCGCCCGATCACGACGTGCTCGGGCAGGCCGAGCTGCTTCGCGAACTCGTCGATGATGCGCATGTTGGCCTGGTGCGGGATGAAGGCGGCGAGGTCGTCGCTCGTGATGCCCGCGGCCTCGAGGGCCTGCTTGGCGACCTTCGCCATGTCCCAGACCGCCCAGCGGAAGACCGTCTGGCCCTCCTGGCGTAGGGTCGGCCACTCGGCCTCGCCGTCGCGGAACTGGGTGAGCGTGGCGTTCATGCCCACGGCGTCGGCCTTGGAGCCGTCGGAGCCCCAGACGGGCGCCGCGATGCCGGGGGTGTCGCTCGGGCCGATCACGACGGCGCCCGCGCCGTCGCCGAGCAGGAACGAGATCGAGCGGTCGGTCGGGTCGACGATGTCGGAGAGCTTCTCGGCGCCGATAACCAGCGCGTACTTGGCCGCTCCCGAGCGGATGAGCGCGTCGGCCTGCGTGACGGCGTAGCTGAAGCCCGCGCACGCGGCGTTGGCGTCGTAGGCGGCCGCGGGGTTGGCCCCGACACGGTCGGCGACCACGGCGGCCATGGACGGCGTCTGGCGCCCGTTGCTGATGGTCGCGATGATCACGAGGTCGATCTGGGAGGCTTCGACGCCCGACTTCTCGATCGCCTCGAGGCCCGCGGTGGTGGCGAGGTCGGTCGCGCTGACGTCGTGCGAGGCGCGCGTGCGGGTGACGATGCCCGTGCGCTGCTGGATCCACTCGTCGCTCGAGTTGATCGGGGCGATCAGGTCGTCGTTGGGAACGACGAGGTCGCCACGAGCCGCGCCGTAGCTGTAGATGCGCGTGAAATCGACGCCGGAGGACTGCTTCAGGATGGGGCTCATGCTGCGTTACCGTCAATCAGGTCGAATGCTTTGGCGAGGTCGTCGGGGGTCTTGACCGCCACGCTCGGAACGCCCTTGAGCCCGCGCTTGGCGAGACCGGTGAGCGCGCCTGCGGGCGCGAGTTCGATGATGCCGGTGATGCCCGACTCGGCGAACACCGCCATGTTCTTGTCCCAGCGCACGGGGGAGGAGACCTGGCCGACGAGCAGGTTCAAGAACTCTGCGCCGGATGTCACGGTCTGACCGCTCTGGTTCGACCAGATCGGCAGCGTGGGGTCGCTCGGGGTGAGGGTCGCCGCGAACTCGGCGAGGTGCGCGACCGCGGGCTGCATGTAGCGGGTGTGGAATGCGCCGGCGACCTGGAGCGCGATGACGCGGCTGCCGGCGACCGGATTGTCCTTGAGCGCGTCGAGAGCGTCGAGGGCTCCGGCGACCACGATCTGGCCGCCGCCGTTGAAGTTGGCGGGCTCGAGACCGAGCTGGTCGAGGCGGGCGAGAAGCTCGGCTTCGTCGCCACCCAATACGGCGGACATGCCGGTCGGGGTCTCGGCGGCGGCTGCCGCCATCGCCGTGCCGCGTTCGCGCACAAAAGCGATGGCATCCGTTTCGCTGAGAATGCCGGCGGCTGCCGCGGCGGTCACTTCGCCGACCGAGTGTCCGGCGACTCCGGCGACCTTGTCGCGGCGGCCGTCGGCGAACAGCGCCGTGAGCGTCAGGAGGCCCGCGGCGACGATGAGCGGCTGGGCGACCGCGGTGTCGCGGATGGTGTCGGCGTCGCTCGTGGTGCCGTGGGCGGCGAGGTCGATGCCGGCGGCGTCGGATAGGCCGGCGAGCTGGTCGCGGAACCGCGCCTCAGCGAGCCAGGGTTCGAGAAAACCGGGAGTCTGGGAGCCCTGTCCGGGCGCAACAACAACAATCACGCGCTCTAGTCTGCCAGCCGCGCGCCCGCACCCGCTGTGTCGACCCCACTGGAATTCGCCCCAACCCTTGGCGAGTGTCCACAATCCCGGCGCTTGCCACGCAAATTCAGGACTCGCGGTCGGATCCGGTGCCGCGGGCCGGCGTGTCGCGGCCGCCTGTGACCGCCGTTCCTGAGTTTCCAATTCAGGGCGCGTTATCAGGACGGTAGGTCGCCCAGCCAGGCCGTGACGGGGCCGAGCACGGCGTCGGGCGTGCGCCGTGCCCACCTGAAGTGGTCGAAGGTCGCGCCGTCGATCCGGTCGACGTGCACCGCCGTGCGGTCGGCGGCGGGCAGCCGCGCGCCGAGATGCTGCGACGACACCCTCGGCACGATCGGGTCGCCGTCGAGGCTGAGCATCAGCACGGGCAGGGCGAGCGCGGCGAGCTGCGCCTCGTGGTCTGCCGTGCTGCCGGCGAGCACGAACCGGCCCGTGCGGCCCTCGTGACCCCAGTCGGCCATCATGGTGCGCGGCTGGCGTCCGCCGAAGCCGACCAGGTGCCCGGGAAACCAGCCGAACGTGCCCGTGATCGCGCGGATCAACGCGAGCTGCCCGCGCCGCTTGGCGCGGCCGCGCACCGACGCGAACGCCCCGTGGTGGGTCGACCCGCTGGCGATCGTCACCACCGCGCGCACGTCGACCGGATGCCCGGCCGCGTAGAGCAGCGCGAGCTGTCCGCCGAGGCTGTGGCCGGCGAGCAGGAACGGCGTCTCGATGCCCGCTGCAGCGACCGCCGCCGGGATGTCGAGGGCCAGTGCGTGGTTGTAGCCGAAGTCGTGCGTGCGCACGTCGGCGGTGGAACTCTGCGGCATTCCGCGCAGCTCGAGGCCGTAGACCCGGTAGCCGAGCTCGGCCCAGCGCCCGAGCAGCGGGCGGTAGTAGTGCAGCGGAACGCCGAGCGCCGGCAGGAAGAGCACCTGCGGACCGTCGTGCCCGAACGCCTCGACCACCGTCGTCGCGTCATCCGCGCTTCTGATCTCGATCGTGCGGTGCGTCGTCTCGCTCACCCGGCGATCCTGCCACCCGCTCGCGGCGCCGTCGGAAATTCAGGAGATCAGGTCAGATCCGCGCGCGCTGCGGGCCGTAGAGCATGCACGATGGACACAAAGTCCTGAATTTCCGACAAGGGTGCGCGCGGGTTCAGAAGATCCCGGATGCTGCGGGCTAGCGCTTGCGCGCCGCGTCGGGTTCGGCGATCGACCCGATGATGAGTGCGGACTGCAGGATGAGGGCCTCGCGGGCTCCCGTGGCGTCCCAGCCGATCACCTCGCTGATGCGCTTGAGGCGGTAGCGCACCGTGTTGGGGTGCACGAACAGCTCGCGGGCCGTCGCCTCGAGCGAGCGGCCGTTGTCGAGGTAGCACCACAGCGTCGACAGCAGCTCGGTGGAGTGCTGCTGCAGCGGCCGGTAGATGCGGTTGATGAGAGTGGACCGCGCGAGCGGGTCGCCCGCGAATGCCCGCTCGGGCAACAGGTCGTCGGCGAGCGTCGGGCGTGGGGCGTTGCGCCAGGCGCGGGCCACGGCGAATCCGGCGAGGGCGGCCTTGGCGCTCTTCGACGCGTCGACGAGGGTCGAGACCTCGTGACCCAGCACGAGGTGGCCGGGCCCGAAGCCGGGCTCGAGCTGGGAGGCGATCTCGATGAAGGGCATCCGGGTCGCGGCATCCGCTTCGTCTGCAATCGGAGTCGACCGGCCGATCACGAGCACGAGCCGGTTGCCCTGAACGCCGATGAGCACGTCGGCGTCGAGGTGGCGCGCGGTGCGGCGCAGCTGGTCGACGTCGAGGATGCGGGGTGTCGTGCCGACGAGCACGCACACTTCGCCGTGGCCGTTCCAGCCGAGCGCGGCGATGCGGCTGGGCAGCTCGTTGTCGTACTCGCCCGAGAGGATCGAGTCGACGACGAGTGCCTCGAGGCGGGCGTCCCACAGGCCACGCGCCTCGGCGGCGCGGGCGTAGACGTCGGCCGACGCGAAGGCGATCTCGCGCGAGTAGAGCAGGATCGCCTCGCGCAGCACGTCGTCGCCGAGGCCGATGCGTGCCTCGACGACCTCCACGGTAATGCGGATGAGCTGCAGCGTCTGCTGCAACGACACCGAGCGCAGCAGTTCGCGCGGGGCGGCCCCGAAGACGTCCGCGGCGATCCACGGTGTCGACTTCGGGTCTTCGAACCAGCTGATGAAGGAGGTGATACCCGCCTGGGCGACGAGGCCGACGGCCGACCGCCGCCCCGGTGGCATGTCGCCATACCAGGGCAGCGTGTCGTCCAGCCGCTTCAACGTCGCCGTCGACAGCTCACCGGAGATGGTGCGCAGCCAGGCGAGCGTCTGCTCCTTCGTCTTGGGGGTGATGGCCACCGTTAGCTTTCGCCGCCGGCGTTTCCGGTGGTGCCGGCGTTCACGTCGAGCAGGCGGTACTTCTCGATCGCGGCGGCCGGAACCGAGGAGTCCATCTCGCCACGGCGCACGAGGGACTCGAGCGCACGCACGACCATGGAGGGACCGTCGATCTTGAAGTAGCGGCGGGCAGCGGCGCGGGTGTCGCTGAAACCGAAGTCGTCAGCACCGAGCGTCGCGAAGTCGCCGGGAACGAACTGGCGGATCTGGTCGGGAACGGCGTGCATGTAGTCGGTCGTCGCGATGAACGGACCCTGGGTGCGCGACAGCGTGCTCGTCACGTACGGGATCCAGCGCTCTTCGTTCGGGTAGAGGAAGTTGTGCTCCTCCGCCGCGAGACCCTCGCGACGCAGCTCGGTCCACGAGGTGACCGACCAGACGTCTGCCGAGACGCCCCAGTCCTGCGCGAGCAGGGTTTGGGCTTCGAGCGCCCACGGAACCGCGACACCCGAGGCCAGCAGCTGCACCTTGGGTCCCTGGTTCTCGCCGGTCTTCAGCAGGTAGAGGCCGCGCAGGGCGCCCTCTTCGTCGAAGTTCTCCGGAACGGCGGGCTGCTGCAGCGGCTCGTTGTACAGGGTGATGTAGTACATCACGTTGGGATCGGGGTGCTGTCCGCCGTACATACGCTCGAGGCCGGCCTTGACGATGGCGCCGATCTCGTAGCCGTACGCGGGGTCGTACGACACCACGGCGGGGTTCGTCGACGCGAGCAGCAGCGAGTGGCCGTCGGCGTGCTGCAGGCCCTCGCCGGTGAGTGTGGTGCGACCCGCGGTCGCGCCCATGATGAACCCGCGGGCCATCTGGTCGCCCGCGGCCCACATGGCGTCGCCGGTGCGCTGGAAGCCGAACATCGAGTAGAAGACGTAGACCGGGATGAGCGGCTCGCCCTGGGTCGCGTACGAGGTGCCGGCCGCGGTGAACGCGGAGAACGCGCCCGCCTCGTTGATGCCGACGTGCACGATCTGGCCCTGCGGGCTCTCCTTGTAGGCGAGCAGCTGTTCGCGGTCGACCGACGTGTAGTGCTGGCCGTTGGGGTTGTAGATCTTCGCGGTGGGGAAGTACGCGTCCATGCCGAAGGTGCGGGCCTCGTCGGGGATGACCGGCACCAGGCGGTGACCGAAGTCCTTCGAGCGCAGCAGGTCTTTCAGCAGTCGGGCGAAGGCCATGGTGCTAGCGATCTCCTGCTTGCCGGAGCCCTTCTTCGCGATGTCCCACGCCGAGTCTTCGGGCAGGGTGATCTGCGTGTACTTCGAGCGACGCTCGGGCAGGTAGCCGCCGAGCGCGCGGCGGCGCTCGTGCATGTACTGGATCGCCTCGTCGTTCTCGCCGGGGGTGTAGTACGGCGGCTGGTACGGGTTCTCCTCGAGCACGGCGTCGGTGATCGGGATGCGCATCTCGTCACGGAACTGCTTGAGGTTGTCGAGCGTGAGCTTCTTCATCTGGTGGGTCGCGTTGCGGCCCTCGAACGACGGGCCCAGGCCGTAGCCCTTGACCGTCTTCGCGATGATGACCGTGGGCTGGCCCTTGTGCTCGGTGGCCGCCTTGAACGCCGCGTACACCTTGCGGTAGTCGTGGCCGCCGCGCTTGAGGTTCCAGATCTGCTCGTCGGAGTAGTCCTTGACCATCTCGAGCGTGCGCGGGTCGCGGCCGAAGAAGTTCTCGCGCACGTAGGCGCCGCTCTCGGCCTTGTAGGTCTGGTAGTCGCCGTCGGGCGTGCGGTTCATCAGGTCGCGCAGCGCGCCCTCGGAGTCCTTGGCGAGCAGGTCGTCCCACTCGCGGCCCCAGACCACCTTGATGACGTTCCAGCCGGCGCCGCGGAAGAAGCTCTCGAGCTCCTGGATGATCTTGCCGTTGCCGCGTACCGGGCCGTCGAGGCGCTGCAGGTTCGCGTTGATGACGAAGTTGAGGTTGTCGAGCTTCTCGTTGGCCGCCCACTGCAGGGCGCCACGGCTCTCTACCTCGTCCATCTCGCCGTCGCCGAGGAACGCCCAGACCTGCTGGTCGGAGGCGTCCTTGATGCCGCGGTTGGTGAGGTAGCGGTTCGACTGCGCCTGGTAGATCGCGTTGATCGGACCGAGGCCCATCGAGACGGTCGGGAACTGCCAGAAGTCGGGCATCAGACGCGGGTGCGGGTAGCTGGAGAGTCCGCCGGTGACGTGCGACTTCTCCTGGCGGAAGCCGTCGAGCTGGTCGGTCGACAGGCGTCCCTCGAGGAAGGCACGCGCGTACATACCGGGGGACGCGTGGCCCTGGTAGAAGACCTGGTCGGCTCCGCCGGGAGCGTCGTGGCCGCGGAAGAAGTGGTTGTGTCCGACTTCATACAGGGCAGCGGATGACGCGTAGGTCGAGATATGGCCGCCGACACCGATGCCGGGGCGCTGCGCGCGGTGAACCGTGATCGCCGCGTTCCAGCGGATCCATGCGCGGTAGCGGCGCTCGAGGTCTTCGTTGCCCGGGAATTCGGGCTCGTTCTCGGGCGCGATCGTGTTCAGGTAGTCAGTCGTCGGCACCATGGGAACGCCGAGGTGGAGTTCTTTCGAGCGCTTGAGAAGGCTGAGCATGATCTCGCGGGCACGCTGGTGTCCGTGAGTTGCGACGAGTGCGTCGAGCGATTCCTGCCACTCGG
>Ga0247730_1000484_pt1 | contig 29101 bp, 31 predicted proteins | sample UWRJL073202C2_FD_180959 | JGI IMG/M metagenome (GOLD analysis project Ga0247730, IMG submission 180959) | Plant litter microbial communities from Arlington Agricultural Research Station in Wisconsin, United States - UWRJ-L073-202C-2 | ecosystem: Environmental > Terrestrial > Plant litter >... | reverse complement strand
AGTACACGCCACGCTACCCTTAAGAACAGCGTACCAGGGCGTGTCTTTTGCTTTTATAGCTTTTGGTTATTCCTAATTGAGACTTCTTTATGTATACCAAACATGCATTGACCATTGATGAGCAAATTGATCAATTAAGTCGGAGAGGATTAATTATTGACGAAGACGCAGTCCATTTTCTATCCCATATTAGTTATTACAGATTAGCTGGTTATTGGTGGCCGATGCAAAAAGAACCTAAAGATCAGCATGTCTTCAAAGAAGAAAGTAAATTCTCAGATGTAATATCCTTATATAATTTTGATAGAGAACTACGGGTTATTGTTTTTGATGCTATTGAGAAAATTGAAATTAGTTTAAGGACTAAGCTTATCTACCATTTATCCCATGAATTTGGCCCATGGTGGTTTCAGAACCTAAATATTTATCAGGACGTGCCACAGGCAGTGAAAACATTGGCGGTTCTAGAAGAAGAAATCGAGAGATCCAAGGACGTGTTTATTAAGGAGCATAATAAGAAGCATAAAGATGATAAGCGTTTTCCACCATCATGGAAAACACTAGAATTGACAAGCTTTGGGGCGCTGTCAAGAATATATGGAAACTTAAATAATAATATTAAATCAAAAGATACTATCGCTCGGGAATTTGGAGTGGTCAACCATACCTTTCTACCAAGTTGGCTACAGTCTATTGCTCAAATTAGAAACTATTGTGCACATCATAGTAGGTTGTGGAACAAAAACTTACCTGGCAGGCCAAAACTTCTTTCAAATCCACCGCGCTTATGGATCAAAGATGTGCCACAAGAAAAAGAGTGGCACATGTTATATATACACCTGTGTTGCATAAAGTATATACTTAATATTGTTCAGCCCCAGAATCACTTTACATCTCAACTTATTGACTTATTTAGGAAATATCCAAGTGTAGATCCAAATGCTTTAGGAATGAAGGAGAGCTGGGAAAGAGAAGAACTTTGGAAATAGTGATTTCTCGAATTAGCAATACGATTGTTTCTATACTAATAGATCTAATTGTTCAATAAATTACGGTAATATTTATTAGAGTTTAATTAGTGTTTGATATGAAAAATAGGCTTCATTTAGTGTAAGAGATAGATTATTAATTAGAGATGCCAGTTCAAAGTTACGGTGTAACCTAGTTAATTGAGAAAGTTTGAAATCTGTCTCTCCACCATTTCAAAATCCCCCTTCACACCCCAAAACCTCGATAACCATCTGTAAATCTTCCACAAAATAGTTTGAAATTGTAATCTTTACGGTTTTCATCTTTTAAGACTTGCTAAATAAACAACCATTCTTGTTTATAATCTGAAAAATTTGTATTCCTGGATAAACAGACGCCGCTGCAGCTTCAGGAAATTATCTTTTCTTCAAGTGATTCAAATATCATTCGTGAGATCAACAAATTCTTAAGAGAAGGAAAACTCCGTAAGCTTGCCCCAAGGATCTATTCTCCCAATCTCGCCGACTTGTATTGTTCGAAAAGCTACTTGTCAGGTTGCAATCCAGGAAGGTAGTTATCTTTCCTAAACACTGCTGTGAAGTTTACATCGTTTGTGGCTGGATAGTTTTTAATTTCTCGCCAGCCTGTCCTCCTCAGAATGCAGACGTAAAGTGAAAGTAACGGTCAGACAGGTTATTCCGTTTTTCCGGCTAATATCGAAGCTACCTTCCAGCTGACTGCTAAGCCCCTTCATCAGGTTCATTCCGAGTGACTGACAATCGTTAATCTGAAAATCCAAAGGGAATCCTGGTCCGTCATCGCCTACCGTAAGACAAACTTGTCCTTCTTCGTTCCTGGAAAAGGATATCCTGATACTTCCCTTATCTTTATCTACAAAAGCATACTTGATAGCATTTGTAATTGCTTCATTGAGTATAAGTCCTACAGGTATTGCTTGGTTTACATCCAGAAATACCTGAGCGAGATCAAAACCGAAATGAATATGGCCGGAATGGTCAAAACTTTCTTTAAGGTAAAGTGCCAGGTCCTTAATGTAATCTGCCATGTTGATGTATGCCAGGTTATCAGATTGGTATAGTTTCTGGTGGATAAGTGAAATGGAATGCATACGGTATTGGCTTTCCTTTATTGCCTTTTTTGCAACATCATTGTCCATATAGGATGACTGGGTGTTAAGAAGACTGATCACAATCTGAAGGTTGTTCTTCACCCTATGGTGTATTTCTTTCAACAGCCATTCTTTTTCGTTCAGGAAGTGTTTTAGAGAGTTGTTCTTTTCGCTGATTTCCTGTTTCTGTTTCTTGAGATCCCTGTTGCTGCGGTTCTTAAGCTTGTACTGTTGATAGAGCAAAGCGAGAATAATAACTAAAAGTGCCACAACTGCCTGCGTATAATTCTGTGCCATATTAGCTCTTTGGAGTTTGTTCTGCTGGAGTTTGCTCTTGTTGTTGAGTAATACCAAATCCTTCTTTCTTTTTTCCGTTTCATACTGGATCTGAAGTTCCTCTATTTCTCTTGTTTTCCTGGTGTCGAGTATCGAATCGTTGAGCTGTTTATAGATTTGGTAGTGGTCAATCGCGGAGATATAATTAGACTCCGCAGAATCCACTCGAAAGAGCATATGGTGAATATCTTTTAGCGCACCCGCCGAAAGCTTCTGGGGATTGGACTGTAGAGCCTTGCGGAGGTATTTGCCAGCACTGCTATAATTATTTCTGGAGAGGTAAAATTTTCCAATAGACCGCCTGGCCTCCTGGGAGAACTCAAAGTCCATCGTAGAGGCGGCATAAAGTTGAAGCGATTGCTGATAATAACGTTCTGCCTTTTCATAATTGCCGAGTGCATCATAGCAGCATGCCAGGTTTTGAGCTATACATGCCTTCTGGATTCTGGTAATCGGCGGTATCATCCGCGACAGGTTAAGGGTGAGCGCGAGAGCCTCCCGAGGTCTGTTTCTTTTGATAAGATCTCCGGAAACATAACCACCGGCAGCAAAAACCGCAAAGTTCGGACGCTTAGACTTACCCCATTTCTGCAATGCCTTTTTATACCATTCTATGCCCTTTTCATTGTTTCCTATTTCCAAATATATCCTTCCGAGATCTGCATACAAATCAGCTGCAGAACTAGTATCCCCGGACTTGTTCATGCTCTCGATCGCCAGCATTGCATATCTTAGGCTCTTGTTAAAATTTCCCTTGACCCGGCTGATTCCCGAAAGCAGACTATAGGTGGTTTGCAGCCGGGGATAACCTAAAGCCTTGTAACGGCTGAGTACGTGGAGAAGCTCTGTTTCCGAAACATCAAGCTTGCCGTCATAAAAATGGAGTGCCGCAATTTCCATCAATACGTTAATTTCTTCCAGAGGTTTGTTGATTTGCCTGTAAAGTGAGGCCGACTCATAGAACTGCTGGATCATTTCTCGGGGGTAGGTACCCCTGGTGGTCAGCCAGACACCGTAACGGAATCGAAGAAAAGCCTCTGCCTCCTTATCTTGAGTTATTTTGTACTCCCTGAGCGCCTGATTAAACAAGAGATGTCCTTTAATGGCATCGCCTCTTTCCATGACAATCACCATGGCCATTGTCTGGCTTTCGTGCTCCCACTTTATCAGATGGAGCGAGTCACTCAGTTTTCTCGCCTTGCCTATATAGCTTTCAGCACTATCAAGATCCGATTTCAGTTCTCCTGGCTTAAATACATGGAACTTTCCAATCTCCAGAAGCAATCTTAACCTGGTTGTATCCGTTGTGCTGGCATTGAGCTTGGTGAGCAGGTGGCTGGCAGAGGTCTGCTCGATATTCTGAGCACGGGCAACCTGGACGCAAATTATCACGACTAGAACCAATGCATTACGCAGGGCGGTTAACGAACAGGCGAGCCTCATACAACCATATTGATTAGCAGGACGTAATCGATTTTTCCGGAAGATAAAACGTTCCCCTATGCAATCTATCTAAAATTATAGACAAATCCCAAACCTTTGCATGGTATATATCTAATTTGGAATGACCGAAATAGCGTGTACATATAAGCCTTGCGTTTAATTTAAATATGAATAGGATTGATTTAGCTTATATACAATAAATGGAAATTATTGCTAAGCCCGACACGAAAGGTCTAAATAAATCAATTGACTTACTGCTGGTTAAAGTAGGTAGCTTGATTACCCGATCGTTAGCTAAAAGGGGTTTTGTAGATAAATGTCTATGTTATTTTGCTGCAAACATCTTCTTGGAAATGTAGCAGGCTCGTTATCATTGGCCATATCTGCATCAGGCAAGCTGATATGAAAAACTGGGGCCATTTCGAAATCCCGCCTTCACGCCTTTTATCGTCGGCCGTGATCACATCGAAAGAAAGACGGCCAAATCGTTACTCCCGCGTTCCTGAATTGTTAAAAAATGTTAAAGCCATTTGAAAAAAAAGTTTTGTTGTTTTGATTTGCTTATTCATTTAAACCAAATAGAAAACACATTTTTTGGAACTATTTATTCTAGTTGTTGGATTATGTTAACAAAACTACTACACACACATTTTTGCGCACTGCGCAAGTTTACATTACTATTTCTATTCCTGCTGTCAAATGCGCAGTTGCTCAAAGCCCAGACTCCGGTTACAGGTACGGATGGTAAATCCAGTTTTACCGCAAAGCTGATAAACATCGAGGCTGCCACGAATGAAGTCTTTCGTTACAACACCACGCTGCATAATGGGGATGGTAAGTCAAAGGTTGTTGAACTGAAAGCTGAGCTGCCGATTGGCTGGATGATCAGTTATAAGGTAGATGGTAACCAGGTCACTTCAGTTGCAATGGATGCCGGAAAAACTCAGGATATTTCTATCGAAATCAATGCCTCAGCAACTGCGGATCCAAACAAATACAAAATACCGGTAAAAGCGGTATCGGGCGCTGATACCCTGTTGTTGAATCTGGAGGCCGTGGTCAAAGGCTCCTATGGCCTGACTTTAACTACACCTACCGGCCGCCTGAGCGAGGAGCTTACCTCGGGTAGCCACCTTGATATCCAGCTCGTTGTAAAGAACTCGGGTACACTTCCCTTAAACGATATTGATCTCTCTTCTCAGTTGCCTGCCAATTGGGAAGCGTCATTTGAGCCCTCAAAGATCTCAAGGCTGGAACCAGGCAAAAGCCAGGAGCTGAAGGCCAGGCTGAAGGTGCCGGATAAGACCATTGCGGGCGATTATGCCGCCACCTTTACAGCCACCAATGCCAACGGCAATTCTCCGGCAGTTTTTAGACTGATCGTCAAAACCTCTTTACTTTCCGGCTGGATAGGGATTATGGTAATCTTATTGTCGATTGGTCTGGTGTATTATCTCATCCGCAAGTACGGAAGGAGATAGTGGTATCTGATAAGTTATTTCTACAAATGAAGGATCCTATTATTCAAATAAGGGACTTAAGCAAAAGCTATGGTTCTTTCAGGGCGGTTGAGGGGCTGAACCTTGATGTGTATAAAGGCGAAATCTTTGGGTTATTGGGGCCAAACGGGGCTGGCAAGACCACAACCATACTCATGCTGCTGGGCCTTACTGAACCCAGCGCAGGCTCGGTACATGTTTGCGGATACCCATCGACAAGCAATCCTATCGCCGTGAAGAGAAAAGTGGGCTATATGCCTGATAGTCTTGGTTTCTATGATCACATGACGGCTTTGGATAACCTGATGTACATTGCCAGGCTAAATGGCCTTGGCGAAAAAGAGGGGATGAGGCGTGCCCAGGAGATGATGGAAACCGTAGGCCTGACTGCCGATAAGGATAAGAAAACGGGGGCTTACTCCCGTGGAATGAAACAGCGCCTGGGACTGGCAGAGGTGCTGATTAAAGAGCCGGAGGTAATCATAATGGATGAGCCTACCCTGGGGATCGATCCCAGTGGGGTAAAGGATTTTCTAAGCCTGATCAGGTCTTTGAGCAGGGAGCAGGGAATTACGGTTTTGCTCTCTTCCCACCATTTACATCATGTTCAGCAGATCTGCGATAGGGTCGGGATTTTTGTGAAGGGCAAATTACTGGCCCAGGGCAACATTGATACCTTGTCAAAAACGCTTTTTGGGCATGAGGGTTATGTCACATCGATTAAGGTAGCCCAGGATATACCGCAACCATGGCCGATGGATGCAGATTTAATGCAATGGAAGGGGCTCAACAAGATCAGCATTCATGAAAAGGAAATTGAATTTACCTGTAGCGAAGACCTTACAGCTGCCCTGGTGCGCTTTTTTGTGAAAGAGGGTTATGATGTTCTGGGTGTACATCAGAAAGATTACGGCCTTGATGAAATTTACCAGAAATATTTTGAAGCACAATAACGATAAAAACAGACAATGGAAAGTTTAAATTTTTTATTCAAATCTTCAGCCCCGGGTCCATTTAGCGTGATGATGAGAAAGGAGATGGCAGATCATATCCGTAGCTGGCGCTTTATCATACTCATTGTACTGATATTGCTGACATTTGTGGCTTCTATGTACGTATCGCTCTCAAATATCAAGTCTGCAACGGGTAATGCCCGTGATCCCGACCACGTGTTCATGTACCTGAAGCTGCTTACTACAACAGACAATTCCATTCCGCCATTCCATGTCTTCCTGAGTTTTCTGGCGCCCCTGCTGGCCATCAGTCTGGGGTTTGACGCCATCAATGCAGAGCAGAACAGTGGTACACTTACCCGGCTGATGGCCCAGCCTGTCTATAGGGATAATGTGCTGCTTGCCAAGTTCGCCAGCGCCCTTGTTCTGGTTGGCGTGCTGTTTCTGGCCCTGGCACTATTGATGATTGGTGGCGGGCTGTTGCTTACGGGGGTACGAATGGAACCGCAGGAGCTGCTCAGGATTCTCGGATTTGTAGGGCTCAGTATTTTCTATGTCGCTTTTTGGTTAAGCCTTTCAATTGTTCTTTCTATCAGGTTTAAGGGAGCGGCAACATCTGCGCTTAGCGCTATAGGGATATGGTTGTTTTTTACTGTTTTTTACCAGATCGTGCTGAACCTGCTGATCAGATCTTTGCTGCCTGATCCCGCAAGTCTTTCTCAGGACCAGGTTTTAAGTTATAATGAAATGATACTGGACTTATTGCGTATCGCACCGAATCAATTATATATGGATGCCACAACAACCATGCTGATGCCTTCTGTAAGAAGCCTTGGCCCGATGACAATGGAGCAAATGGCAGGAGCAATTCCCTCCCCGCTTCCTTTTACAGAGAGCGTAATGGTGGTGTGGCCCCAGGTAAGTGGGTTGATAGGGGCAACTGTGGCGTGTTTTGCGCTTTCTTATTATCTTTTTATGCGCCGGGAAATCAGGAGTTAAATCTGAAAAAGTGATTTTATCCCCGTCAGACCAATCTGAAGGCCAACACAAAATATCAGGAAAGCAGATATCCTGTTTACGATATTTTCGCCGTTTGATCCCAGATAATGGATCATATTTTTGGTGTTGAGATAAAAGAAATAGATCATTAAACACATGACCAAAATAGACACGAGTATTGCGCCCGTGTTCAGAAAATAAGCCTGGCTCCCGAAAGCTGCGCCGTGCGCACTCAAAGTAAATAGAACTGAAATGGTACCCGCGCCCGTAGTTGCCGGAAAGGTGATCGGGTAAAATAGCTTGTTGACGATATGTTTATAAGCCGACACATTTAAATCTTCGCCCAGATCATCCGAAGCTGTTTTCTTCTGATCAGAAGAAATAAACTCCCAGCCCATTTTACAGATCATGATACCACCGGCAAGTTGTATAACCGGTATCGAAATGCCGAACAGCCTTAATATCCACTGACCGGCAAACAGCGAAACCGTGCAAACGAGAAACGCATATAAAGTTATGGAGGTGACGGCGGCTCGTTTCTCGGCGCTGGTTAAATGCTCAAAGAAAGGACTGACCATAAATGCCGATCCGATCGGGTTAACTACCGGAAATAAAGCAATGATGCCGATGAAGGTCAGATGAACAAATGATTCATAAAATTCAGGCATAAGCTTTACAGGGTTGTTTTTGCTAAGATAGTAATAGTTGGGCCACGGGCCTATACCGGCAGGTATTTATCGAGTGTTTTCCCGTTTTTGTAAGAAGTTGAACTTTCCAGCTTCAGAATTTTTTGCCCCTTAAAAATTGAAAGTCCGTTCCCGATTGCAACCGGGCTCCTGAAAATAAAATATTCATCAATAAGATTCTGGCTGATCAGCGAACTTACAAAACTGGCACCTCCATAAACCATGATATCCTTTCCTGCTTCCTTTTTCAGCGCCTGCACTGTAGCAGCCAGGTCTCCGTTCTCCACTTCTAAATTTCTGCCCTTAATAGTGCTTAGTGTGCGGCTAAAAACAATCTTACGCATATTTACCATTCGTTGCGCCAAAGGTTGTTCCGGGCTGTCGGGTTGATTGTCTACCACATTCTCCCAATAGTCTATGAATCCCTGGGTCATATTGCGTCCAAGCAAAATGGTATCGCAGCTGTCGGCCAGTTCAATTACTTTCAGGAAAGATGCTTCATCCCTTTCACCGGATGCCCACATCCAGTCTAACTGGCCTTCCGGTCCGGCTACAAAACCATCAAGGGTCATTTGTACCTGTAATTTTAATTTCCGCATAACAATTTGTTTTAAAGAGTGGTTCGTTCTACAGCAAATATCCACAAGTAATCCATCATATCACAGGTGTAGTCGTGACAAAATAGGGGGTGATTTGCGTAATGGGAGCTCAAAAAAGCCAGGTCCTGCTACCCTCAGGGACAGCAGGACCTGGCTTCTGCTATTATACTGGCTTAGTCAAAAGCCAGTGGTGTGGTTACAATCACCTCCCGAGCTTCCAGCAGCGGAACAATTTGTCCTACAACTACAGTTTGAAAATGTTCCGAATTACGGTGTTCTGCCAAAGCGGCCTCATCTTTATACCCTTCAAACAATATCAGGGTGTTTGCCTCTGAGTTGCTTTGATGAACTTTGTAGAATAAATTGCCTTTTTCCTGGCTGCTTTTTTTAACAACATCTGTGAGCAGGTTAAGGACAGTGTCTAACTGGCCTTCTTTAACCTGCCATTTGGCGAATGCATGAATAGGTTTCTGACTCATCTTTTTCTTGATTATAGGTTTTGCCTGTATCTGTAAGCATTAAATAATATTAACATTGCTCCTTCATTGGGAGGAGCAATGTTCCGTATAAATTATGATTTTGGAGACTCTAGTATAGCGATCATTTTTTCAGCTACTCCCTGGGCTGAAGCCGGATTTTGACCGGTAACCAAACGGCCATCGGTAATACTGTAGGCCTGCCATGGGGATACCGAACTGTAATTGCTTTCTCTGTCCCTTAAGGCTGTTTCAAGCAGAAAAGGTACGTCTTCTTTCGCATAATTATCTTCTTCGGCATTGCTAAAGGCGGTGATATTTTTGCCCTGAATCAGATATGATCCATCGGCCAGTTGTACATTCAGCAGCGATACCGGGCCATGACAAACAGCACCCACAACGCCTCCTCTTTCGTAAGTTGAGGCTATGGCGGCCTGAATAATTTCATTGTCTGGCATATCAACCATTGGGGCTAATCCTCCGGGAATGAAAACAGCATCATAATCGGAAATTTTTGCCTCGCTGACAGGAAAAGTGTTTTTCATTTTTTGGAGCCCGTCTCCGTTGAGAAAGGCAGTGTTTATTTCATCATCTTTTTCAGACATCCCATCAAGCGGTGCCTCTCCGCCGTTTACACTGGCGATGTCAATATCATAACCCTGCTTTTTGAACGCTTCATATGGGTGGGCCGTTTCGGTAAGGAAGCTGCCTGTGGAACGATGGTTTGGTCCAATTATGTTTGCACTTGATGCAATAATTAAAATTCTCTTTTTCATGGCTCTAATTTTAAATTGATAAATATTGTAGTGCGTAACCGTTCTTTATCTTTCGGTTTGCTCTACAAATTTCCCTAATTCAACAGCCTGAAGACGAGGAGGCAGGTCACAAATAAAGTGTGACCCAAATCACAGTGCAAAAGAAATTTGCATTGTGTGTCAAAACCGCAGGCAGACTTTATATGAAAACGTTAATGACTTTTATTAGTGGAATAGAGCCTGCTCAGGGTTTCCCGGCTGACACCGAGATACTCAGCGATATATTTTTTTGGTATTTTTTGCATCATATGCGGATAAAGCTGGCCAAATTCTTTATATCTCTGTTGAGGGGTACTGGAGAGCAGGGTAATGATCCTTCGTTGCTGGGCAACGTAGCCTTTGGTAAGTTTCACCCTAAAAAAATGCTCCATTTTATGAAGATCGGAAGATAGCTTTTCCCTGCCATAAAGTTTCAGGCACAGTACTTCTGCATCTTCCATACAAGCCATGTGCAGGCTCGCTTTTTTTTCATTGAAATACGCCTGATAGTCAGACATCCACCAGTTTTCTCCGGCAAATTGTACAATGTATTCCTTCCCTTGCTCATTAAGGTAAAACATTCTGAAAATGCCGGACAGGATCAGATATTCAAAGCCGGCCTGCTCGCCTTCCTGAATTAAATATTGATGTTTTTTCACCCTTTTCAGCGTGAAAAATGTCTTGATGTATTCAAACTCTTCATCACTGACAGGGGTGATCTCTTCAATGTGTTTTCGTAGTCTATCCATGAACAGGGCTCGGTATGGATTTAAATATAGGAGATTCTTTATATTTCCATTGTTACAAATCTATTTTTAATTTCCTGTGTTACATATGAAAACAAGAAATTATGTGGGTTATATGGGCTATTCTGGCGGCTATATCGGCGGCCCTGGTAATTGTATTAACTAAAGCAGGACTAAAAAATGTAGATTCAAGCCTTGCATTCGCCATTCAGGCGGTGCTCATCCTGGCAATAACATGGTCGGTAGTACTCTATCAGGGAAACTTTACCGAATGGAAGGAGATTGAGAGGAAAGCCTGGATATTGCTGATTCTGGCCGGTGTTTGTACGTCACTGTCTACGTTATTTTCTTATAAAGCCCTGTCAATGGGGCCTGCCTCCTATGTAGCCACGATAGAAAGGTCTTCACTGGTTATCGCCATTATTTTATCTATTATATTCCTGAAAGAAAAAATCACCTGGCAACTGGTCCTTGGCGGGACGGTAATGATTGCAGGGGCAATATTGATTGCCTTCTCAGGCTCTGGGAAATAACAGGCTTCTGATCGTTACCAGATGCGCAAACAGGGCAACGGGAACAACAAAACAAGGAAGCCAGATAAAGGGGAAGTAGAACAATGCGATATTCGGCTGGTCGAAGGCAAACTTCTGAAAGACAAATGGTGCCGATAAGATCGCCGTTAAAACAATATTGAACAGGAATAACAGACAAACCATATTCCATGTTAATAGTGCCCACCTGCCAAGTACATTTTTAATATATCCCAGATAATAAACCACGGGAGCTGTCAGTCCGCACAGGATATCAAAATTCCGGCCTTCAAAGGTCATGATTTCCGGGATTGCTTTATGCAGGAACAACCAATAGAGGCTGAGCTCTACAGGAATCCTTACTATATGGATCAGTGTCAATGTCTTTATATTGAATCCTCCTATAGCCAACCTGCCTTTTTTTGTCAGCAGCAGAATGATGATCAATACTACAGGCGGTACAAGCACCAGGGTAAATCTGGGGGGAGTTCCGCTTGTTGTAACGTAAAATCCGGATAGGCTGACCGCCGCTTGTAGAATAAGCCACAGCAGCAGGGTAATCAATACAGTTTTGGAAAAGTTGCTGGCTTTGTAGAACAACGTTGCTGTGAGTAGCGTAGTGAATACAAAAATTACAGGGATATAGGGCGGTAAATGTTCCATGTTTTTGTTATTGATGAAACAAAGTTGTGATCTCGTTGCCTTCAATGTAAGATGCAAATGCCCGCAAATAGCCCTTGTCAGGAAATACGTATTCATCAGCTATATTACCTTCCGTAAGCATAAAATGATTTTTTGCAATGTCCTTGTGTTCAAATCTGTCAGCGAGCTCTTTCGCCATAGATAAGGAAACCAGGTTGGTATTGTAAAAAAAAGCCGACAGGTGTTCTTTGCTCATCAGATAAATTCTAAACGAATGTAGCCAACTTTTATGGTTTTTATGCCGTTGATGCAGGGAAATAGTAGTTCACAGGTAGAGCGGAACCATCTTCCTCCAATAGTGTGGCCTGTGTGCATTGCTGGCCCAGATATACAATTGGTTTGGAATTGCCTTATTCCAGAGCAGCTGGCTAAGGTCCTGGTTACTGTATAAAAACGGGTCAGTCTCGCCAATGGCCAGAATGATCTCTACATTGCGTATCGCATCCAGAAGAACCTCATCAGTCAAATTAGCAATGTACTGCCTGGGCATATTGTAATAAACAGAGTCGTCCCGGAACCCGTCCAGCAGGTCTTTAAAGTCGCCGGGATTTTCGGTGAGGTCATATCTGCCGCTGATACCCACTGCTTTTTTGAACAGCCAGGGATATTTCAGCGCAAGGTTGATGGCATGGTAGGCGCCCATGCTGCATCCGGCAGTTTCAAGATAATTGCCGCTGTTTTTTAAATGAATTAGCGGAATCACCTCGTGCAGTAGGTATTGTTCATATTGCAGGTGACGCGAAATGCGGGCCTGCGGGTGGATATTTGCATTGTAAAAGCTTTCGGCATCAATGCTGTCTACGCAGAACACCTGTATTTCGCCATTATTGATCTGCTGGCTCATTGCTTCGATAATGCCCCAGTTTTCATAATCGTAGAACCTGGCCGTGCGGGTAGGGAAAAACAGAACAGCCCGGCCGCTATGTCCGAATATTAAAAGTTCCATGTCCCGCTGTAATGCCGCGCTAAACCATTTGTGATATTCTCTGTTCATTTCGAAAGCTTATTATAAAGGGGAAATATCACTGTTACATATTACTGTGGAATTAAATAGGGGTTAACAATTTCCTTCCATAATTTGTAACCTTTTTCATTCAGGTGGAGCCCATCCTCCAGAAACAGTTCTGGCATGGGATTGCCTGCCTTATCCAGCATTTTCTTAAAGACATCAATAAAAGTCCAGTTCTTATTCACCTTGATGATCTCACTTTCTATCAGATTATTGGTGTACTTAAACTGCTCCGCCATATTCCAGCGGCTGGGGCTGGGCTTTAATGAAATAAAGTAACACGGAAGGTCTCCGAAACGGTTTGCGGTATGTATGGCCAGCTGCTGAAAAAATATCAGTACTTCTTCGGGATGCCTTCCATCACTCAGGTCGTTGTCCCCGGCATAAACATACAGGGCCTTCGGCTTGTAATCAACCATGATCCTCTGGAAGAACCATACGCAGGCGGCAAGTGTAGAACCGCCAAACCCAAGGTTTACTATGTCTTTCTTTGGGAAATCAGTAGAAAGACTGCTCCACATCCGTATCGTGGAACTACCGTAAAAAATTATCTCAGGATCATGCCCTCTTTTTAAGCGCTCTTTTTCAAGGTGCTTTACTTCATCTTCGTACCAGTACATCTAACGTATATGTGTTCGAAGTAAAGATAATAAGATCTGGTATACAGAAGGTGTATTTTCAATATTAAGTTAAATTTTCATACCGCTCAGTGCATACTCTTTTTTTATTCCTTTACGCATTGTTAACGCTTTGTAAATATTGCACTTGTACCTTGCATACGTAAATTAAATTTACAATGCTATTGGCAATTCTTAAACATTACCTGAAATTATCCTCTCTGATTTTGCTGGTTTTTACCGCATTGGATTGTCAGGCCCAGAATATTTCGCTCTCTCATGGTTTCTCGCATAACGATTACTGGCACCGGCGGCCACTGTATGATGCCCTGGATAAAGGATATGTAAATATTGAGGCAGATGTTTACCTGAGAAAGGGGCAACTGATCGTAGCACACTTTCTGCCGGTTCTGAAGAGGAAAAAGACGCTGGAACAGCTCTATCTTAAACCCTTGATGGAGGGCATCATGGGAACGAATAAAGAGATCCCCGGCACGTTACCTCCTGTTACGTTAATGATCGATATTAAATCTGATGCAGATAAAACCTATGCTGAACTCGGGCATCTGCTGCAAAAATACCGTTCTATCCTGTCGGGGTATGAGAATGGAAAGATGATCCGCCGGCAGGTGACCGTTGTGATCACAGGCCATAAACCCTATCGTTTGATGAAGGCCCAGGCCTGTCGTTTTGCGTTTATTGATGAAGACCTGATGAAGGTAGACCAGGATATGCAGCTGGAAGGGATGTACCAAACCGCAAGCTGCAAATATTCGCGCCTGATGAGCTGGGGCGGAGATGGTGAAATACCACATGAAGAGAAAAAGAGGCTCACTGCCTATGTGGCCGCCGCCCATCAGTATGGCAAGAAAGTAAGGTTATGGAAATCTCCTGAAAATGAACGTGTCTGGGCTGAGCTGCTGGCATGCGGAGTAGACCTGATCAATACTGACAAGCTAACTGAACTTCGGGATTTCCTGATGGCGCAGCAAAGGGTTTTTGCCGAAACGGAGACCAAATAAAAACCAGTAGAAGTATGCCGTTCTGCCCGGTACGTTATCACTCAGCTCATACAATGCGGCGAAATTAACTGGTAACCTGCCCAAATACCAGTTTGATCCAGCCTTTCTCTCCTGCATTTTTGAGCTCTTTTTTTCGCTCGTCCAATGCCTTTTTCATTTTACTGCTGTATGACCAGCAGGTGCTCTGCCGGATACACAGTATTTCCGAAAGTTTATGCGAGGAGATCTTCCCGTTTGTGGAATAGATCATAAATAACATATAAAATGCTTTATTGATGGGTATCCTGCTATTTTGAAATAAGGTATAGGCAATTACAGACTCATCATAACGGCAGCGTGTACAGCGGCGGCTATGGGGCAGGTTGCCGGGCATGTAGGTTTTGTGGTTGCATTTGCGGCAGGCATATCCATTTTTCCATTTTATTTCAGCCAGGTATTTGAAACAGGTTTCCCTGTCCGGATAAATTTTACTGAACTCAGAGAAGTCTACCTCTTCAGACATCACCCGGGAGCGGGTTACTTTTTCAATGTTCACACTCAGCTTGGTGTTATCTTCTTTCAGGAGCTGGTTCATCTCATGAATCCTTTTGGCCTGTACCAGCAGCAGGGAGTTTACTACGGACAGTTCCTTGTTTTTGAGGTCTAGCTCCATCGTGCGCAGCTGCACCATTGTATTCAGGTTTTTATTCAGGTCGTCGTCCAGCTTTTTGTTGATCAGCATTTGTTTGATGATCCTCTTCTGCACCTCGTCCTTCTTCTTTCTCAGGTGCCTGATATTGTCGCCTATGGCGAAGGAAACCAGCAGCATTTCCATTACAAAGCAGAAAGTCAGGCTGTAATGGGTAACCGGGCCATAAGGCAACCAGTTCACATTGAATAACAGCAGGATTTTGAGGATAAAACCAGCCATTAAAAAGCTATAACCTATTACAAAAAAGCGGGCTGGTTTATAACCCGTCTTCAAAGCATAACAGCCGCAGTAAAAGGCAAGCACCAGTGGTATCAGGTCTGCGATCTTATAAGCAAAAAATGCAGGATGAGCGATGCAGGTGATGAAAAATACCGTCCTTAAGGTAATCACCGCCATGATTGCCCTGTAGAGCATCGGGGATCTTTTAGCGATCATCAGGAAGTGAACAGTAAACAGCAGCCCGAAAATACTGGCCAGAAATAGTGCTATACCAAAAGCGTAGTGGTTGTAAACGGGATTTCCCGGCCACAGGAACTGAAAGGCTATACCATCGCTGCACATCTCATAAAAGCCAATGCTCAGGTTATAGAGTATATAATATAAATATGCCCTTCGCTTTAATGCAATGAACATCAGGAGGTTGTACAAGCTAAAAATGAGTACCATACCATAGAACAGGCCATACATTAAGTATTCCACCAGGGCATAACCCATAAACCATTTGACGTCACGCAGTACCACAATCACACTGATATACTGTGAAGATTTAATTCTGAGATAATACGTTTCAATTTCGTCTGTATGATTTGCCAGGTCCAGGGTAAAGTTCTTGTGTTTATAGGGGCGCTTCAGGAATGGGTACTGATTTCCAAACTCGTGGGTATGATAGAGGCCCTTTCCCGCCGGGGTATACAATTGGATCTGATCAATGGTCTGATCGAAAAACTCGAGCAGCCATTTCTTTCTGGACCGGGAGGAGTGTTTTATCCTGAATTTATACCAGTGGGCTGATGCTGAATTCAGGTTTTTGCGGGTGAAGGTATTGCTTTGTCTGAACAGGCTATTTGTGGAGGGTTTCAGGATATCCTGAAGACCGAGTGCTGTACTTTTATCTTCCAGGTATTCCACCTCGCCATAACTAAAAATATGATGGGGCGAACCGTCATTGATTTTGACAACTTTTTGTGCTGCTGCAGACAGGCACAAAAGCAAGAGCACCGCTGTTGCTTTTAAGGTGAGCGTAATTTCCTTATTGAACACGTGTTGAGAGATTTATATTGGTTGTTGTAATATAAATAATCTTTAACGTTAATTTGCCGGTTCGCTCAGTTTTTTTTAAGAATATGTCAAATGAGAAAATTAAACTTTACCAAACCCGGCATGGCTTTCAATACCGGGGTTTGGTTTGAATCAAGGTGCAGTGCCGTTATACTTCAACATCCAGTACGGGTGCATCTGCAAATTTTTCAAGAAGGTTTGCAGGCAGGTACGGCCTGCCCCCTGTAGCGGGAACGCAGGTTCCGGTGAAGATTGCTTTGGTCATTACCTTCCCGTTCAGCAGGATAGATTGTTTAAAATGCAGTCTTGGCAATTTGTCTTTATCTGTAAACAGCGTACAGGTAACAGAGAACTCGTCGCCTTTTTTCAGTGATCTCAGAAAGTTGATCTTGTATTGTGAAAGGACCATAAACACGCCATTTTTTGCCTGTTCCTCAAAGTCAAATCCAAGTACCTCCCTGATAAAGTCATGCCTGCAGTATTCCATATAGAAGGGATAATATAACCCATCCATGATTCCCTGAACATCAATGTGTTCTTCTTTTACTGTGTAAATTTTTGAATATTCCATTATTAATTTGGTGTGTTTACTAAAATACGGAGTTGCTGATTGTCGTGTCTTTTATCTTCCAGGCGGTCTTTAAACGCAGGTTTGCCTGTTTGAGTGCCTGGTCATTACTCAACGTTTGATAGGCTATTGTCAGCCCTTTGAGCGACCAGCCGTTGTTAGGGTTTATAATAAGGTCTTTGTTGAACACGACGGTGGCTTTGCCCTGTTCTCCCGCTTTAGTTAATGCTTCACCGAGGTATTGCCTTGCAGGGATAGGCCAGTCCCTGGGTTCATTGTAGATCAGGTGATCCTCAGCAACAACCGCGTTCTGCAGGGTAACAACTGCCTTCTTGTAGTTCTTCTGTTCTTCGGCAATAACACCTTCGAGAATTAACCCGGCAACCTTACCGGCATCATATGCACTACTGAAATTATCCATGTTTTCTTTCAGCGTTTTGTCTGCCAGTTTCTCCCTCAGCATTTTTAATTCATTTTCTGCCAGGGCAATCTGGTGTTTACGGCTATGGGCCATTCCTCTTGCAAAATGTAACAGGGTAGCAGCATACGCAAGCGAATCTGTTTGCGGTAAAGCTAAAATAGCATCCCATTTGCCAAAACGTACGTAGGCTAATGCAGGTGCCGAATAAGCATATTGTATATAGTTTCCAAAGCCCCCTTTCAGTGCAAGGTAACCGCCGTCTGCAATCTGCTGCTGCACCGTCATTGCGGCCTGGATGGAGGTTTTATAATTGCCGGCCATCTGCGCGCAGTTACCTTTTAACTGGATATTGTGCAATTCGTATAAACCGGCATCATTCACTACCGGGGAGTAGTTTTTAAGATACTGCCTGTATCCTGCTACGGCGCGGTCATTTACTGTAATCCCTCTTTGGTAATCGCCTGTGCGGATGTAAAGGTGGGATGGCATATGGGTAATATGTGAGACCTCCGGCATAAGCGTATCCAGCAAATGGGCGCTTTTCAATCCCATCTGCGGTGTTGCCGAAGCTTCCACACTATGGATATAATAATGATTGGCTCCAGGGTGTTCCGGCGATATTTTTATTGCGCTTTCTAATAAGGAACGGATTTTTGGTGTCCATGCTTTGGGTTTGGAGTCATGATCATACAGGTCCCATGGGTGCAGGAGTAACATGGCATCAGCATACAATGTGATGGCATCTGCATTTGTTTGATGCTGCACGTATACTTTCTCCATCGCATCGGCGTAATTGGTTCTGAGCTGTGTTACATTAGCGGTGGTATCAGCACTGTAACGGTGTTGTATGGCATCGATGAGGTCCTTCTCCAATGGGCTGCAGTTTGCTGAAAGCTGTTTGCTTTTTATGGCAGCCTCCAAGGCACCTGATGGTGCAACGTACCCGTTACTGTAATTTATGGTTGGCCCCATTGCTAATGCTTTCCCGTACCATGCCATTGCGCATCCGGGATCTAAACGGGCTGCCTTGGTAAATGATGCGATAGCTTCAATAGAGTGAAAGGCATAGTACAGGCTGATGCCCTGGTTAAAATAATACTGGGCACTGTCAGATGCCGCGGAGATCTTCCATTTGAAATGGCCCCAGCCTTTTAACGCGGGAATATCCACGGCCAGCTCTTTTGACGACAATAGCGGGGTACTGCACATTGCGGCGCCAGCAGGAAAAGACCTGAATGACGGGTTATACCTGATCTTTCGTTCCGGTATGGAATTATAATAAAATGATTGCGCAGTAATAAATGCTATTGCAAGCGCAATGAACAGGGTAAATGATAGTTTTTTCATTTAAGACAATTAAAATGCCTGCTTAAAGTTGAATGCTGTTACAATTAAAATAAATTAAGACGGGCATTTCGTTTTAAACGACATTTTGCCTTTATTATTTTAAAATTTATTACCGGCAGTGATAATTTATTTTAAAAACCGGCTTCTACTATATTTAAACGCCATAACTTGATCTACTTTGGTCATATACTGCTTTGTTGCTTCCTAAAATATACTTATACTTACAATTGAAGCAATACGAACAATGTTTGCCAAATATAGGGCTGGTCAAAAAAAATACAAATGAGAAAGCTGACAATTATAATGAGTGTGTTACTCCTGTTAAGTGTGACCGGTTCAAAGGGCCAGTCCAAAAGTAGCCCCTATTTATTTGCGTACTTTAAAGGCAATGGCGAAGATGGCCTGCATTATGCCTACAGCGAAGATGGCTACAAATGGACCGCTCTAAAAAATGACCGGTCTTTTCTCAGCCCCACTGTAAGCAAAGATAAGTTAATGCGTGACCCCTGTATCATCAGGGGTAAGAACGGCGTTTTCCATATGGTCTGGACGGTGAGCTGGAACGATAAGGGAATCGGTTATGCCTCTTCAAAAGACCTGATACACTGGAGCCCGCAGGAGTTCATCCCCGTGATGGCCAATGAGGAAAATGCCCGCAATTGCTGGGCCCCGGAAATCACCTATGATGAAGCCTCCAAAACATATATGATCTACTGGGCAACTACAATCAGGGGGAAATTTCCGGAAACTGCCAGCACAGCCGATGACGGATATAATCACCGCTTATATTATACCACCACGAAAGACTTTAGATCCTACACACCTACCAAACTGCTTTATGATCCCGGCTTTAACTCCATTGATGCAACAATTGTGAAGGACGCAGGGCAATACATCATGTTCCTGAAAGACGAAACCCGCGAGCCGGCACAAAAGAACCTGAAAATAGCCTACAGTAAGGCGCTAACCGGGCCATATACAGCGGCTTCTGCACCCATCACAGGCAAGTACTGGGCAGAAGGCCCTACCAGCCTGAAGATGGGAAACACCTGGCTGTTATACTTTGATAAATATACTGAACATCAATACGGCGCTATCAGCTCCGCCGACCTGAAGAACTGGAAGGACGTATCTGACCAGATCAGCCTGCCGCAAGGGATCAGGCATGGTACCATTTTACAGATCTCTCCAAAAGAACTGGGCAAACTGCTCGCACAGCAATAGAAAAACTTACAGGGCTCATATCAATAAATATTATTACGATTAAGAAATAAAATTTATTGGTTATTTTGCACGGGATTAAGGTGCCCTTTATATTTTAACCAAATAAAACATGATGAAACAAATGAAGTTACTGCCTGTATTTGGGCTGCTCCTGTTCAGCCTTTCTGTAAACGCGCAGGGGTTTAAACTTAATGCCAGGCTGCTAAAAACAATTCATACCAATTTTTCAGCTGCTGATGCCCAGTATAAGCTGATGATGAAATCCCTCGAAGAGGGCCGGTTTCCTAAAACGTTTGACCTGAAAAGCCGAAAACTGGTAACCAGTGATTCCGGCTGGTGGTGCAGCGGTTTTTATCCGGGCACATTGCTGGAGATCTATGCGCAAACCAAAGACCCCGCTTTGCTGACCGAGGCGAACCGCATGCTGGGCCTTTTAGCAAAAGAGCAGTACAACACCAGTACACATGACCTTGGTTTCATGATGTACTGCAGTTTCGGCACAGCGTTAAAGCTGGATCCAAAGCCCCAATACAAGGAAATCCTGATCAATAGCGCCAAATCCCTGTCCACCCGCTTTGATCCCAAAGTAGGATGTATCAAATCATGGGACAGCAAGAAAAAAGAATTCCTGGTGATCATAGACAATATGATGAACCTGGAACTGCTGTTCTGGGCAACGCGCGTAACGGGCGACTCCAGTTATTACAAGATCGCTGTTACCCATGCCAATACAACATTAAAAAACCACTTCAGGCCTGATTATAGTTCTTACCATGTGATCAACTATAACCCTGAAACCGGCCAGGTGCAGAAAAAACAAACTGCACAGGGTTATGCTGATGCATCTGCATGGGCAAGAGGGCAGGCATGGGGCCTTTACGGGTATACCGTGATGTACCGTGAAACACATGACAGGAAATACCTTGACCAGGCCAACCATATCGCCTCTTTCATCCTCAACCATCCCCGCATGCCTAAAGATAAAGTTCCGTACTGGGATTTTGATGCACCAAACATTCCTGAGGCATTGCGTGATGCATCTGCAGCAGCCGTCATGTCATCCGCTCTTTTTGAACTCGCACATTATGCAGGGCCGAAAGAAGCAAACGTATACTTTAAAACTGCTGAGAAAATGCTGCAGAGCCTCTCCGCTGCACCTTACCAATCCCTTCCGGGCACAAACGGAGGTTTCCTGCTGCAACACAGCGTTGGGCACCTTCCGCAGAAATCTGAAGTAGACGTGCCATTGACCTATGCAGATTATTATTATGTTGAAGCAATGAAGAGGTATGAAACTATCAATTCATTTAAATAAAAAATAATGAAAAAGATCTTCTTACTGTTGTTGCTGTCGGCGTCAGGCATGCTCACATTTGCACAGGAAAATTTAATTACCAATACGGGAGCAAGAAAGGTACTGAGCCTGAATGGGAAATGGCAGTATATTGTTGACCCTTATGAAACCGGATTTTATGATTACAGGTATAAGGAGCTGAATGAAAAAAATCCTGATGCATACTGGAATACAGATGTGCCCGCAAATAAAACAGAAAAGAAAGAACACGGCTATGTGGAGAAGTACAGCCTGAACGTGCCGGGCGACTGGAACCACCAGCAGCCGGAGTTCACCTTTTATGAAGGGACCATCTGGTACAAAAAATCCTTTGATGCTGAAAAAACTGCTGCCGGGCAGCGGTACTTCCTTTACTTCGGCGCAGTAAATTACCGTGCCGACGTATTCCTGAACGGTAAAAAACTGGGGATGCATAAGGGTGGTTTTACACCCTTTAACTTTGAGGTTCCGCAGGCACTGCTAAAAGAAAAGGACAATTTCCTGGTGGTGAAGGTAGACAACAAGCGGCATGCCGATGAGGTGCCCACGCTGAATACAGACTGGTGGAACTACGGAGGGATTACCAGGGAGGTTAAACTGATCACTGTACCTGCCACCTTTATCCAGGATTTTGTAGTACAGCTAAAGAAGAATTCTACAGGTAAAGCACCCGGGAAAACGCCCGAAGTGCAAGGCTGGGTAAAACTGAACCAGGCACCCGCTGCGGGAGAAACCGTTACCATAGAGATACCCGAACTGAAGTTCAAAAAGAAGATCGCCGCAACAGGAGCAACTACGGCACTGAACTTTAAACTGCCGGGGGTAGAATTATGGTCGCCCGAAACACCCAAACGCTATACCGTGATCGTCCGCACCAAAAATGACGAGACCAGGGATAAGATCGGCTTCAGAACAATTGAAGCGCATGGTACGCAGGTATTGCTGAACGGTAAAGCAATATTTATGCGCGGCATCTGTATCCACGGTGAAATTCCGCAGGAAGTGAGGCGCGCCTACAGTGAAAAAGATGCAGAACAGCTGTTACATCAGAGCCTTGAACTAGGCTGTAACATGGTGCGGCTGGCGCATTATCCCCATGATGAAAAGATCACCCGCCTGGCCGACTCGCTGGGCATACTGGTATGGTCAGAGATCCCCGTTTACTGGACTATAGATTTCGGCAGTGCCGAAGTGCTGGAAAAAGCAAAAGCCCAGCTGACGGAAATGATCACGCGGGACCATAACCGTGCGAGTGTTATCATCTGGTCAGTGGGCAATGAAACGCCAATCAGCCAAACCCGGACAGATTTCATGCACAGCCTGCTTACAAAGGCCCGGGAACTGGACAATACACGGATGGTTTCGGCAGCTCTTGAAGTGAATTACAGCGCGCTGAACGACAAAAATATAATCGATGACCCGCTGGGCGAATTTGTAGATCTGGTTGCCTTCAATGAATATTTAGGCTGGTATGGCGGTTTACCCGATAAGTGCCGCACCACGAGCTGGGATACCCCGTATAATAAACCGCTCTTCATCAGTGAAACCGGCGGAGATGCCAAGGGAGGTTTTCATGCAGATTCACTTACCCGCTTTAGTGAAGAATACCAGGAGTGGTATTACAAAGAGCAGATAGCCATGTTTAAACGTATGCCCGCAAAGTTTGTTGGCATTTCCCCATGGGTGCTTGCAGATTTCAGGTCACCACGGCGTAATAACCCTTTCTACCAGGAGGGCTGGAACCGCAAGGGTTTTTATGATGATAAAGGCAATAAAAAGAAAGCTTTTTACCAGCTGAAGGCCTATTACGATGAAATGAAAAACAAAGAAAAACCAAAAAAATAATCATTCAGCTTTTCGCTAATCATTGATATCTTAGCAGCATGTCATCGCACCATATAGTAAAAGAAAAACAGGAGCCCGCCTTGTATATTCATGACCTGGGTAATTTTGATGAAGAGTACCTGGGGCAGATCCTGGAATGGAGCCCTACGCTGATCGTCAACGGCGAAATTTATGAAAAAGTGATCAGCCTGGGCCTGAAGGTAGATGTGGTACTGAATGGCCCTGACGGGCTTGCAATGCAGGAGAATACAAAATCCATTATCGGGCCGGGTGATGCCTATAATACGGTCATGAACTATCTGATCTCAGAGAAATATCCTGCCGTGAATGTGATTGATGAGGAAAAGAAACTTGCTGAGCTGGACTATTACCTGCCCAGGATCAACATCGTGCTTTTCAGCTCCACCGAAAAATCTTATGCCATTAAAACAGGGTTCAGCGTATGGAAGCCTGCGGGAAGTATTTTCCTGATAGACGTGGTCTCTTATTTCGAGGCTACCAACCTGATGCAAAAGGATGAGCGTGAGTTTGAAGTGGTGAAAGATGGCTTTGTAGAGTTCAGTTTTACAACCACTGAGTATGTGTTTTTAACGGAGAAGTTATGATCAGTTTGAGAAAGGCCAAAGAGGCCGACCTTCCAATTATACAGTCTATCGGCACTATCGCTTACGGCCCTACTTATGTGCCCCTGTTGGGACAGGTACAGGTAGATTACATGTTAAACAAGTTTTATTCTATAGCCTCCTTAACTGAGCAACTGATAGAAGGGCATATTTTTATCATCGCTGAGGTGTCTGGAAAAGATATGGGTTTTGCCTCTTATTCTACCCTGAAAGACAATGGGCAGATGGCAGTTAAGTTGCACAAGCTTTATGTTTTACCGGAGGCGCACGGACTGGGGATTGGTAAATTCCTGATCAACGAAGTGAGGGATAAGGCCATTGAACTCGGCGCCAAAGGGCTGCTGCTAAACGTAAACCGCTATAACAAGGCCCTCGATTTTTACGAAAAGGCGGGCTTTAAAATAAAAGAAACCGTTGACATAGCAATTGGCAACGGTTTCTTTATGAATGATTATGTAATGGAACTGGCCTTATAAACCGTCCCTTTTTAATTTGCGAGTTTAGGAATTCTTACCGGTGCATCCGTTCCTTTTACAATGCTTCTTGCACTTAGTGCTACCGCTCTGATCACCGATAAAATGTTTTCAGTATCCAGCGAGCTGTACTCATCTTTCACACTGTGATACAGTTTGTCTATATCAATCTGGTCAGTGCTGATCGTGTGTGCAGGAACACCTAAAGCAGCGAGCGTGGCATTGTCACTCCGGTAAAACAGATTTTGCTCGGTGTACGGGTCAGGATGGAAGGTAAATGCCGTTCCCTCCAGGTTCTTTTGCAGGATTTTTCCGAAATCAGATTTCTCATAACCGGTAATAAAGGCCGTATTCTTTCCGAACTTGCTTGCTTTGCCGATCATTTCAATGTTGAACATCGCCACCACTTCATCAGGATTGAGCTGCTCTGAAAAATATTTTGCACCATACCCGCCAATTTCTTCAGCTGTAAAAGCAACAAAGATCAGCGTGCGCTCATTGTTATTCAGCTTTTTATAATATTTGGCCAGGGCAATCATTGCGGTAGTGCCCGAAGCATCGTCATCAGCACCATTGGCTATACTATCCTGTCCTTCTGCTTTAATGATGCCTAAATGATCATAATGCCCCGAGAAAATAACAATTTCCTGTGTTTTGGATTTACCCGGGATCATTCCTGCTACATTAAACAGCGGTAATTTTTCAACGGCATACTTCAGCGATACATTGAATTCTTTGATTGCAGTGTCAGGTGAAAATACTAAAACTGAAGCGGACGGGTTTGCCTGTTTAAGGTCCTTTTCATCGATGGCAGCACGTTTGCCGAAATAGGATTTCATCAGGTTAAAATCGTCAGCGAATTTAGGGTCTACCAATACGATCTGGCGTTTTTTACTGTTTAATACTGCACGCAGCTGCCCTTTAAAGGGTTTGGACGGATCTAGTTTTATCCATCCGTCACTATTTGCCTGGGTAAAGTTCACTGTTTCTGCAGTGTTCGAAAGCACGAGCACATTTGAAGGAGCAATAGCTTTTCCATCAACGGAAACAGCCGTAGTTTGAGGGTTCAGCTGGTATTTATAGAATGTTTGTCTGTAACCCGTGGCACCTTTCAATGGCTGAAGGCCGATCTTCTTAAATTCAGCGGCGATGAAAGTGGCGGCTTTGTCAATTCCGGGAGTAAAAGTTCCTCTGCCCTGCATGTCATCACTGCTCAGTGTTTTGATCAGGTTATCTACATAGTCTTTGGTAATTATTTTATCAATGTTCTGGGCCGGGGCCGTTTGTGCTATAAAAAGCAGGATCAATGGATAGTATAGGTATTTCATTTTTTTGTTTTTTCTTTTTAGTCTTCCAGATGTTCACCATTACTGAAAGTGATTTGTCCTGTAAGTTTTCTTTTTTGCCGGCCGATCTCAGTGGACACCCTGGTATCATGTACGCCATCAGTGACGGAGATCTCATAATCCCTGTCTTTTAGTGAAGTATGGATCTGGCTGTCTTCTACGTTTTCAACCGACCTGTCATAGGGCCCCCTTGAGCTCATCATCTTTACAAATACCGGAAGGCATTCAAAAAAGATGAATAACAAACCTATAAACGTAACTGCCAGTGCGGTTGTGGTGTCCCGTGTGCCATCGGTATTAAAGCTGAGCTGGCCTAAAGCCCAGTTACGGTCGGCAAAGCCGGCAATACTGGTGAGGCTATCCAGTTGTTTGCCGGTATAGAGCCTTTCCGACAGTAAGCCATCAAACTGTTTCCGGCCATCCACAAAATTCTCCATTCTCCTTACATCCGAATTCAATGAATCCAGGTTCTGCTCTCTCTGCTTCAATTCTTCCTCTTTCCTTTTCGCATAAGGGCCATAACCCATGATGCCGGAGGTTTCCTCCGTCTTGGTTCCAAATACTTCAAAATTAAGCTTCTGCCGGTCTGATTTTATGCCACTGGCCAGCGAGTCCCTCTGGGCTTTGGACTCGTTCAGCTTATTGAGTTCTATGGTATACTTGTTATTGAAAGCTTTATTGAGTGTGTCTATCTTTGAGCGCTGGTTATTCAGGTAACTCACCTTTAGCCGCTCCTTAATTTCTTTATCAAATATTTTGAGTTCCAGGGGGCGGGAGATGACCATACCGATCATGATGGCCAGTAAGATCCGGGGTGTTGCCTGGGCGATCTGTTTTCCGGAGGATGAGTTTTTGTTGATGCTGGAAACTATATAACGGTCCATATTGAAGATGGCCAGTCCCCATAATAAGCCAAAGAAGATGGCAAACAGCACTGCTGCGGTATCTCCCTTAAAAACAAAATACATTGCGTATCCTCCTGATAAGGCGGCAAAAAGACCTGTAAAGAATATGGTAGCCCCAATACCTACATATTTATTATGTTCGGTAGGGTGCTTTGCCAAGGTAGACTGATGTACGCCGGAACAGAACCAGAAGAAACGAGTAAGTGCATCCATGATAAAAACAAAGTTAAGAAAGAATACTATTAAACGCCCGGTCTGCCAAGATGTTACAGCGGGAAGATAAGATCAATAAATTTTGACTTGTGCTTGGCATTTAAGTTATTGATAAACTTTATATTTGGAAACTCATGGATCAGATAAGTCCATTAAATGTTACGATTATGAAAGAAGTTACCGTACAAGAACTGAAAGAAAAAATAGACAATAACGAAGATTTTCAACTGATTGATGTAAGAGAGACTTTCGAATACGAAACCTCTAACCTTGAAGGAGAGAACATCCCCCTGGGAGGATTACTGATCGAGATTGACAAAATTGCAACAGACAAACCAGTGATCATGCAATGCAGAAGCGGACAGCGCAGTGCTGCAGCAGTAATGCAATTGGAGCAGCGCGGGTTTACCAATGTTTACAATTTAAAAGGCGGGATACTTGCATGGAGACAGGAATTTGATCCAAGCATGCCTGTGTACTAAGATGAAGAAGAAGATTGCATTTAATACATTCTATACACTGGGCATTGTGGTTTCTGTAGTTGGCCTGAAATGGGCTTTCCAGGCACATAACTACCCTGTTGTAGGTCTTCTTATCGCTACGGCATTATTTTTCCTGTACCTGAAGATCAACATCGTAAAAGAGGTGAGAACAGGGATTAAGGATAAAGAGAAAAGTATCAGTTCTGCCGTTAAGGACGAAACAAATTAGCCGGAAGACCTTTCAGACCCAGACCTGGAAGGTCTTCCAGTATATACCTGCCGTTTTCCATTTTCGGTGTTTCAAAAGGGTTGTTAGTGGTGAGGTATGGCCCGTCCAGATCTGCCCAGTCACACAATGGTGCCAGCGCAATCCCCGCCTGGGTACCCACAGAGGTTTCACTCATGCAGCCAATTAAAACTTTCATGCCGTAAGATCGGGCTTTTAAGATCATCTGATGTGCTTCGTACATGCCGCCGCTTTTCATCAGTTTTACATTGATGCCGTGGTAAGCACCTTTGAGGCCTTCTATATCTGACAGCCGTTGTGCGGCCTCATCTGCAAGAATGGGAATGGGACTGCGCCCGGTGAGCCAGGCATTCCCTTCCAGGTCATGTTTATCCATCGGTTGTTCAATCAGTACTACTCCCTGGTCATGCAGCCAGTAGATCAGCTCAATGGCTTTCTTGCGGTCTGTCCAGCCCTGGTTGGCATCTACATACAGGGGCAGGTCACTTGCACTTCTGATGGTTTGAATGAGCGCCCTGTCATCATCAGAACCCAGTTTGATCTTGAGCACTTTGAAACCTGTGGCATCCGCCACCTTTTCCCTGAGCACCTCGGGTTTGTCAATGCCAATGGTATATGAGGTAACCGGCATCTTTGCCGGATCGGCGCCGTAAATTTCATAACAGGGTTTCTCAAGGATTTTCCCGTTGATATCATTTAGTGCAATCTCTATTGCCGCTTTTACTGCAGGATTTCCTTTTTCGATACTGTCCAGGTAATTGATGATCTCCTGAAAGTTGAAGGGCTGGGAAAAACGGTTCCAGTCCACTTTCCGGAGGAAGCTTTCTGCAGTGGCGTAACTTTCACCGAGATAAGGCACCATCGATGCCTCTCCGTATCCGTCTACGTTTTCATAAGTTAATTTCAGTAACAGCAGCGGCGTGCTTGTCCTGGAGAAACGGGAGATAGCGAAAGGGTGTTTGAGTTCGAGATTAAATGCGATGTGGGCTGCCTGCATAGATATTGTTGCCTTTTGTTCATTCCAAAGTTAAACGATCAGGGGCATATAATCATCCTGACAGTGAAATATGCTGAATTTCAGCATTGAGCGTACTTCTTAATTAGGGATGTTACTGGCTTTACTCTCAGTTCATTCGGTCAGGAGCGATATTAAACCTATATTGGAACTAATATCAAACTATCTCTGCCAAGGTTTTAATAAGGCTCTACTAAGATGTTGATAAGGCAATTTAGCTTATCAAACCCTTAGCAACCCCTTAGCAATAGCTTATCATTGGCTTACCAATAATACGTTTAATATAGCTTCAATATAGGCTTAATATGCGTTTAAACATCGTAAAATAGGGAATAAACCTACTAAAACAAGGGTACTGCCATTGTTTGTCCCTTTTCTGTCACCTATGCCCCCTATTAAACCGCATTAGAAATAATATTCCTAATATTGTGCCCTATATGATCAGCTCAATCTATCAACCCTTTAAAAACTTTGATTTTAAGTATGAAAACTGCTTTTTAAGCGGAAATACTTTCAATACACCTATCATACAGACCAATGTATTACCGGCATGGCTGTTAGAGATGGCCAATTTTAGCGGT
>Ga0247730_1000482_pt1 | contig 29159 bp, 27 predicted proteins | sample UWRJL073202C2_FD_180959 | JGI IMG/M metagenome (GOLD analysis project Ga0247730, IMG submission 180959) | Plant litter microbial communities from Arlington Agricultural Research Station in Wisconsin, United States - UWRJ-L073-202C-2 | ecosystem: Environmental > Terrestrial > Plant litter >... | reverse complement strand
GTTGATGGGTTGTCAGTGAGAGGACACGTAAATCGACGGTGAAGTGGGTGCGGGCAAGGCGTAACTGCGCCGGATGCGCGCCACTTCGCTGTGCGGCGTGAGACCGAAGAAACGCTTGAATTCACGACTGAACTGCGACGGGCTTTCATAGCCGACACTAAAGCCGGCGATTGCCGCAGTCATGTCGTTGCGCAGCATCAACAAGCGCGCCTGATGCAGGCGCGTGGATTTCAGGTACTGCATGGGCGATGTATCGGTGACCGCGCGAAAGTGCGAGTGGAAACTGGACGAACTCATGCCCGCCTCTTTCGCCAGGCCGTCCACATCGAGCGGTTCCTGATAACAGGCGTGAATACGCTGGATCGCCTTGGTGATCTTGCCGAATTGTCCCGGGCTGTTCAGGGCGGCGCGCAACGAGCCGCCCTGCTCGCCGCAGATGATCCGGTAGTAAATCTCCCGCAGCAGTGAAGCCCCCAGAATCCGCGCCTCAGTCGGATCACTCATGGCTTCGAGAAAGCGCAGCGTGGAATTGCGCAGTGAATCTTCCATGGGCGAAGAGTACATACCTCTGGGCTGCGCCTGAGTGCCGCCTTCGCCCTCATCGACTTGCAGCATCAATTGCGCAGCGAGGTTGAAATCCAGACGCAGATACACCGCCAGCATCGGCTCTGCAGCGCTGGCATCGGTTTCCATGGTGAACGGCACCGGCACCGAAACCACCAGGTAATGCTGGGCATCGTAAAGGTAGATTTCGTCGCCGAGATAACCGCGCTTGCGCCCCTGACAGAGGATCACGATACCCGGCTCATAGAGCACCGGGGTGCGCGTCAAAGGCCGATTGGAACGTAGAAAGCGCACATCATCCAGTGCCGACAGGTTGTAGCCTTCAGCAGGCGCCAGCCGTTCCATCAACTCAATCATGCGCGCTTTCGTATCGTGCTCTTGGCTCATTGCTACCTCTTCAGCCGTCGGTGGACCGGGTCAGCGATTCCCAGGCGTCGATTTGCTCCAGCCTGCGCTGCAATTCGCTCCTGACCAATTCCAGCGCATCGCTGCCCAGCAAAAGATGCGCAGGCGGTGTCGGGCTGGCGATCAACTGCAGAATGGCCAGCGCCGCTTTGCGGGGATCGCCCAACTGCTTGCCGCTTTTATCTTCGCGCGCCTGTCGAATCGGATCAAACGACGCATCATAGTCGGCAATCGCCCGAGGACTTCTGAGCATGGAGCGTCCCGCCCAGTCGGTACGAAACGAGCCCGGTGCCACAGCGGTGACGAAAACATTGAAGGGCTTGAGCTCCTTGCTCAGCGCGTCGGAAATGCCTTCGAGGGCAAATTTGCTCGCGCAGTAGTAGGCGATGCCCGGCATGGTGATAAACCCGCCCATGGAGGTGATGTTGATGATGTGACCGGTCCTGCGCTGCCTGAACCTAGGCACGAACGCCTTGGTGATCGCCACTGCGCCAAACACATTTACGTCGAACTGCCTGCGCATCTCTTCGATGGGCGATTCCTCGAAGATGCCTTCGTGGCCATAACCCGCGTTATTGACCACGACGTCTACAGGGCCAAAGTCAGCTTCTGCCTTGGCGACTACCGCGTCGATGGCAGAGAAATCGGTGACATCCAGCATCACGCCGTGCGCCCGACCCGACGCGCCGGCTTCGAACGCCTCCAGCGCCTGGCTATTGCGCACTGTGCCAATGACGCGATGCCCTGCGGCGATTGCTTCGGTGGCTAAAGCTAGACCGAAGCCGCTGCTGACTCCGGTGATGAAAATCGTTTTTGCAGCTGTCATGACAGGTCCTCGATCAGTGTTTGAGAAGGCCATGCTACGACTGAAGACCTCAAACCGGATGACCGTTTCCGCCATGGATATTGCCTATTCCTCCAGTTTCCGCCCCCGTGATTTATGGACCCCTGAAGCTCAAGGGTCAAATTCCGGGCAAAGAAAAGCCCGGCATAAGCCGGGCTCTTCTATTGAAGCGATTTAAAGCGGGCTAATTACTTAGCTTGGGCTTCAACTTCAGCTTCTACGCGACGGTTAACAGCGCGGCCAGCGTCAGTTGCGTTATCAGCAACTGGACGGGATTCGCCATAACCAACCGAGTTTACGCGGCTAGCGCCAACACCGTACTGGTTAACCAGAACCTGTTTAACGGCGTTTGCACGACGCTCGGACAGTTTTTGGTTGTAAGCGTCAGGACCGACGGAGTCAGTGTGACCTTCAACAGTGGTGGTAGTCGATGGGTACTGCTGCATGAAGTCAGCGAGGTTCTTGATGTCGCCGTAGCTGTTAGGCTTGACTACGGATTTGTCGAAATCGAACTTCACGTCCAGCTCAACACGAACCACTTCGGCAACTGCTGGGCAGCCATCAGCGTCAACAGTTACGTTGGCTGGGGTGTCCGGGCACTTGTCGACGTTGTCGCACACGCCGTCGTTGTCGCTGTCGGAGCACACTTCAGCTACTGGAGCTGGTGCTGCTTCAACTTTCTTCGAACCGCCACCGAAGTTTACGCCGATACCGACGCTTGGAGCCCACTCGGTGTCGCCTTGGTCGATGTTGTACTGAGCTTCAACGCCTGCACGGGCATAGAAGTTTTCGGTGAAGTAAAGCTTGGCACCGCCGCCAACGTTGGCGAAAGTGGAGCCGTTACGACCACCGCGGCCGTTCTGACCGATGCTCTGATCGGAGAAACCAGCCGAGACGTAAGGGCGCAGCATGTCGCCCGGATTGTTGAAGTGGTACAGAGCGTCAAGAGCGGTATCGGAGCCCTTGATGTTCTTGCCCGAGTCGCTACGAACGTTGTGCACTTCGTCGTAGCCCAGACGCAATTCAACATCGTCAGTCAGGAAGTAGCCAACAGAGCCGCCGAACAGGTTGCCGTTGTTTTTGAAGTCACGGGCGCTGTCGTACATTTCTTTCTTGGCGAAGCCTTCGATTTCGACTGCGCCTTGGCCTTGTGCCAGAGCGCCGAACGATGCAGCGGCAACAATAGTACCAATGGCCAAGCCCAAGGTGTTTTTCAGTTTCATCCGTTAAATCCCCATCTGGTGATTGTAAAGCAGTCCCACATATAAGGGACAACTCGTGGGCAAGTCTATCAGAACTTGCCCGATTGTTAGAGGTATTTGCACCGAGTTAAGTTTCGGTAACGCCTGCAAATTTCTCACGTAATTTATCAAGAGCCCGCTTGTAGCGCATTTTCGTTGCGCTCAAGCCCATGTGCATGATGTCTGCGATCTCCTGGAACTCCAGCTCTGCGACAAATCGCAGCACCAGAATCTCCCGATCGATCGGGTTCACATACACAAGCCAGCGATCGAGTCCACCCGGCTCCTCAGGTTTAGGCGCCTTGTCATCAGACGCTTCCTCAAGTGGATCCAGACTCAAAGCGTCCATCAAGCGACGCTTACGCCGTTCCTTTCTGTACTGCGTAATGCATTCGTTGTAAGTGATGCTGTAGAGCCAGGTTTTGAATTTCGATTTGCCCTCAAAATTCTTCAAGCCATACAACACCTTGAGCATCACTTCCTGACAGACATCATCTGCATCGCGATCGTTCCCTAAATAACGTGCACAAACGTTAAAAAGTGTCCTTTGATAGCGCCGCATCAACTCTTCGTAGGCCCGGGTCACGTGAAACAGCTCAACGTGCGCGCGCGCAACCAACTCCTCGTCAGAGAGCTCGCGGGGGTCGTAGCGCATCGGTAGCGGTTGGGGTTTATTCAAAACAAGTCGTGCCGACAGTCGGGTCAATGTCCGCCACTGTCCGGATTCCGGCGATTCGTGGCGGCATACATTAGCAGGTTAGCCGCCTAACGGCTGCTCACTCGCTGTTCGAGGAGGATCCGGTTGGACAATGAAACCAACTCTCCCTCATCGGTCAGCAGGGTGGTTTTCACCGTGCCGATCTCTTCGATCTGGCCTTCGACCTCGCCCACACGCACTTGTTGCCCTACCTGATACAACTCCCGCACATAAATTCCCGCCAGTATCTGGCCCGCGATTTCGCGACTTCCAAGGCCCATGGCCAGTGCAACTGCCAGACCAACGGTAATCAAACCAATCACAATGACATGGTTCAGGAGATCGGTCTTGACCTCCAACTGGCTGATCGCCACCGAAATACTGATGATGATGACCAGGCCCTGGGCAATTCTTCCCAGCCCGGCCGAGTAATCCAGCCCTACACCTTCAGCGGCTCCGCGCACCAGGCCGTTGACCAACTGCGCCAACAGCACTCCCACGAGCAACACCAAGGCAGCACCGAACACTTTCGGCAGGTACAAGGCCAACATGTCCAGTGTCGCGGAAACCCGCTCAAGTCCAAGCGACTCGGCCGCCGACACCAGGAAAATCAATAATACGAACCAGTAGACAATCTTGCCGATCAGCGTCGAGATCGGCACTTGAACGCCAGCGCGACTGATCAGTTTGGTCAAACCGGTACCGCCCATCAGGCGATCCAGGCCCAGCTTGGCCAGTAACTTGGACAGCAATGTATCGAGCAGCTTGGCAACAACAAAGCCCAGCAACACAACAACAAGGGCACCGAACAGGTTAGGGATGAAATTTGCAACTTTGGTCCACAATGCAGTCATTGCGGCAACCAGGCTCTGTGTCCAGAGATCCAATTCCATGTTCAGTCAGCCTTATCGACAGTGCGAGCGTTTACTTTAAGGTTATTGCGGCGCGACACCGGTGAAACATGGGCCGAGCCATTGTTCAGGGCAATCATCATGGCTTGCGACCAACGACCCAGAAGGCCGAACAGTACGCCTGCGCCGACCTGACGGTTGGCGGTCTTCAACACTCGCCCCAGGCACGCATCGTCATCCCGGCTGGAGGACGACGAATTGAGCATGTCGCGCAAAGATTCTTCAAACGGATCGTGCATCAGGCACCTCACGTAACGTCACTAAAAGACGCGACCAAATTTGCATGAGTCACACACCTTTGGTCAGGCCCGGACAAATATCTGCGTTTTTACACCCAGCGCAGGCGTCTATACAGCCACCACTGGCCCAGCGCGACCGCGATTATCAACGCACAGGCCACCAGAAAACCGTAGGGACTGGCAGAGCCCGGTATGCCGCCAACGTTGATCCCCAGCAAGCCGGTCAGGAAGCTCATCGGCAGGAAAATACCGGTGATAATCCCGAAGCGATACATGGTTTTATTCATTCGCTCGCGCAGGCGCCGATCTTCGGATTCGAGCACCAGACCCACGCGTTCACGGGTCAATTCCAGTTCTTCGAGGTATCGGGTAAGGCTGTTGTTGAGCTCATTCCAGTAGTCGGCATCATCGTCGACAAACCATGGGAATTTGCTGCGCGTCAGCTGCGCGTAGATGTCTCTTTGCGGAGCGAGAAAACGCCGCAAGCCAGCGGCACGGCGACGGATATGCAACAACGTTCCGTGATCGGGCGTATACCGCTCGTCGGCATCTATCTTTTCTTCTTCTATATCGACCGATTCAGTCAGGTCGCCGACCAATGCCTGGACTTTATCGGTGAGGTACTGAGCCAGATACAGGATGAGTTCGGAGGCGGTTTTCGGCCCCTTGCCTTCATTCAGCTGCTCGATCAGTTCGTCAGTGGCGCGCAGCGGACGAAGGCGCAGGGAAATGACTTGCTGGGCCGCAGCGAAGATCCGCACCGAGACCATGTCCTCAGGCTCGGCCCCCGGATTCAGATTGACCCCGCGCAGGAACAGCAACAGGTTGTCGTCCGGCAGCGGCAGCAAACGTGGCCGGGTGTTTTCTTCAAGCAGCAGGTCGCAGGCGAACTCGCTCAAGCCGCTGGCGGTGCGCAACCAGGTATGGGTTTGCGGATGGCCACGATCCCAGTGCAGCCAGACACTTTCGTGCGGCTGCAACTGCAGGCAATCCAGTTCGGTCCGAGCGATGAAACGCGCCCCGCCACTACCATCCAATACGAGAGCATGTACCAGCCCCCACTGCGCGTTTTGCTCGTCGAACATTCGTACTTCGCTTATTCCGGCATTTTCAGAGGAGAAGGCGAAATGATCACGCCGTTATTGTCGGCATACACGTATTCACCCGGACGGAAGGTAACGCCGGCAAAAGTGACCGGGACATTGAGATCGCCGATGCCGCGCTTGTCGGTCTTTTTCGGGTGACTGGCCAGCGCCTGAACGCCGAGGTCGGTTTGCGCGATCACATCCACGTCGCGGATGCAGCCGTAGATGACCATGCCTTCCCAGCCGCTTCGGGCAGCCTTTTCGGCCAGCATGTCACCCAGCAAGGCGCAACGCAGGGATCCGCCGCCATCAATGACCAACACTTTGCCCTTGCCGTCCTGCTCGACCTGCTCGCGCACCAGCGAGTTATCTTCAAAGCACTTGAGGGTGACGATTTCGCCGCCGAAGGAATCACGGCCGCCAAAATTGCTGAACATCGGCTCAACGACCTGCACCAGTTCCGGGTAGGCGTCGCACAAATCGGGAGTGAGGTAATGCATGAAGTAACTCCTGTCAGTGAAGGGTTCATCAAGGGGCAAATGGATCTGCTGAGGCGTAGCTTAGCCGCAACCAGGCGACAGCGAAACGATCTGGCTCAATGCATTGCGGCGATCGGCTGCTCCGACAGCTCCTGTACAGGCACGCAGCGCTCGTGCAGCCAGTCCTTGACCAGCGGCCAGACCTCGCGCTGCGCGGCTTTGCTGACCAGCATCTGTACGTGGCCAAAATCCTCGGAGAAGCCCTGCTCACGACCCAGACAGGTGAATGTGCGCTGCGGCGAACCGATCTGCTCGTAAAGCTTGCGACACGCCCACACCGGGTCCTGGTGATCGCCCGCCGCCGCTACCACCCATAAAGGCACGCTGACCTCAGCCAGACCCGCCCACCAATCGCTGTGCTGGTCACCGAAGCGGCCAAACAAGCCATGCCAGCGCAGGCTTTCCAGCGCCAGGCCAATCGGCTCGTCTTCCGGGCCACGTTTGAAGCGTGGACCGGAAATGTGCTCGAAGCGCTTGAGCAGTAAACGACTGGACCATTGCAGTGGAGGGATTTTCAGCGGCCAGTACGTGCGGCTGATCTGACTGCCAAACAGCGCTACCGAAGCCGCGCTGTCCGGTCCCAGATACTGACCGCCCAGGGCTGCCGCCAGGGTTGTGCCGCCCAGCGAATGGCCGAGCCAGTGGGCGACCTGCCCGCTCTGCTCGGTGACAAATGCCGCGATGGCCGGCAGGTCGTAACGCGCATAGTCGGCAACCCGGTTGTGGCGATAGGCCTGATTGCGCGCAGACAAGCCATGTCCGCGCATTTCCGGGATCCACACATCAAAGCCGGCCCGTGCCAGATACGCGCCCAGGCCAATGCCTTTGGGCGAATACCAGAACCGCCGATTGGAAAAACTGCCGTGCAACAGGATCACCGGCACGCCGCGCGCATCGGGCTGCGCCACCAGCCCCAGGCGGGTCAAGGCGATTTCGACGCTGGCATCGGGGCTGTTGGCGGGTTTGAGGCGATAAACGTCCTCGATCAGATCGCCACGTCGCTCGGCGCTGATCAAGGCCACTGGGAAAAGGCTGCTGCTGCTTTGCATATTGCTCTGGTAATAAATGGGCCGGCCTTGGGTGGCCGTCCCGATTGAACATAAAAAAGCCCCGACCCACGTCAGCGGGTCGGGGCTTGACTCAGTGGGATCAGACCGGAGCCTGAGCCTCAGCCAGGAAGAACCAGGTTTCCAGCACGGAATCGGGGTTCAACGAGACGCTTTCGATACCTTGATCCATCAACCAGCGCGCCAGATCCGGGTGATCCGATGGGCCCTGGCCGCAAATGCCGATGTATTTGCCAGCCTTGTTACAGGCCTGGATCGCGTTGGACAGCAGCTTCTTGACCGCCGGATTGCGCTCATCGAACAGATGCGCGATGACGCCGGAGTCACGGTCCAGGCCCAGGGTCAGCTGAGTCAGGTCGTTGGAGCCAATGGAGAAGCCGTCGAAGTATTCGAGGAACTCTTCAGCCAGAATCGCGTTGGACGGCAGTTCGCACATCATGATGATGCGCAGGCCGTTTTCGCCGCGTTTCAGACCGTTTTCCGCCAGCAGGTCGATCACCTGGCTCGCTTCGCCCAGGGTGCGTACGAACGGCACCATGATTTCAACGTTGGTCAGGCCCATCTCTTCGCGGACACGCTTGAGCGCGCGGCATTCGAGCTCGAAGCAATCGCGGAAATTCTCGCTGATGTAACGCGAGGCGCCACGGAAACCCAGCATCGGGTTTTCTTCTTCCGGCTCGTAGAGCTTGCCGCCGATCAGGTTCGCGTACTCGTTGGACTTGAAGTCCGAGAGGCGCACGATGACCTTTTTCGGGGTGAACGCCGCAGCCAGGGTGCTGATGCCTTCGACCAGTTTTTCGACATAGAAACCGACCGGATCGTTGTAACCGGCGATGCGCTTGTCGACGCTGTCCTTGATTTCCTGCGGCAGACCGTCGTAGTTGAGCAGCGCTTTGGGATGCACGCCGATCATGCGGTTGATGATGAATTCCAGACGCGCCAGGCCGACACCGGCGTTGGGCAGCTGGGCGAAGTCGAATGCCCGATCCGGGTTACCGACGTTCATCATGATCTTGAACGGCAGATCAGGCATGGCATCGACCGAGTTGGTCTTGATGTCAAAGCCCAGTTCGCCTTCGAAGATGTAACCGGTGTCGCCTTCGGCGCAGGAAACCGTCACACCCTGGCCATCCACCAGCACCTGGGTGGCGTTGCCGCAACCGACCACCGCCGGAATACCCAGTTCACGGGCAATGATCGCCGCGTGGCAGGTACGCCCGCCCCGGTTGGTGACGATGGCGCTGGCGCGTTTCATGACCGGTTCCCAGTCCGGGTCGGTCATGTCCGAGACCAGAACGTCGCCGGGCTGGACCTTGTCCATTTCGGACACGTCTTTGATGATGCGGACCTTGCCGGCGCCGATGCGCTGGCCGATGGCACGGCCTTCAACCAGTACGGTGCCGGTTTCCTTGAGCAGGTAACGTTCCATGACGTTGGCCTGGGAACGGCTCTTCACGGTTTCCGGACGCGCCTGAACGATGTACAGCTTGCCGTCGTCACCGTCCTTGGCCCATTCGATGTCCATCGGGCACTTGTAGTGCTTCTCGATGATCATCGCCTGCTTGGCCAGCTCGGAAACTTCCTCGTCGCTCAGGCAGAAACGCGTGCGGTCGGCAGCGTCGACGTCGATGACCTTGACCGATTTGCCGGCCGAGGCTTCTTCGCCGTAGATCATCTTGATCGCCTTGCTGCCCAGATTGCGGCGCAGGATCGCCGGGCGACCGGCTTCAAGGGTGCCTTTGTGCACGTAGAATTCGTCCGGATTGACCGCGCCTTGCACAACGGTTTCACCCAGGCCGTAAGCGCCGGTGATGAACACCACGTCGCGGAAGCCCGATTCAGTGTCCAGGGTGAACATCACGCCTGCGGTGCCGGTTTCGGAGCGGACCATGCGCTGCACGCCGGCGGACAATGCCACCAGCTTGTGGTCGAAACCCTGATGCACGCGGTAGGAAATGGCGCGGTCGTTGAACAGCGAGGCGAACACTTCCTTGGCCGCGCGGATCACGTTCTCGACGCCACGGATATTCAGGAAGGTTTCTTGCTGACCGGCGAACGAAGCGTCGGGAAGGTCTTCGGCGGTGGCGGAAGAGCGCACGGCAACGGCCAGATTCGGATTGCCTGCCGACAACGTGGCGAAGGCAGTGCGAATTTCGGCGTTGAGTTTCTCGGGAAACTCGGCGTCCATGATCCACTGACGAATCTGCGCGCCGGTCTTGGCCAGCGCGTTGACATCGTCGACATCAAGAGCGTCCAGGGCTGCGTGGATCTGATCGTTCAGACCACTCAGCTCAAGGAAATCACGGTAGGCCTGAGCCGTAGTGGCAAAGCCACCAGGCACCGAAACGCCAGCACCTGCGAGGTTGCTGATCATTTCGCCGAGGGATGCGTTCTTGCCTCCGACATGCTCCACATCATGGACGCCGAGCTTTTCGAGGGAAACTACGTACTCTACCAAGGTGATCTCTCCACTAACTATGTTTGTTGTTGGGAAAAGCTCATGCACCCGGAACCTGTACTGCGCTTCCGGGCGTTTGTGGCCTGGGCCATGAAAATAAGTGAGAATGCGGACCACCCAGGCCCGCATGCGCGCCTATGATATCCAACAATCGTCACCAGCTTAAGGCCCAAGGCGCAAATGAAACGATCCGCTTTCTTTATCTCCGACGGCACCGGCATCACGGCCGAAACTCTGGGCCAGAGCCTGTTAGCGCAATTTGAGAACATTACGTTCAACAAGTTCACGAGGCCCTACATCGACAGCGTCGAGAAAGCGCGGGCGATGGTACAACAAATCAACGCCGCCGCCGAAAAGGACGATGTACGCCCGATCATCTTCGACACCATCGTCAATCAGGACATCCGCGAAATCCTCGCGACGTCCAACGGCTTCATGATCGACATTTTCTCGACCTTTCTCGCGCCACTGGAGCAGGAGCTTAGTTCACACTCTTCCTATTCGGTGGGCAAATCGCACTCCATCGGTCACAACTCCAACTACATGGAGCGAATCGAGGCGGTCAACTTCGCCCTCGACAACGACGACGGCGCACGCACTCATTATTACGACAAGGCCGACATCATTCTGGTGGGTGTCTCGCGCTGCGGCAAAACCCCGACTTGTCTGTACATGGCCATGCAATTCGGCATCCGTGCGGCCAATTATCCGCTCACCGAAGACGACATGGAGCGCCTGCAACTGCCCAACGCGCTCAAGGAGCACCGTAACAAATTATTCGGCCTGACCATTGACCCAGATCGGTTAACCGCGATTCGGCACGAACGCAAACCCAACAGCCGCTACGCCAGCTACGCCCAGTGCGAGTTCGAAGTCCGGGAAGTGGAAAACCTGTTCCGCCGCGAGAACATCCCGAACATCAACTCCACGCATTTCTCGGTAGAGGAAATCTCGGCCAAGGTGCTGGTCGAGAAAGGTGTGGAACGGCGCTTCAAATAACGGGCCTTGAACTCCCCGGCCGCTTCGGGGACAAGTCCCCTCCTACCGTGCATCGCATAGTTCGGTAGGACCGGACTTGTCCGGGAAGGCGGCGGGTGGGCCGAGGAAAATCTTCAGCGCATGCACCGCACCCGTCGAAAACAACTCATCTTATTGAGTCGCCCCTAAAGCTGCCACAGCTCCATAAACCGATGCACCGGCAGCGCTTCCAGGCCTGCCTGATCCTTGCACACGGTGACCAGCTGTTCGCAGCGCTGCGGAGCGAAACGGGTGGCCAGGTTGTTTTTGAACTTCTCTTCCAGCAGCGGGATGCCATCGGCGCGACGCCGGCGGTGGCCGATGGGGTATTCGACTTCAACCTTGTCAGTGCTGGAACCGTCCTTGAAAAAAACCTGAATCGCGTTGGCAATCGAGCGCTTGTCTGCTTCCAGGTACTCACGGCTGTAGCGTGGATCTTCGACGACTTCCATCTTGTCCCGCAGTTGATCGATGACCGGATGGGCCGTATGAAACTCGTCTTCATAGTGCTCGGCGACCAGGGTGCCGAACACCAGCGGCACGGCAATCATGTATTGCAGGCAATGATCGCGATCAGCGGCGTTGGCCAGCGGCCCAACCTTGGAAATGATGCGAATCGCCGATTCATGGGTGGTGACAACAATTCGGTCGATTTCGGAAATGCGATTGCGCACCAGCGGGTGCAACGTGACTGCCGCTTCGCAGGCTGTTTGCGCGTGGAACTCGGCGGGAAAGCTGATCTTGAACAGCACGTTCTCCATCACATAAGTGCCGTAGGGCCGGGACAGGCTGAATGCGCGCTGATCCTCGGCCTTGAGCGCCAGGTCTTTATTGGTGTGACTGAACAGCACGTCGTAAAAGCCCCACTGCGGCGCGGTCAAAACCCCTGGAATGCCCATTTCGCCGCGCATGGCAATGTCCGCCAGACGCACCGCGCGACTGGTGGCGTCGCCCGCCGCCCAGGACTTTCGTGAACCGGCATTGGGCGCATGGCGATAAGTGCGCAATGCCTGACCGTCGACAAAGGCGTGGGACAGCGCCGCAAGCATCTGCTCGCGACTGGCGCCCATCAGCTTCGCGGCGACCGCGGTGGATGCCACTTTCACCAGCAACACGTGATCAAGTCCGACGCGGTTAAAGGAGTTTTCCAGAGCGATCACGCCCTGAATCTCGTGGGCCATGATCATCGCCTCAAGCACCGTCCGCATGCGCAGCGGCGCTTCGCCATCTGCCACACGCTTCTGGGACAGATGATCGGCCACCGCGAGAATCGCGCCGAGGTTGTCCGACGGATGCCCCCATTCCGCCGCCAGCCAGGTGTCGTTGTAATCCAGCCAGCGAATGGTGCAGCCGATATCCCAGGCAGCCTTGACCGGGTCGAGACGCAAATTCGTGCCGGGAACCCGAGCCCCAAAAGGCACCACGGTGCCTTCGACGATGGGGCCCAGATGCTTGGTGCATTCCGGAAAACGCAAGGCCAGCAAGCCGCAACCCAACGTATCCATGAGGCAATTGCGCGCGGTGTCCAGCGCCAGCGGGGACTCGACCCGGAAGGTCAGCACATAATCGGCGATGTCCTGCAGGACCTGGTCATAGTCCGGGCGGTTGTTCAGATCAACGTTGCTGCTCATTTCAACTCCTCTTTGTCCGAAGGATTTTCGCTGGCAGAACTGACGCTCTCCCGGATGAATCCGGTCCTACAGGTTGGCCGTGCTTCCTCTGTGGCTCAAACCCTGGGCACCCTAACCCAGCCTTCCATCAACACCCTGGCACTGCGACTCATGATGGCCTTGGTGACTTTCCATTCGCCGTTGCTTTGCACCGCTTCAGCACCGACCCGCAAGGTGCCGGAGGGATGGCCGAAACGCACCGCTTCACGCTTGACACCGCCAGCCGCCAGGTTGACCAACGTACCGGGAACCGCCGCAGCGGTGCCGATGGCGACAGCGGCGGTGCCCATCATGGCGTGGTGCAGTTTGCCCATGGACATGGCGCGCACCAGCAGATCGACGCTCTCGGCCGCCACCGGTTTGCCACTGGAGGCCACGTAATCGGCAGGCCCCGCAACAAAAGCCACCTTGGGCGTGTGCTGGCGCTGGGCGGCTTGGTCCAGATGCTCGATCAGGCCCATGCGCAACGCGCCGTAAGCGCGGATGGTCTCGAACATCGCCAGCGCCTTGGGATCGCCGTTGATATCACCCTGCAACTCGCTGCCGGTGTAGCCGATGTCCTTGGCATTGATGAAAATCGTCGGAATCCCGGCATTGATCATGGTTGCCTTGAACGTGCCAATACCCGGCACCTCAAGGTCATCCACCAGATTGCCGGTAGGAAACATCGAGCCGCCCGCGCCCTCTTCGTCGGCTGCCGGGTCGATGAACTCCAGCTGCACCTCGGCGGCCGGAAACGTCACTCCGTCCAGCTCGAAATCACCGGTTTCCTGCACGACGCCGTCGGTAATGGGTACATGAGCAATGATCGTCTTGCCGATATTGGCCTGCCAGATACGCACCACCGCGACACCGTTTTGCGGGACACGACTGGCGTCCAGTAAACCATTGCTGATGGCGAACGGGCCGACCGCTGCCGACAGATTGCCGCAATTGCCGCTCCAGTCGACGAAAGGCTTGTCGATGGAAACCTGACCGAACAGGTAATCCACGTCGTGATCGGGCTTGCTGCTTTTCGACACGATCACCGTCTTGCTGGTGCTGGACGTCGCGCCGCCCATGCCGTCGATCTGCTTTTCATAGGGATCGGGGCTGCCGATCACCCGCAACAGCAAGGCGTCACGGGCCGCGCCGGGCACCTGCGCGTCGAGGGGCAAATCCTGCAGTTTGAAAAATACGCCCTTGCTGGTGCCGCCGCGCATATAAGTAGCGGGGATTTTGATTTGTGCCGGGTGAGCCATGAATAAATACCCTTAAGCCGTGGTCGATTCGAGGAAATCCTGGGCAAAACGCTGCAACACGCCGCCCGCTTCATAGATCGAGACTTCTTCAGCGGTGTCCAGGCGACAGGTGACCGGCACCTCGACGCGCTCGCCATTTTTGCGATTGATCACCAACGTCATGGTGCTCAACGGGATGCGCTCACCGAGTACGTCGAAGGTTTCGCTGCCGTCGATGTTCAAGGTATGCCGATCAACCCCGCGTTTGAACTCCAGCGGCAGCACGCCCATGCCCACCAGATTGGTGCGGTGAATGCGCTCGAAACCTTCGGCGGCAATCGTTTCGACGCCCGCAAGACGCACGCCTTTGGCCGCCCAGTCACGGGACGAACCCTGACCATAATCGGCGCCGGCAATGATAATCAGCGGCTGCTTGCGCTCCATGTAGGTTTCGATGGCTTCCCACATGCGCGTGACCTGGCCTTCCGGCTCGATCCGCGCCAGTGAACCCTGTTTGACCTTGCCGTCGACCTGCACCATTTCGTTGAGCAGCTTCGGGTTGGCGAAAGTCGCCCGCTGGGCAGTCAGGTGATCGCCGCGATGGGTGGCGTAGGAATTGAAGTCTTCCTCCGGCAGGCCCATTTTCGCCAGGTATTCACCGGCGGCGCTGTCGAGCATGATCGCGTTGGACGGCGACAGGTGATCGGTGGTGATGTTGTCACCCAGCACCGCCAGCGGGCGCATGCCCTTGAGCGGTCGCGCGCCGGCCAGCGCACCTTCCCAGTACGGCGGACGGCGAATGTAAGTGCTTTGTGCGCGCCAGTCGTACAGCGGCGTGACCTTCTCGCCGTCGTCAGCCTTGATCTCGAACATCGGGATATAAACCTGGCGGAATTGATCCGGCTTGACGCTGGCCTTGACCACCGCGTCGATTTCTTCGTCGCTGGGCCAGATGTCTTTCAGGGTCAGCGGCTTGCCATTCAGATCGGTGCCCAGCACGTCCTTCTCGATATCGAAACGGATGGTACCGGCAATGGCGTAAGCGACCACCAGCGGCGGCGAGGCCAGAAATGCCTGCTTGGCGTACGGGTGAATGCGTCCGTCAAAGTTGCGGTTGCCGGACAACACGGCCGTCGCGTACAGGTCGCGATCAATGACTTCCTGCTGGATTTTCGGGTCCAGCGCGCCGCTCATGCCGTTGCAGGTGGTGCAGGCAAAGCCGACGATGCCAAAGCCGAGCTTTTCCAGTTCCGGCAGCAAGTTCGCCTCTTCCAGATACAGCTGAACCGCCTTGGAACCCGGCGCCAGCGACGTCTTGACCCACGGCTTGCGGGTCAGGCCAGCGGCGTTGGCGTTGCGTGCCAGCAAAGCTGCGGCGATCACGTTGCGCGGATTGCTGGTGTTGGTGCAGCTGGTGATGGCAGCGATGATCACTGCACCGTCCGGCATCAGGCCCGGTTCGTTTTCGACGACACCGGAAATCCCTCGCGCCGCCAGCTCCGAAGTCGGCACCCGGCGATGGGGATTGGACGGCCCGGCGATGTTGCGCACCACGCTGGACAGGTCGAACGTGAGCACGCGCTCATACACGGCGGTTTTCAGGCTGTCGGCCCACAGGCCGGTTTGTCGGGCGTAGGTTTCCACCAGCTTGACCTGCTCAGGCTCGCGGCCGGTCAGGGTCAGGTACTCCAGGGTTTGCTGGTCGATGTAGAACATGGCGGCCGTCGCGCCAAACTCCGGGGTCATGTTGGAAATGGTCGCCCGGTCGCCCAGGGTCAGCGCGTTGGCGCCGTCGCCGTAGAACTCCAGATAAGACGACACCACTTTCTCGCCGCGTAGAAATTCAGTCACCGCGAGCACGATGTCGGTGGCGGTAATACCCGGCTGGCGCTTGCCCACCAGCTCGACGCCGATGATGTCCGGCAGGCGCATCCAGGAGGCGCGCCCGAGCATCACGCTCTCGGCTTCCAGCCCGCCGACGCCAATCGCGATGACGCCCAGCGCGTCGACATGGGGCGTATGGCTGTCGGTGCCGACCAGCGTATCCGGGAACGCCACGCCGTCCAGTGCATGCACTACGGGGGACATTCGTTCCAGATTGATCTGGTGCATGATGCCGTTGCCGGGCGGGATCACGTCGACGTTCTTGAAGGCTTTTTTGGTCCAGTTGATGAAGTGAAAACGGTCTTCATTGCGCCGGTCTTCAATGGCGCGATTGCGCTCGAAGGCATCTTTCTCGAAGCCGCCGTGCTCCACCGCCAGCGAGTGATCGACGATCAGCTGGGTCGGCACCACCGGATTGACCAATGCCGGGTCGCCACCTTGCAAAGCAATCGCATCGCGCAAACCGGCCAGGTCGACCAAGGCGGTCTGGCCAAGGATGTCATGGCAGACCACCCGCGCCGGGAACCACGGGAAATCCAGGTCGCGGCGGCGTTCGATCAGCTGGGTCAAGGACGCATCAAGCGTTGCCGGATCGCAGCGCCGCACCAGGTTTTCAGCGAACACCCGGGAGGTGTACGGCAGCGTGTCATAAGCGCCGGGCTTGATTGCATCGACCGCCGCACGGGCGTCGAAGTAATCCAGGCGGGTGCCGGGCAGCGGTTTGCGATGTTCAGTGTTCATGCGCGGGGACTCATCACGGAATTCGGTGGATGGACGGGGAGCTCATCGGCGGCTCCCCTGTCGCAGTCAATCAGCGCTGTTCAATGGGTACGAACGTGCGCTGCTCGACGCCGATGTACTCGGCGCTCGGACGGATAATGCGGTTGTTGGCACGCTGCTCGAAGACGTGCGCAGCCCAGCCGGTCAGGCGTGAGCAGACGAAGATCGGCGTGAACAGCTTGGTCGGAATGCCCATGAAGTGGTAAGCGGAGGCGTGGTAGAAGTCGGCGTTGGGAAAGAGCTTTTTCTGCTCCCACATAGTCTTGTCGATGGCTTCGGAAACCGGATACAACACGGTGTCGCCCGCCTCATCGGCGAGTTTTTTCGCCCAGCCCTTGATCACTTCGTTGCGCGGATCCGACTCTTTATAGATGGCATGGCCGAAACCCATGATCTTGTCTTTGCGTTCGAGCATCGCCAGGGTGCCTTTGACCGCTTCCTCAGCCGAGCCGAAGCGCTCGATCATGGCCATGGCCGCTTCATTGGCGCCGCCATGCAAAGGCCCGCGCAAAGTGCCGATGGCAGCTGTGACGCAGGAATACAGGTCAGACAAGGTCGAAGCACAGACCCGCGCCGTGAAGGTCGACGCGTTGAATTCATGCTCGGCGTACAAAATCAGCGAAACGTCCATGACCTTGACGTGCAGCTCGCTGGGCTTGTTGCCCAATAACAGGTGCAGGAAGTGCCCGCCGATGGAGGTTTCGTCGGTAACGCAATTGATGCGCTCGCCGTCGTGGCTGAAACGATACCAGTAGCACATGATCGCCGGGAACGCGGCCAGTAGCCGATCCGTGGCGTCGCGTTGCTGATCGAAGCTCAGTTCAGGTTCCAGCGTGCCAAGCATCGACGCGCCGGTGCGCATCACATCCATCGGATGGGTGTCGGCGGGAATCCGTTCCAGCACTTCTTTCAAGGCCTGGGGCAGGTCACGCAGCTTTTGCAGCTTGGCCAGATACTCGTCCAGCTGGGCCTGGGTCGGCAGTTCGCCGTACAACAACAGGTAAGCGACTTCCTCGAAGCGCGCCTCGGCGGCCAGCTCACGTACGTCGTACCCGCGATAGGTCAGACCGGCGCCAGCCTGGCCCACGGTGGACAAGGCAGTTTGTCCGGCAACCTGACCACGCAGGCCAGCGCCGCTCAATACTTTTGCTTCAGCCATTGCTCTCTCCAATTTTGAATTTGTTAGGGAATTGGCAACTTGTTTCGTTCGGTTTGGCAATTTCCGTAGGACCGGATTTATCCGGGAAGGCGCCGGCGCAGGTGCCTGAAAATATCGGCGCATGCTCTGGCTTCTTCGGGAATGAATTCCCTCCTACAGCTTCAAGATTTCTTCTGCGCAAACAACGCATCCAGCTTCTGCTCGAAGACGTGGTAATCAATTGCGTCATACAGCTCCATGCGGGTCTGCATGGTGTCGATCACGTTTTGCTGGGTGCCGTCGCGGCGAATCGCGCCGTAGACGTTTTCCGCCGCCTTGTTCATGGCGCGGAACGCCGACAAAGGATAGAGCACCAGTGACACATCGGCCCCGCGCAGCTGGTCCACGGTAAACAGCGGCGTGGCGCCGAACTCGGTGATGTTGGCCAGAATCGGCGCTTTGACCCGGGCGGCGAACAGCTTGTACATCTCCAGCTCAGTAATCGCTTCCGGGAACACCATGTCGGCGCCCGCTTCAATACACGCTGCCGCCCGCTCCAGCGCAGACTCCAGGCCTTCCACCGCCAGCGCATCGGTACGCGCCATGATCACAAAGCTATCGTCGGTGCGTGCATCGACGGCCGCCTTGATGCGGTCGACCATTTCCTGCTGGGAAACAATTTCTTTATTCGGACGATGGCCGCAGCGCTTGGCGCCCACCTGATCCTCAATATGAATCGCCGCCGCGCCGAATTTGATCATCGAACGTACGGTGCGCGCCACGTTGAAGGCCGACGAGCCAAAGCCGGTGTCCACGTCCACCAGCAACGGCAGATCGCAAACGTCGGTGATACGTCGCACGTCGGTCAGCACATCATCCAGCCCGGTGATTCCCAGGTCCGGCACGCCCAGTGAACCCGCCGCTACGCCGCCGCCCGACAGGTAAATCGCCTTGAAACCGGCGCGCTTGGCCAGCAAGGCATGGTTGGCGTTGATCGCACCCACGACCTGCAAAGGGCTTTCACTGGCGACGGCATCACGAAAACGCTGACCGGGAGTGCTTTTGTTGGAATTCATTTCTCACCTCGGAGGGGGGATTGGACGGTGCCCGGCACTTGGGCGCCTTGTTCGAGCATGTGGCGCTCGATATTGCGTTTGGACGCCGCGATGTGCCGGCGCATCAACAGCTCGGCCAGCTCGCCGTCGCGCTCGGCGATGGCATCGAGAATGCGATGGTGCTCGGCAAACGCCTGACGCGGTCGATTGGGCGTTGCGGAAAACTGAATGCGATACATGCGCACCAGCTGATAAAGGTCGCCGCAGAGCATCTGGGTCAGGGTGCGATTGCCACTGCCCTGAATGATCCGGTAATGAAAGTCGAAGTCGCCTTCCTGCTGGTAATAGCCAACGCCAGCCTGAAACGCCGCATCGCGCTCATGGGTATCCAGCACCCGGCGCAGCTCATCGATTGCTTCGCCAGTCATGCGCTCGGCCGCCAGACGACAAGCCATGCCTTCAAGAGACTCGCGAATTTCGTACAACTCGATCAGCTCGGCGTGACTCAGGGAAACCACCCGCGCCCCGACATGAGGGACGCGAACCAACAGCCGCTGCCCTTCCAGCCGATGAATCGCCTCACGCAGCGGCCCGCGACTGATGCCATACGTACGCGCCAGCTCGGGCTCGGAAATCTTGCTCCCCGGCGCGATCTCACCCTTGACGATAGCCGCCTGGATACGCCGAAAAACGTTCTCGGACAGCGTCTCCGAATCGTCCGCAGCAGGGGCAGTGACTTCCAGCGCATCCAGCATAGTGTCGACACCTTGTGAATCAATGGCGCTAAAACTAGCTATATCCAAGGTATCGGTCAAATGAAATCAGGTAATTGTCGACAATCGTCTAATAAAGAACAGAAAGCGCCTAGGGTTTCCGAAGCCTAAAAGGCGTCTCTGCCGACACCAAACGAGAATCAAAGACCAGTCCTTCAGCCACAGAAGCTTTTTCCTACCCAACGGTGGCACCAGAAATGGCACAAAGGGCCGCGGGAACCTGAAGACATCGGACGTCGAAAACATGACTGCCAATGAGGACCAAACCTGTGGAATTAAGGCATTTACGCTATTTTATCGCGATTGCTGAGGAACTACATTTTGCGCGGGCTGCCAAGCGTGTTCATATCGAGCAGTCGCCGTTATCACGGGCCATCAAAGAACTCGAAGCTGATCTGGGGGTAGAACTACTTGAACGAAACACCCGCCGCACCCGCTTAACGCCTGCGGGTAAAGTCTTTCTTGATGAAGCCCGACAAGCATTGGACGCGATCGAACAGGCCAAAGCAAAAGTCAAAAGCGTCGCAAGGGGGCACCGCAGCTGCTTGAGGGTAGCGTTATCTGAAAGTCTTGTTGAAGGTCGTCTAGTAGAAGCATTTTCCTATTACAGGTTTCCGGATAAGCCGATCCGGCTTTTCACTTTACCCAGCCACGCCGTAATAAATCGCTTACGTGACAATCTACTGGATATTGGAATCGTACATTCAGAACAAATTTATCCAGGGCTGACGACAGAACTGCTGTGGCTCGACGCCATGGTTGCAGTAGTCGCGGTGGATTACCCTTTGCCAGCCCGCTCCCAAGGCTTCATCCATGCACTGCTCAGTCAGCCTATTATCTTGGCCCACCCTATTTACTGGCAAGGAGCCAATAAATATATCATGTCAATATTTGATAGTTTAAACCTTAGCCCTGTTATTGCTGAACACGCCGCAAACCATGAAGATATGCTTATCTTAATAGCAGCCAACTATGGGATAGGATTTGCACTAGAGTCACATCTATCGATGTTTCAACGTTCAGACATACGTATTTTCAGATTACCAGACGATCTCCCCCGCATTCCTACCTGCGCCGTATGGCGAGGAACTACCCCTTCGCCTTTGGTGGAGCAGTTTATGACCGTACTGCGTACAAAAAAAGAGCAGTGATCGACTCTTCCCATATAGCGCAATTGCATCTATTTTTTCCGAGGGTACGAATTCAGGCCTGAAACCATCGCCAGCACCAATGCAATCAGAACTAGCGCTGCTGAGTATCTAAAAATGCGAAACTCTACAGAGGGCAAATCAAGCGAAAATAGTGCTGAGGCAGTTGCCACGCCAACCATCTGCCCAAAGCAGCGCCCCACCGCAATATATGAATTTATGCGGGCAGAATAATGCAGCGGCGTGGACTTCATTAAAATCAGAATATTACTTATCTGAAACAAACCAAACCCTGCACCACTTAACACCATGCAAACCGGCACTGCATCTGGCAATGACAACATACCAAGGCTCGCCAATAATGCCATACCAGAGAACATTAGCACCAACCCTGACAACAACAGTCCAACGGCGGACATGCGCCCTACATTAAAAAAATAGCTTGCCAACGGACCTGTTATTCCCGAGCATCCCGACCATAAAGCCAACTGCCATCCAATTTCATTTATGCCGGATTCACTTTGACCTGATATCAAAAACGGTAGCGCCACCAACGACGATGCCTGACCGGCATAAGCCAGCACAGAAACTATCCAGCACCACAAACTGCTCCTACCCACGCTACACGTGAGCGATACCATAGCTTGTTTTTTAAAAACAACCCAACACAACAGACAACAAACAAGAAAACCCAAAACAATTAATATCGACCTTTTGCTCTCAACATACCCGCACCACCCAATAACTATAAATATGGAAGACATCACTAGCGCGGTGCCGGACCACAGGAAGTCCGTTCGAAAACAAAAAAGTGTCGAGGGAGCAGATTTCGCCGGCAAACCTCTAAATATCAGTATAAAAGCCACAAGCGCCAAAACGATATCCAAAACAAAAATCGAAGCCCAGCGATCAATATTATACAACTCGACTGCAACGATTGGCGCAGCAGTTGAAGATAGTGCAACAACGACAGTACTCACGCCGATCATATAGGGCAGACGTGCGCCAGAAAACATTAATCTAAGCAGTGCAATATTCACACTTGTCATGGCGCTCGCGCCTAAACCCTGAACACCGCGAGCAATGGAGAGTGCGAGCAGATTTTCGCTTAAAGCGCCGTAGACAGAGCCGCATAAAAAAACTATCAAACCGCCTAAAAAAACGAATTTTTGGCCCGCAAAATCCGCCAGCACGCCAAAGAGAAGCAAGCTTGCCAATAGGACCATTTGATAAAAATTGATAATCCAGAATACACCTCCAACCTTGGCTGGAAATGCCGTACCAACCATCGGCAGTACGGCATTAAACATACCAGCATCCAATACCACAACGGCGATAGAAATAAACACCCCAATCAATGACAGCTGTCGGACGAACATTGAACTTATCGATTCAGACATGAACGATCACCTAGCCAATTTTCATCTCCGGAAAAGCCAAAAAACGATCAAATCACAGCATCAGAGTCGTAACTCTCTAAATATTGTCTGATTTCCTTAATCGCAGTATCAGGATTTACAAGATGTGATACCCAGCCTCTGGCATGACCGGCCTCAATATTCGCCGCCGAATCATCGAAATAGAGGATCTGCCCTTTATCGTAGCCAGATACATCCTCGACCAGTTTGTTGAATCGTTGATCGGGCTTCATGAGATGATGCTGAAATGACAACAGCTTGTAAGCGCAAGCATCAAGGACGGGGTATTTATTGAGACTCGTCCAAACAGCTTCATTGATATTCGAGAACAAGGCCACTGCAACCTGCCTTGATGCCAGCTCGGTTAATAATCTTTCCGCACCCGGCTGCACACCTGTAATACGTCGACGAACAAACCATTGCACGAATGATTTCGGCCCATCTGCCCAGTTATAGATATCACTCAAGCGCTCAGAAAACACTTGAGTAGAAATCAATCCTAGACAGTACTGCCTCAACAGCCCATCGACTTCGACGGCAGCGTCCGGCCTTGCGTGCAAGCGTATGTCAGGCCCAAGCTCAACCAGTACGCCCCCCAGATCAAACACAATCAGCATATCTGTCAGTGCTTTCATTCATTAATGATCCGCCAATACGAAGGACCGACTGACCGCTACCCGCCCCTGCGCAGCATCCAGGATACGAACATAGGTATTTTTGCGCATAGGAGCGGGAAGATCCTCCAAGGCGAAGAACGACCTGGCGGCTATTTCTTCGTTGGGCTCCCACGGCTCTGATTTCTCAATCTTGCACTCAAATGATATAACCAAGTCTGATTTAAAGGGAGCTGCATAAATACCTATCAATCTTTCAACCGTGACTCGATAGCCGGTTTCCTCGTACACTTCCCTGATAACGCCCTGCTCGGGTGATTCGCCATCCTCAAGGCGTCCACCAGGAGTGGTCCAGCCGTAAGGTGCATAGTTGCGCTGGACACACAGCACTTCTCGAGCTTCATTAAATATAGAAGCAAATACTCCGATAGTAGTCATCAGCGTTGACCTCCCAATAACGTATCGGCGGACTGACTTGCCCCCGACAACCAACTTCCTTTCGGGGCTTCTCCATGCACACGGGCAGGGTTGCCATACACAAGTTGCCCGCTGCCAACACTTCGAGTGACGACCGATCCAGCACCGACAAATGCCCTTTCCCCCACAGTCACATGGCCGAGCAGTGTAACCCCACTTCCTATTCTTGCTCCATCGAGGATACTGGCGGCTTTCAAGATTTCTCCGTCGCGCCAACGCATTTCATTATCGTTGATCGTCACGACTCGGGCGCCAATCTGGACGTGATTACCAATATAGCAACCCCCGGTGATGTGGGTCAGTGAAGAAACACGTACATAATTACCAATAACAGCGTTTATCTCAACACACACAAAATGAGAAATCACACTGTCATGCCCGACTCGGGCTCCTGCCCTGACCACGCACTGATGTCCAATCATGCTGTTATCACCGACAGTAACGCCTGAACAGATAACCGTCCCAGTCCGGATCTTGACTCGATCTCCTAATATGATCGGCCCCCGAGTAGCTCCATTGTCCTCAAAGGGTATAAAACGCACACTCTTACAGACCTCTACATCGCCTCCCATTTCGACCAACTTCTGTTCCAAGGCTTCTTTCAAACCTAAAGACTTGCTCACCATAATTGACGCTCCCTCATAAGAGACTCTGTTGCTTCATTACGCCCGAGCGACTGAAGATAAAGCTGTTCCCCTAGAAGCCCTCGGGCGACTTGCCCTCGCAAAACATCGGTTGTACCATCGGCAACGCTCAGGCCCAACAGATCGTCCAGCATCTTAATAAGACCGCAATCATCCGAATATCCGTTAGCACCGTGCATTAATTGGCACCACCGTACAGCGCCGATCGCATATTCGACGCTTTCAGCTTTTGCCATTGCGGCATCTACATAGCTACAACACTGTTTATCAATGCGCGACGCGGCACTGACAACCAGTAACCAAGCCATATGGACACGCGAAGCATGTTTCGCGTACTCCTGCTGTAAATGAGTAAATCGTCCAATTACACCGCCAAATGACTGCCGGACGGACATTCGGTCTCTCGCCTTGCTCAACGCGCTCTGTGCGGTTCCTAAAGCGGCTGACGCCATCATGCAGCGCCAAAACGAAAAGTGCTTTGAAAACAGGCTTGATCCTTGCCCCTCACCACCCAGCCTATGACATTTGGGAACCAGAACGTCTGAAAGATCCAATGCTCCCCATGAGCAACCTCTGAGCCCTCCAGCACTTATATCAGAGACTTTCAAACCGTCTGCTGCGGCGGGAATTAAAAATATCGTCAACCCACGACCTGCCCCTTCTACCATGGCAAAAACAAGGTAGTAATCAGCCTGCCTCAACCTGGAAATATATTGTTTTCTTCCGGTTATTTGATAACCTCCATCGACACGAACAGCTGTCGTTTTCATCGCCCTGAGATCAGATCCACAATCGGGTTCAGTGATGCAAACAGCGCAATAGCTTTCTGCCTTCGCAACACGCGTCAACACATCATCAAATCCACTATTGTCTATCAGACTCAAGAGCCGGGCGTGACCCAGCCCTGGAACATCCCTGAGATCGAGACTCAAACTGCCAAAGAACTTGGCAATGTGCATCATCTCCAGAGAAGTACGGACACTTCCACCGTTATGACCCACGTGATCCAGCGCGCACAGCTCCGGCACTCGTGATCGCCACGCAGTGGGCTTATGAAAATCCGGAGTATTGACCAGCCCGGCCCAGCAATCATAAACACGCCGCCCGGTGTCGGCTCCAAACAACGCTTTCAATACTGGATCATCGAGATTCATATTATCCTCAAGCTATTTTTGTTTAGTTAGCTGCTGCCAAGGAATGAAGAGACGAAACACACTGTTCACAAATAATCTGTCTGCTCGGGCAATCCAGCAAATTCCTTTTATATCCCTTTAAGACCTGGCAGGTCTTAATTTGCCAGCGGCAACGCTGGAGTTCCGTCTGGCTAGCATTCAGGCGAAAACGTCGACCAGAGCACCGATTCGCGGGCAAGTCAGAACGCCGCCCGCTCGCTTCAACGCAATTGCCTTCCAATCCGGGCAGTAAGGCTAAAAACCTTCATGCTAGAATGCCGCCCGCGCGTGACGGCGGTTAGTGGCCTCATGCCAGCGGATTTTCCTCTCCAGATTGACGATCATGCCTGCACTATCGCTGCACGCACGGCTCCGAGGATCGTTCTCAATGCACCAGGATTTATGAATTTAAAACCCCTCCTTACCCTTTGCCTGTGTTTGCTGCCAGGTGTCGTCGTCGCTGGCGACAAGACCGTTTACGGCCTCAATGAATACGCCGAGCTCACCGATATCGACCTGCAAGTGGCCGCCAAGCTGGACACCGGCGCCAAGACGGCGTCGCTGAGTGCGCGGGACATCAAGCATTTCAAGCGCGATGGCGAAAGCTGGGTGCGTTTTTATCTGGCCATTGATGACGCCCATGCGCACCCCATCGAAAGGCCTTTGGCCCGCCTTAGCAAGATCAAGCGTCGCGCCGATGACCGTGATGCCGATGACGAGAAAAAATACACCGCGCGCCCGGTGATCAGCCTGAATGTGTGCATGGGTGGCGCTTTACGCACCATCGAAGTGAACTTGACCGACCGAAGTGCTTTCCAATATCCGCTTTTGATCGGCTCCGAAGCGCTGAAACGCTTTGATGCGCTGGTCGATCCCAGTCTTAAATACGCAGCGGGCAAACCCGCTTGTGCAATCACCGCTCAAATCACCGAGTAAATAGATGCGCTCTCTTACACTCCATCTGAAAATCCTGATCGCTGTGCTGGTGACGCTGGGCATTGCGATCACGGCGTATCAGATTCTGGCGCTGGGCATCCCGGTGACCGAGGACGAAACGGACGACTTGTGGAACATCGACGCCAAGGTCGAGTTCGTCGCCAGCCCCAAAGACCCGGTCAAGATCCAGATGTTCGTGCCGCCGCTGGCCCGGGACTACATCAGCCTCAATGAAAGCTTTATCTCCAACAATTACGGGGTGAGCGTCAACCGCGTCGATGGCAATCGCAAGGTGACGTGGTCGGCGCGGCGCGTGTCCGGCAACCAGACGCTGTATTACCGGCTGGTGCTGACCAAGCGTTACAGCGGCGAGAAAGCCAAGATCAAAGGGCCGATTTTCCGCGACAGCATCGTCGTCGAAGGCCCGGAAAAAATCGCTGCCGAAGCCTTGCTCGCGCCGATTCGCCAGCACTCGGCGGACGTCGAGACGTTCATCACCGAAGCCATCAAGCGGGTCAACAACCTCGCCGATGACAACGTCAAGTTGCTGCTGGCGGGCGACACGTCGAGCTCCAACAAGGCGCGAGTCACCGAGCTGTTGCTGTCCATCGCCCATGTGCCGATGGAAAAGGTCCACACCATTCGTCTGGTGGCCGACCAGCCGCAGAGCCCGGAACTGTGGCTGCGCAGCTTCAACGGCAAGAACTGGCTGTATTTCAGCCCGGATACCGGTGAGCAAGGTTTGCCGGAGGACCGCCTGCTGTGGTGGACCGGCGACGAGAATCTGATCACCGTCGATGGCGGCAAGAAGGCGACAGTCAGCTTCAGCCTCAACAACAGCGAAATGAACGCCATTCGCCTGGCCAAGCTGACCGACGCCAGCACTGACGAGGACTTCCTCGAATATTCCCTGTACGGCCTGCCGCTGCAAACCCAGCAGACCTTCATGATCATGGTGATGATCCCGATTGGCGTGTTGGTGATCCTGATCCTGCGCAACCTGATCGGCCTGCAAACCCTCGGTACGTTTACGCCGGTGCTGATCGCCCTCGCCTTCCGGGAAACCCAGCTGGGCTTCGGCATCGTGCTGTTTACGATCATTACCGCGCTGGGCCTGTCGCTGCGCTCGTACCTGGAACACCTCAAGCTGCAAATGCTGCCGCGCCTGTCGGTGGTGCTGACCTTCGTCGTGGTGCTGATCGCGGCCATCAGCCTGTTCAGCCACAAGCTGGGCCTTGAGCGCGGGCTTTCGGTGGCGCTGTTCCCGATGGTGATTCTGACCATGACCATCGAACGCCTTTCCATCACCTGGGAAGAGCGCGGCGGCGGCCATGCCATGAAAGTCGCTATCGGCACGCTGTTCGCTGCGTCGCTGGCGCACATCATCATGAGCATTCCGGAACTGATCTACTTCGTATTTACTTTCCCGGCCGTGCTGTTGATTCTGGTGGGCTTCATGCTGGCCATGGGTCGTTATCGCGGTTATCGCCTGACCGAGCTGGTGCGCTTCAAGGCCTTCCTCAAGGAAGAGCAAAAATGATCGGCTGGTGGAAAACCTGGAAGGCACTGGAAGCCAGAGGGATCATGGGCATCAATCGGCGTAACGCCGACTACGTGCTCAAGTACAACAAACGCAGCCTGTACCCGATTGTGGATGACAAGATCATCACCAAGGAACGGGCGATTCAGGCCGGTATTCATGTGCCGGAAATGTACGGGGTGATTTCCACCGAGAAGGAAATCGACAAGCTCGACGAGATCATCGGCGGGCGCAGCGACTTTGTGATCAAGCCGGCGCAGGGCGCGGGCGGCGATGGCATTCTGGTGATCGCCGACCGTTTCGAAGACCGTTACCGGACGATTTCCGGGCGGATCATCAGCCATTCGGAGATCGAGCATCAAATCTCCAGCATCCTCACCGGCCTGTATTCACTGGGCGGACATCGGGACCGCGCGCTGATCGAATACCGCGTCACCCCGGACCAGATCTTCAAAAGTATCAGTTATGAAGGCGTGCCGGACATTCGCATCATCGTGCTGATGGGTTATCCGGTGATGGCCATGCTGCGCTTGCCGACGCGGCAGTCCGGCGGCAAGGCCAACCTGCACCAGGGCGCCATTGGCGTCGGTGTCGATCTGGCCACCGGCATTACCCTCAAAGGCACCTGGCTCAACAGCATCATCACCAAACACCCGGACACCACCAACGCGGTGGATGGCGTGCAGCTGCCCAACTGGGACGGCTTCATGAAACTCGCCGCCGAATGCTACGAACTGTGCGGCCTGGGTTACATCGGCGTGGACATGGTCCTGGACCAGGAAAAAGGCCCGCTGATCCTCGAACTCAACGCCCGCCCCGGCCTGAATATCCAGATCGCCAACGACAGCGGGCTGACCCATCGCACCCAGGCGGTGGAAGCGCGCCTGGAGCAGTTGGCGCTGGAGGGCACGATTGAGACGCCGGAGCAGCGGGTGCGGTTTGTGCAGGATGTGTTTGGGCATGTGCAGAATGATGGTGGTTAGAAGATGCGGCCTTGCCCTTGGAACAATCTTTTAAACACTAGACTCACGTATGTTCTTGAATGCCTCCTTATAGGGCGGAGGTGCCACATAAGCGGGCGGCGGGCTAACTTGATTCAAATCTGCTAGAGCAAAAAGACGATCTGTTCTCGCAACTTCCCTGCGCATTGCCTCGCGCGTTAACCTCTGGTTAAGCCTTGTGCGCATGCTGCTACTGATCTGTGGGTCTTGCGCCTTTTTTAACCAATAGTTAATTCGGCCAAATGAAATCTGTTCACGTTGTCTAGCAGATCTGAGTGCCTCCCTAGCCGCTGCCTCATCAGGCACATCAAAGTTGGCAATAGAAGAACGGTGCGGGGATGAGATTGAACCTCTTGATACTGGCCCTCGTCCTGCAACATGACCGCCAGTAGCGATAGAAGATCCCATCTTTGCCCCGATTGCCAATCCACCAGCCGCACCCGCCACAACCCCCGTCCCGAGACTCAACCACCCCAACCCTTCGCTCAGTCCCCCTTTTGTCATTGCACTGCCCGCAGCACTCCCCACCGAGATCACCGTTGCAGCAATCGACACCTTAGTCGCAACGGCTGCCACCGCACCGGCGGTAGCCATGCTGACTCCCAACGCGGCCGTCACAGGC
>Ga0247730_1000481_pt1 | contig 29167 bp, 20 predicted proteins | sample UWRJL073202C2_FD_180959 | JGI IMG/M metagenome (GOLD analysis project Ga0247730, IMG submission 180959) | Plant litter microbial communities from Arlington Agricultural Research Station in Wisconsin, United States - UWRJ-L073-202C-2 | ecosystem: Environmental > Terrestrial > Plant litter >... | reverse complement strand
GGCCTTCAGTGGTTTCAAGGATGGTCTTAGGAAGGTTATCGGCGGTCATCTTTACTTCCAGGACAGGTCAGACGTCTGGCAGTGTAGGGCGACCGTGTAACGAAAAGAAATCTATTTGCCGACATTCGACGCTGTGTCGTGTTGTATCCGGGCGTAAAAAAACCCCAGAAGATCAAAGACCTTCTGGGGTTTTTTCGTCAACAAAGTCGAGCTGTCGATGGGCATATTAAGTGTCATGGCTACCCTAGGTGGAATCAGGGTTCCACGTGGAACATGGGCACCATAAATGTCGCATTTGAGCCACGATAAGTGTCGTACTGCGGTTATTTGACCATATTAAATGTCGTTTCCGGAACCAGCATCCTCACCGTCTGAAGGAGCTTGCGGGCTGCATCCAAAATCGAAATCCAAAGGGACCGACTGTGCTGCTAGAGCAAGTCCATAGTGGCTAGAGAGTCAGCCATTCGGTACCCCATCGCTTTGTATCCCGCCTGCCGCTTATCCCACATCCTCATCAACGCGACATTACCCGCGTCTACGAAGTCGATCACTCGCACGTCGGCCTTATCGGCATGCGCTCGATGCAACCGGCCTGCGTATTGCTGAAGAATTCCTTTCCAAGAGATAGGCATTGCCAGCACCAATGTGTCCAATGCTGGATGATCGAAGCCTTCACCAACTAGCTTTCCAGTTGCAACGAGGACGCGTGGAGCATCAGGTGGCAGTGAGTCAAGATCGTGCATGCGGGCGATTCGCTGCTTTTTTGGCACACGCCCATGAAGTGTAAAAAGGTTATGCACGCGCCCCTTCAATTCAGTCTCAAGTGCATCCACATGTTCAGTACGCTCAGTCAGCACCAAAATCTTCCTACCTTGGCTAAAGGCTAGCTCAACCTCGGAGACAATTTTGGCTGTACGCTCGACATCGTCGGCTAAACGTCGAAATACATCCTGAATCCCTGAGCCATCGGGGACGACAATGGGCTTGGAAAGTAATCGGGGCACCACAGACAAATCATGTGGGGCACTTGCCGGTCGAGTAGCAGAGTGCCGGATCGGTCCGCATTGCATAAAGATAATAGGTTGCTGCCCATCACGTCGTATTGGAGTTGCTGTAAGTCCCACCACATACCTTGCAGCAGCACTTCTCAGTAACGACTCGAACGAGACCGCTGACACGTGATGGCACTCATCTACGATGATCTGGCCGTAGTTTTTTACCGTATCGCTGACTTCGCCTTTTCGCGATAAAGACTGCATTACAGCGATATCGATGACACCTGTGGGTTTTGCCTTTCCGCCACCGATAGTACCCACGACTTCATTGCCAACTCCCAGAAATGCATGCAAACGCTCTTGCCATTGCCGTAGCAGCTCAGTCCTATGCACGAGCACCAACGTGTTAACACTACGCTTCGCTATCAACGCGGCGGCAGTTACGGTTTTGCCAAATGCTGTCGGCGCACACAGGATACCGACGTCATGGCTAAGCATCGCGCTGACCGAAACTTCCTGATCAGAACGCAACGTGCCGAGAAAACTCACGTCGATGGGGTCGCCCGCAAAGCGTTCATCGTGGAACTCAGCGGTGATTCCATTTTCCTCCAGAAGCTCCAGAACCGCATCCAAGCATCCCCGTGGTAAGGCGATGTGTTTAGGGAAATTTTGCGCGCAGCCAATGATCCGAGGCTTGTTCCAGACGGACATTCGCATTGCCTAGGCTTTATAAAACTCAGGGTTTTGAAATGCCGCGAGTCGGACAAGCTGGTTTGCCAAGGGTTGCGGTAACTCCGATTTTTCGAAGTACACCAGGTTTGCTAATGTGATACGGAGAGACGCAGGTAATGGGCAAGTCAACTTATGCGATCTCGTATCGCGACCTTTCCAAGGCTCTGCATCTCCCTCGTCCTCAACATACGCGACGCCTACAGGATCACGGTTACCCATCGCCCGGATAATAGCCGGCTCAATATCCCTAGGGCTCATCCGCTGAATGGAGGCCAGAAAGGCCCATTGATCGGAATGAGGTTCAAGTGACTCATCTACAAATACGCTGTTATTTTTCGCCCTTGCACGCTTTTGCAAAGGCAGAGCAATGAGGTTCCCAAAGCCACCCTTCGGCATATAGTCCTGATTTGGAAACAGTCGATCATAGGAACTGAGTGCCAATTGGCGAGTACGCTCACAGGCATGACTGATGATCGAAGCACCTAGGCGGCGTGCATCAAAAGCAGAAACATTACGGTCGAAAAAAATCCACGCATGAGCACCATTGCCTGAGCGTGAAATCTCCAATGCCACTGGGACATTTAGCTCATGACACGACTGAACAAAAGCTCGGGCATCATCACGCCATTCAGCCTCATCGAAGTCGACGGCCAGAAAGTAACAGCTGTCATCAGGGAGCAAAGGATAGATACCAAGCACCACGTCGCCTGCCAAGTGACGAAAAATCACCTCATCAGTCAGCGGCAGCAATTGACGATTGCCGCAATCGCCACATTTGATTCGTGGCTTTTCACAAACCCTAGGGCGCCATTCGTTAGCACAGGCTGGCGCGTATCCTGACTTGCCGGCCTTGCTTTCCCAGCGGATGGGATAAACGTCGGCTCTACCGCGAAACAGGTTTCTGAATAGGTCAACCTTGGCATCTGTATTGAGCAGCCGCGAAGCCTCAATTTGAGCAACCTGTATCTTGACCGGTTCAACAGGCAGGTGCCAATCAATCCCATGAGCGTCAAGCAAGGCAATTAGCCTCGTGTTCTCAGCTTGTAATTTCGCCAGCAGATTGGCGTCTGTCAAAGCTTCCACCTCTACGACCTAGGATCCGGCCGTGGCTCACGGCCAATCGCATCGGTTATCCGCCCCATCCTTTCAGAGCCTGCCATGGGGAAAAATCTTCCCCGGGCGAGAGCAGCGAGCCGGAAAGCTAAGCCGCACCTCTTCCAGTCGAGGAATTGATCTGAAACGAGCTTCAGCTCTTAAAGCCCAATTAAACACCCATTAACACCCATTTAACGTCATTTTGCGTGAGGCCAAGGCCGAATTTACCCACATGCTGACGCAAGACTGATCCACTTCAAAATCTAAACAAACTCAGCAAGGGCAATGGTTCGCGAGAAACAGCCTGAGTCAGTGACATCTCGACAACAGGGTCAATTTGCCGTAGGCGCCAACAACACAGTCATCTGACCTCAAACAATCGGCCTGCCTGAGCTACTTGTCGATGTAGTTATCCCTCCAAGTATCGGACGCGACCGATATCAACTGCGGACGCGGAATCGCTTTAACGATCTTCCCCACGTCCAAGAAGCTTAAGCCGTACGCTACCGATAGCCTATCAAACTCCAAGCGGCTGAGACCTGGAGCATCAAGGTTAGAGGGCTTGTTGAGCGCCTGGAAATTGAGCCTCATCCACGAATAAAAACTGCGGTGGCCGTTGGCCTCCGTCAATTTTTGGAAAATGGGATGTCGACTTCCGCCGCCACAAAGGTAAACAGGGATGTTGTTTAGATCATTACGCGTGAGAAGCCCTTTGGAAGCTTTCCAATAACCGTCGTGAAAAACGTGGCTGAATACCTGCTTAAAAAAAGCCGTATCGACGTGTTGGTCTGGTGTCGTGAACACGACAGCAGCATTGGTAAAATAGTCTCCCAACGATGCAGGCAAGCCAGACTGGATGTCGCTGACTTTTTTACCTTCGTCAACGGCTAAAGCCAGTCCAAGCATTTCCGGGTAATTTTTCTGTATGACTTCCTTCCACCAATCTAACCGCCGACGATGAAGGTTGATCGCACCGTAGGGCTTGACGACTGTGGTGTAAAACTCGAAGTCCCACTTCCCACCTCTTCCAGGCTTGACGTGAAACAACGACACATCAACCGTCCCTGCCCCCACGTCGACCATCATGAAGTCATTAGGCGCGTTAGGATCGAACTGTTCTGAAGCGACGTAGCCGTAGATTTGAGCGGCAATTTCTGGAACGACCGAGACCTCGATATCCTCATGATTCTCCGGAGCCTCACCATTCTGCAATTGGTGGGAACGAATCAAGGCATTGTCGACATTCAAAATATGAAGATCAGACGCGGAATCCCCTGCCAGAATCCACGCAGCCCTGACTAGTAGCTCAAAAAGTGGAGCCTCCGTGCTGGTGAAATGGCTTTCGGAGGGTAAACCAACAGACAATTTCCAGATGATCTGACTGGATGAGTACACCGAGGAATGCTGAGTAAATAACCAAGCTCGGGCCTGTCGAATGACTAGAGCCAAGAAGGCCACTACCCGTCGCCGACACTCCGTCGATTCGACGTTCGCGAGCAAATCTAGCTTCAAATCAGAGTGCACCGCACCGCCAGCGCGGAGTGAAAAAATTTCTTCCTGCTCATACAACCTGCATGGCAGCAGGTAACCAGCTACGCCTGGATCTTTACGGAACGGGATAGCGAAAGATATTCCCTCGCGCCCCAAGGCACTGTCCCCAATCACGGCTTTTACAGTAGATGTACCGAAATCAAGACCGAGCACTAACTCTCGCTCTACAGCTAAATCGCAATTGGCCTTTTGCCGACATTGCACCTCTTGACCGGTCAACGCAAAAGTCAGCAGCGGCGGTGCCGTGGTCTCTACTAGGGATTCCCAATTCGGCCTAGAGGAGGGCAGCAAGGACACACCATAGTGACCATCTGGATCGCATGCGGAACCCAAGGGTAAGTCGTTCGGCTTCGAGGGAGTCATGCCTCGTCTGTAGACATCGTAATCGAGAGGCTGGAACGCCGCAGGCGTCTTTTTCCCTAGGGGGACCATCCGTTGAGGTTTGGAGGGGCGCTGCTTTTTTCTCTTTACCGTATCCTGCTTTTTGCTGACAGGCGTAGCGCGTGGCGGACTCTTTGCGGAAGCTTGAGCTTTCTCCCGAGGTCCAGAAGCGCCTGTACCATCCGGGTTTCCACGTTGCGATTCGATCCGCTTATGCTGTGGGGGCGGCTTACGCGCCACGTCCGGCTTTTCGACAGAGGGGATTTCCTTGCCCGCTTTAGCGAACGCCTCTTTAAATTGCTCAGCCAGCGTGACACGCATCATTCTATTCCTTGAATTAGAGCAACCGAATAACACCACCGCTTACAAAATCTTCGTTGGCAACACCACCACTTTTCAACTCCAACTCTGCAATCCGTTCTTCAATACGGGTACGGAGCTTCTTCAGTTTCCCCTCGACAGCAGGGACCAACCGCATACGGCTCTCAATGCCAGACGCACGATAGCTCTGAATCGTTTGAATAAGACGGTCCGCCTGCTTATCGAGGTGGGAGCGTAGAGCGTTCTTCATCATCGTCAGGCGGTCACGATCCTCTCGACCTTGTGCGTCTCGAAAACCAATAAATCGGTTATTGGATTCATCGAGACAATCGGAGAATAGTTGACCGGCCTCGGCAGTGTTCAAGTCATTTGATACTCCAAGCCACTGACGCCCCTCAATCGCGGCCATATTCACCAGATGTTCGGATGCCTCACTATCAACAAACGTCCCGATAGAAAGCCTTCCAACAACGTACTCCAAACGCTCAGTATCGCGTGTCCCCGTCACTTGCCAGCGGTGGACAGAAAACACATAAACACCCGGCTCAAAACCCTGAACCTTGAAGGACGGTAGATCGATTGCAGATACAGGGAATCGCGCAGCAGTACGGCCTAATTTGGAGAGCTGCTCGGTAACAAATCGAATCAACGGATGATCCTGGGTGACCCGCTCGAACACGTTCGAGGGTTGACCTTGGCGATTTTCGAACAGCAATGGCTTAGGCCTTGCACTAACCAGTTGAGTACGGCCTTGAAGCCGATTCATTTCGATAAAGGAGTTAAGCTCGACCTTGGCGGTTACCGATAACTCAACTACAAACTCCATGACATCACGTTCAGTCGGAGCGAAGCGGGTCCCAGGATAAGCTTCGTAAAAAAAGTCCCGCACGTAAGTCAGCAGATCCTCCCCACGGATATATCGCCCTAGCTCACGCGCAGCGCGCACCTTATTTTGGATGAAGTCGCCATGTGCAATCAGCTGAGTTGCCTCAGCTTCCAGTTCAACCTGTTGCCGGTTCATATTCTCAATTGCAACAGACGCTTGGTTGATGCGCTGTATTTCCTCTTCCGGCGACAACTTGTGTGTGAGCAGGTACTGGGTTAAGTCCTTGATAGGCTCTCCCAGTACTCCCTCCATGCTGCCGAGGGCGCGGGTAAAAATGTCCAGACGCTCTAGTAACCGGTCGTGCACGCGCTCATCAATGGTGTCGGCGTACATGAAGTTCCAGATGAAAATACGCTCAGCCTCCTGACCGATTCGGTCAATACGGCCAATGCGCTGCTCAATCCGCATCGGATTCCAAGGCAGGTCATAGTTGATGACCAAACTTGAAAATTGCAGATCCACACCTTCTGAAGCCACTTCAGAAGATAAAAGTATCCTTGGGCCGCTGGGATCACGGAACCGCGCTAACGCCTCAGCCTTATCGATTCGACCGAAAACCAAGACTGAGTCGAAGCCGTCCTCTCGTAATCGCTCTGCCAAATAGCTAAGGGTTTGTCGGTAGAAGGCGAACAGTACGACCTTTTTTTCAGGATTTTCAGCCCAGTAACGTCGTAGGGCGCTGAGAAGCTCGGTGTACTTGCTGTCATTGCGTTTCAAGGTCTCATAATTGCCAACCTCTTGTGCAATTCTAACCAAAGCCGTTAACAGCGACCCCAACGCGGGCTCTTCAGTAGGAACATCATCGGCAGCATCACCTACTAACTCGTAGACCAACTCGTCGAGTTCCTCGGACTTAGCGACTGCGCCTTTTTTCTGCCAAGCCCGACATGCAGCCGCCATACAACTCGACATTTGACGCTGAGGAATGGTGATCATAAAACCGGGAGGCGAATCGCGGCGGGAGCAATACTCTCGAATTGCAGCAGTTACCTCCTCGTAGAACACGGCTTCGGCATTGCTCAAAGTAGCCCGAATGGCGTGGGGTACGCGTATCACCCGACCGTCCTGCACATCCCGTTTAAGCGTGCGGGTGACAACCTTGCTCAGTGGATTGATGCGGTCAAGTCGATCCGCTTGTTCAGACCTCCACTTTGGGTCATTCAACTCCTGCTCGGTGGGCGTGTGCTGCGCAAGGAATTGAAGCTGCTCATTATCTTCTAGAAAGCGCGCGCCTAGCGCTTCATCGATGCCTTCCTTGAACTGGGAAGGGGTAATGGGCCTGGCAAGTATTTGGTCTCGTAGCCGGACAAGGGGGGCATTGGCCTCCAGGCTGTACCGAAAGCTGCCCTCGAAGGGGAAAGCATCCTCATCAATCAGTTGCAGGAGGTTAAATAGATCAGCGCTGCCGAGTTGTATCGGAGTCGCCGAGAGCATAACCAGACTCGACGTCACCGGCCGCAGCAACCGCCCTAAGCGATTTGTTTGGGTGTCGCGATTTCTGAGGTAATGGGCCTCATCCACGATTACCATATCGATCAAAGGGTCATCCACCTCAGCCTCGGTGAGAAACCGCGCCAGTTTGGCTGCGGCACCTTGGCCAGGATTCAGCTCGTCGTCATAGCTGCGTGGGGGGCGTAAACCCTGCATGCTGGCTATCAGTGCAAAGCTTTCTTGTGGCTGCTCGCGAGCAATTTTTAGGCGTTTTAGCAGTTCGTTCGCGTCCACCATATCGGCCTGGACCCCGAAGCGATTCGACAACTCGTCACGCCACTTTTCCCTCAGCATCGCCGGACACACAATCAATAGGCGCTTGGCATCGAGCCGAGCGCGCAACTCCGTCCAGATCAGACCTGCTTCAATTGTTTTCCCAAGACCGACTTCATCCGCAATGAGAATCCCATTGCAGGGTGAGTCTAAGAACTGCAAGACCGGTTTGAATTGGTAAGCCAAAAACTGCGTGTTGGTTGTGTTGAGGCTATAGATCAAGTTTGCCAGCTTGCCGCTCAGCCGGTGGTAAGTGATCGCGGCACGCAAATCCTCGCCACCACTAAATTTACCATTGAGGATGCAATCGTAAGGACTTGGTTTTTTGTTCGGGAGAACCTCCAGCGTCGAAGGTAAGACGAAGTCTTCTTTACCATCTAAAAAAATAACCAGGATTCGACGTCGGTGTGGTGGGCCATCCTGCTCATTCCCCAGGATGCCAATCCGCGTTGGATTGGCTATCAATCGAACCTTATCGCCTGGCTGCATTTCGCTGCCTCCCTGAGCGCACCAAATGGCCTGAAATCGCCATCAGCAGTGCCACTACTATCGCTTGTCTTCCTTTAGGAAATCTATCCCTCCCTGGAGAAAAAAAACCCCTAAACCACAGGGGCTTGAGGATGCAGGCCTAGGATTAAGTCAAATCCACAGTCGATGCAGCTGGAGCGTAGGTTTTCACCGCAGTAATACCTCCCTCCCGCGCCTGCGTAGTGGTGTAGGTTTCGCCCGTTCCGATTACCTGGCCATTGCTCGCATTCAAAGTGAAGTAGTACTGGTAATTCGTGGACGTCAGCCTTTTATAATTATTGTCATAAGGCGAGTGAATTTTTACCGACTGAATGCCGTTCTGGCAGTTGGCTTTAGTCGTGTACCCCTCACTGGCGAGAATTTTTTCGCCATTCGGCGCCTTGAGGCGGAAGTAATACTGCCGATTGGAGCCCAAGAAAATCTCAAATTTTGCACTCATTTTCAGTACTCCTTATTTCTCTTTGCGGACGCCTTTAAATGGCGTTTTGTCCGAGGTTTTTACATCCATAAACTGGCCGGTATCCGTATCTCGCTTCACCCAGTGACCCGACGGGGTTTGGGTTTGAGAACGGTCTCGAACAGCGCCATTGCGATGCCCATCACCTGCTGGAGGGTTTGTAGCCATATCGATCACCAATCTGATTAATTTATCCAGTTTAACCAGGTATCAAACCAATCCCCTGGCGTCGTAAGAAAGACTACGCCTCAAATCTGGATATGTAAAGCTGTTTAAGCAGACGCGCCTATGGCGTGGTACACATACTCGATGCCACCTGACTCAGCGGCTTCCTCTGCTCTGAGAATGTACCCCTGATCCAGCAGCTTCTTTAATTTGGTACTGGCATTAGGGACCGAAATATCGAGTGTTTCTGCCACCTTCGCGGCAGTGACGGAGCGCTTGGAAAGTACGCAATCCAACAGTTCTTTCGCTGACGAGCTGATCTCGGGGCCGATGACCTCAAAATCATCCCCAACCCAGACGGTCAAAGGCTGGTCTTTCGCGCGGGCTGCATAATTCCAGTTGTCGAGCAGGTCCCGGCTGTTGACATCCGTCAGAAAAAAACCACGTTCCCCTTTAAAATGCTTGGCGACAGCCACCACGCTCTCTCTCGGAAACGAGGCGTCCGTCGCCTCAATATCGGCGAGTGAGATACCAAAAATGACGTACTGGGGATGGGCCTCAACAACATCAAGGAGCTTTCGGAAGGCGGCTTTCCCTTGGACATTGCCAAAGGGATGGTCATCGTCGGTGAGATCACCGAGGTTGACGATATAAGTTTTCTGATTCATTTTTTGAGTTTAACCAGAGTCATCTAGCTGTCAATCAAGAATTCGAAACAGATATGGGTTCCGTGGAGAGTCGGAATGCCTACACGATAGTCACTCGTAAGCTTGCCTTGCGAGTAAACCATCGTCAGTTCGAAATTCTGTTGTCGGATAGAAATGGTCGCGTTGTAATCTGCCGCGACCTCGCCACTGCGCTTGAGGCCTAAACCGCGACCATCATCACTGGAGCTGGAAATCTGCCCCTGCTCAAACACACGTAACACCAACTCAGGACCCGCTTCAGGCTTCGAAAAATCCAGTTGCCGAAAAATACCTGGGTATTTCTGTTCGAGAACCGGCTGAAGACTCCCCACGATACCAATCCCGCTGTCAGAAATTACTGTCTGGATTTTTCCGCCCTTCGGATAGTGCTGAAGCGCGGCAAAGCCTGGGATTAGCGACTGCGCGTGGTCCCGCACATTGCCAAATAACTCAGAAATGACGGTGAATGCGGATTGCGAGTAACGCTCCCCGGCGCAGCTGACGAGACTGTTCTTCAGACGTTTAGGGATAGTCTCATCCGGTAATCGATGATCAATTGCTGCCAGCTCAACAACACCATCATTGTTGCCATGGTGTACTTGTGCAGCGGACCACTTGGGTCTGTCGGGGAGCACGTTGACTTGACCGTCCAGGTGATCAAAGAAACCGAGACGATTAAAGTAGGTCATTGTTGTCTTGCAGGCGCTGAAATCAATAGATACCGATTTTTTCAACAGCACCAACTGATTGCACAACGCCAAGATACGCGCAGCTGCATCAATCATGATTTTGCAGCCCTTGGGCACCACAAACTCGACGACCGAGCAGTCGAAATCTAACGGCGACCCGGCAACCTCTAGCGCCTCTTCAAAGGATGCACTATCGACCCACGCGTTTTTTAGGGAGATCGTCATCCGCTCTGGATTCACTAAGAACCAGCAGCTCTTGCCGTCCGGCAAAAAAATCGCGGAGTGTCGGTAGAGCAGTGGGTTCACCACTGACTTCTGCGTACCAAGATGACGCGCGATTTCCTTTGCCATCGCACCAGGGTTCGACCTCAGAAATCTTTCAATATCAGCAATCATTAACTGGCTCAATCACCTGTTTCCTTGGCTCTCAACCTTCCTGGCTGAGCTGGACGGCAAACAGGACCGACACAGTTTATGCGCCACCCTATGCCGCCTGCGTACTATAGTGGCCTATCGATACCCTTACAAAAAATTACTGCGGGTGAACCTCGAACTCCACCCGCCAAAATCATTACCAGACACTGTGGAAGCCCGGCATGCCTTCAGACCTATTTGATCTCATCCCACACGCGAATCGCTGGTTTCCCTGGACAGACGTCGAGGAGTGTTTCTGGCCAGGTCGAGGGCTCGTTCTCACGCGATCAATCCAAGCCTGGCCAGCATCAGAAATGCAGCGGGTATTTACTGTGTTGCTTGGGCCCCCACTGGCACGATGCCCACTCCAGAGGAGCCGACTGTGCAATACATCGGGCAAACAAAAAACTTTAAAGCCCGCATGGCTCAATTTGCATCGTCAGCCGGCATATTTTGGGACGACCGTTACGACGGGCATTCGGCTGCTTGGCGCTGGCCGCAAGGAGAGACGGCAAAAATGATGATCGCGTTTTTTCCGTTATCAGAACCTGAGGCGGACCATATGCAGACTGGCCGTTTGTTTTGGTACGAGGCATTAGCCATCAATTCGTACTTCGTTAAGCACGAAAGCCGCTTACCCCCACTCAATGTCGTGAGAAGCCCTGTCGCAATCGAACTTAGTTAGAGTCGATAGGCTGCTGAAGGCTCCCTCCCTGCAAGCGAGTCGTTTCCCACCGACAAAACGCTCGGCGTCACGACACCTATCGAGGAATCACAATCTCTTCATCTAACACGTCCACCACGCCTGGTTTGAGGGGATCGATCCAGTCTGCTTTGGCGCGTCCCCAACGGAGCAGTTCGAGTTGCTCCATAGAATGCTCATGGCGTTCGGCGCTCTCTTCCAGAGCATTGAGATACTCACGAATGACTTGCGCCCGCCGCCAGTTCTGCGCATCGACTTCAAGTTTTGCCAGCCGCTGCTTTTCCGCGTCTTGTCGACGCTTTCGCTCTAGCGCAGCTTCGCGAACTCGCTGGCGCTCGGCGTCTTCAATCGCCTGACGTTCATTGCGGACTAAAAATTCCACCGCTCGGGTGGCCATTAGTCCCACTAGTTTATTGAGCTGCAATTCCACTGGCCGGCTATCTGAGTCAACAATTTTCCCGCCGTAACCTTCATTTACCAGAACTTGCAGCCTACCGGAGGGGGTGAACTGCCATTTCGCCCAATAGCTCCATTCCCCTTTGGCCTGGGCCGCTAGCTCCTTGGCGGTAGGCTCATATTGGGAGCGCAGTGACGCTTCAAACAACCGCAAATGCAGGGCATGGCCAAACATCAGAATCTCAACACGGTGCTTCCCTTGTTGAACGCTATATCCCCGTTTCTCCAAGGCTTTTAGCAGCGTGTCCGCCACCTTCAGTGCACGACTTTGTAATGCGGGAGAAACTGAAATATTCAGCCCGTTGCCGTGCGTCTGCGGCATTCCGCGCTGATCGATGATCGGTCGTACTAATGCCTTCCGAGCAGCCGCAACCACTGGATGCCACGCCTTGATGCGCTCCGGTACCACAATCTGGTTTTCCGGCTGCTGCTCAAAACTCAGCACGCGCTGAAGTCGGCTGTCGACGACTTCAGCGACCGGATTCTGAGCAGAGGTTGGTGCGGCAGTGCGATACAAATAACCGGGATGGCCGGTGTATTCGCACAGCTTGGGGCGGGGGGACACGCGCTTACCGGCCTTAACCTTGGCCCAATGACCCCGTGGCGGCGTGGGGATTTGCAGGCGCGTGCAGAGCTTTTTCAGCCCCACGTCGGACAGGCCATAGCGGGGCGCTAACGCCTGCACTGGCTCGGACCAGACTTCCTCCAGCAGCTTCGCTCGGTCATAGCGTTCCACCATTTAACTCATCCTCGATTATGCGCACTGCGGTTCGAATCCACTGTGCCCGCACTCAAGACGCGTACTTGGGGCAGGGTCGAGCCCTAGGATTACGCGCCAGCGCCGAAAGCAACCCCGCACATCAGCAGATTCACCATACAGGTGTAAACCAAAGTGTTGCCAAACACACGTTGACAGTGACCAACACTCAACGTACCGTACACGCCATATCAACACTTTACCCAACAGGATGTTCTCCATGGTCGACGCTATTCACGCTGCACTGAGTCAACTTACCACCGAAGGTGATCTGATCCTTGGTACCGCCGCCTTGGTGGAGAGCATCAAAAACCATACCCACCTTTCCTATAAAAAAATTGGTGATGCAGCCGGGGTTACTGAGCAGGGCGTGCGTCGATGGCGCGAGAACAACTCGGGCCAGGCCTCACGGGTCCAAGCCCTGGTGAACTTTGCTCAGACCCTCATCACTGCACCCGCTGGGGCTACCGTTCGACCCGCTGGCAATGCCGCCGATGCCATACGCGCCGTGACACCCCTGTCAGTACAGACCTGCGTCAAAGAGGCCCTTGAGAATCTGTTGGGTATCGGACTCAACGCATGCACTATCGTAAAGCTTGAAACCTTCAATGGTAAAGTCACTGTCGAGCTGGCCCTGGACTAAGCCCGTTGCTCTCGACACGTTGACCCGCCCACGCCGGAGCGCGGACGACGCTTGCACGCCCCCTATAACGCTAAAAGGAATACACCGTGGCCCGCACTCTGCTGGATGTCCAACTCGCCCGTCAGCTGTATCCACTATTGATTGAACTGGCCACCGCCCAGGAAATCCTGACTTACGGGCAATTGATCGAGCGCGCCCAGGCCCGTTACCCGGATGATCAGCGGGTGGCCAACCTGATCCCGGTGCGCATGGGACGCATCCTGTGGGTGATCTATGACTTCGTTGCTGAACGCGATCTGCCACGTTTGACCTTGATCATCGTCAGCGCCGGGGATCAATACCCTGGCAGCGCCATGTGGCAGCACGATTGTTCGGCCGAACAACAACGCTGCTTTGCTTTTGACTGGTCGACGGTTGATCAGGCCTTTGACCTGTATGGCCAACACAGCGAAAAAGCGGTAACACCACTTCGCCGCGTTCCCCGTGAACAAGCAAAACAGCTGATGGCTGCCCATTACCACGATCCGGCACACGTCTACCCGAGCGGCATTCGCGCGCTACGGGAAACGATCATCGAAAACATCATGAACGGGCTGTCGGTGGAGGAGGCGTTTAAAATCGAAGCCGAATTGCTGACGCCGCCAGGCTGCGCGTAATCAAAGATAGCTTGGCTTTCCGTGCGCATTCACCAAAGTGCAAATTTTGCACGTTGCTCTTTGGCATGGCGCCTGAGGCGGAGACTTCCATCATCTGATTCTGCGCCGTAAGCTCATCAGCGCCGTTCGGCGCTATGAGCTTTGTGCAACCGCAGCGCGTTGAGTCAGATAGGCTTAAAAAACAGCTGCAACGGATCACTGTTAGCGCTTGCGTAAAGGCTGTGATTTCCCGAATTGCTCGGCGATCTCGGCGCATTTTTTACCTAGCGCCTGATCAATGCGGCCCCGCGCTTCATCATCAAGCGCGTCATATTGGGCTTTCCACTCTGCCAGAGCCTTTCGCTTTCTGAGTTGATTCTCGGCCTTCAGAGCCAGCATTTGGTTGAACGCCTGCCGTTTCCGCCTTTTCTCGTCATCGTCTTCGGGCAAATCTGTCACTGCGATCTCCTCGACTGGGGGAGTGGAAAGTATCCGCATCGGAACGTTTAGCGCCCTACACCATTCCCCGCTAATGGAGCCCGCCAGGAGTAAAATGAAATCCTTTGACGACCGTCTTGATCAACTGGCTCAACGACGCCCGGCCACCCTTTGAGTCGAACGTTACGACGATGTAGTAGCTCCCGGAACGGGTGTAGATCGCCCAAAAATCGGTCCAATCCGTTATTTGTTGGATATCGCTGGTGCGAATCAAATGACCATCGGCGAACTCACCGCCCGGAGTGCGGCGAACATGCCCGAAGCTATTGGCTACACAACAGCAGCTTGCGAAGTGCGCATTGATCAGGAAGGCCGTAACCGGGCGGCCAAAATCCGCGCGTTGTGCCCACGCCAGTCGTTTTTGCGCATATAGACTTGGCTTGACCATCGTAAAGCCTCCCGACGCGCCAAAGCTGCGTCTTTTGCAGTGCCATTCAACTGAGTTTTTTTGCGTAACGCATGCTGCGTTACGCAAAATATTCACGTTACACAGAGGTCTGCTGGCGTTGCGGTTGCCCGCGTTTATTGAGCTGAGAGGCAGCAAGCAGATCGTCAATGCGAAGCAGAAGACCCCGCTTAGCGCCTTGAGACGTGACGGGGGCCAACACGGGACTGACACCCGAAGGCATCAAACCCCGTAGCAGCCAAACAGATTTGGTTTCGTTACGACGGGCGAGGTCTGCCAGCACCGCAAACTCCGAGACAAAGTCCAGTAGCGCGGTCAATGGAATCACGGTACGCGACTGGCCCTGGACCTGCTCAGTACGTGCATGGAGAAAACCGGCATCGATCCACGACTTGATCGACTCATGCTTCCACCCCCGCATGTGGGATAGCTCAGAGATGCTCAAGACGTATTCCGGATCCTCTTCGTCGATGCACGCCTTGATCTCGGAAAAATCGAAACGAAGACCACTGACTCCGCTCGCCCCCGGAAGTAGCGCGATAGGGCGAATCTCCTGGTGCAAAATTTTCTGCATGATCACGCAGATACTCGCGTCAGGAATGCCGCGCTTGATGGATATGTCCTGAAACCCCGCCCAAAGCGATTTCTCTATCTGACGGGGCTGAACACCCCCAAGCAGACGCGATACGAGGGTATCCACATCCTTGGCCAAAAACTCTGCCGAGACGAGCACGGGCCGCTGAGCCTTGCTCTTTTTTTCCAGTGCCCCAGATTGTATGAGCCGTTCAAAAACGAGTTTGCTCACACCCAGTCGGCGTCGAGCTTCAGTGGTGGTCACGTACAGCAAGCGGTTTTGCCGCACGGTTTCGACGACATCACGATGAACCGAGACAAAACGGTTTTGGCCCTTGATAGAGACTTTTCCAACGATCTCGGAAGTAATCACAGCCGAACGGACCAGTTCCGAACCGATGCCCATCAGGCGACCGGCCTCTTGCGACGTCAACCAACACTTATCCGTCAGATGCTGAGGATCAATCGTGCTGATTCGAAGGTTGAGGTGGCCGTCAAAATTTACCGACAGGTGTTGGACCAGCGCTTGTCGAAAGCAGTCATACCAGGGATCGGTATGGCTCTGATGCAATTGCCGATACCAGCCCCCCAAACGCTTCGCCAAGCCAGGCCCTTCTGTGCTGGACAGACGCGTACTGAGCGCTTCGTCAAAGTGTGTGGGCCAGTTCAACAGCAGATCCAAACCAGCTCCTGCCGTTGCAACCACTTGATCACTTGACGCCCGGCCCCTCGAAGAAGGGGGGCTGATAACCAAGCTGGCTGGATTAGTAAGACTCCTGCCAAGTAGGCAAAGGAGATCTGCTATATCTCCCGGAGGCGTCCCTGTCCGCCATGCCGGTGGAAGGGTCTGTCGAGCAGTATGTTCGTAACCGAGCAGCAACGCTGACAACGCTAGATCCCGGCGACTTGCCGAGACCTTCGGAGCCTGGGCGTAGGGCTGACCACAGGCACAGCGACCCAGATGACCGGCATCACTGATACCGTCGCCACAAGACCCGCAGGTTGATATGAGATGAATATCGTGGACCGGGCAAGCCGTCACCAAGACATGACTCCAGCCAAGACGTTTATAAGAGACGTCTTCGATGCACGCAGGGCAGACCTTGTGCCCTACCAAGCTGTGGTACTTCGGGCGGAGCATAGGGTGGGGGCTATCGGGAGACATTTGGCGAACAGCCAAGTCAGCTGCGTCGACATGCAACGTAGCCGCAAGGCGATTCAACTCGGGTTCAGCGTAGTTCAGCCGAGGTTTCAACCCGAAGCTGCGCAAAAATGCCTTCACATCAGGGGCCAGATTGCGCTCGCTAACGCGGCACAAAAACCCAGTCAGGGACTCGTCCGCATAGGGCGTGAGTCGAACGATCAGATTCATACTCGCCCCCCAGCAGGCATAGTTCTAGGCATAGGCAAGCCCGCTTCGGTCAACATTTTCGCGAAACCTTGACCCAAAAGGCTTTCGACAGGGGGGTCGCCTTCGAAAGGGTTAAATTCGAGAAAGCCAGTATTTACCGTCTGGGCGTACGCCTGAGCCAGCGTCGTTTCGGTGATGCTACGGCCTTCGGCCAAGTGCTCAGCGGCATGAAACACCTTAACCAACATACCTATGCGCCCGAGGGTCGAGGCATAAACGCGCTTTCCATAGTCGAGATCAGTGGCCTCGGGAACCCTCCAGCCAGCTTCCGTGAACGCCTCCGTCAGCGACATCAGCGTACGACGAAACTCAAGCTGCTCACCCTCATGGTTCCAATTGTAGGGCCTAAAATAGAACACCTTCTCCGCCCGATCTCGGAGTTGCTCATTGCGAGTCAGCACCTCATTAGCCACAGGCAATCCGGTAAGAACCAATGTTAGGTTCATTTCCTCGCCCAGTACTTTCAGCCAGTCGGCAGCTTCCCTCGCAGCGGTTCGGGAACCATGTTCTACGAAATGCTGGAGTTCATCGAAAACCACCACCCTTGTGCCAGTGATCTTGATGAGTTCGTACGCCATCCTGGTTAGCTCTTCTGAAGAGGATCGGTTGTAACGGGGTGAGCCAAGCGCCTCCAACAGAGCGATAGGCAGGGAGCGACGGGTGGGATTCACCGGTGTCGGTACACGCACGATGGGCAGACGGCGGATCCCTTCAATAACTTTTGGCGCATGATCAGCCATTACGGTTTTAATCAGCTCAGACTTGCCGACACGCGTAGGCCCGAAGATCGGAAAGATGAGCGACTCGCCTTTCAGACCCCGCTGAACTGTGGATTCCAATCGATCAAACCCATCCCGAAAGGTGGCGTGTTCAATCAGCTCATATTTTGTCAGCGCGCTCATTGGGATTCTCCCTGTCCCGGTTTTTTACGACGCGAAACAGCGGTGAGCGATCCTACAGTGGTTGGCTCTCTAGACGACTTATCCACAGTTTCCCGAGAGGACTCCTGACGTTGGGTGACCAGCCGCTTGCGTTCGCGCTCTTGGCTTCGGGCTGCACCATTACGATCCTGCATCCGTCCACTGCTGGCTCGGTCTCTGATGTCCTGAAGTATTTTCACGTGAGCGATTTGATAGTCTTCACCTGAAAGTTGCGCATCGGATTTTCGATTCGCTCTACGGATTTTCCGAGCTTCTTCGAAGCTGATCATCGGCATGTCGGAATAGCGGTTGAAGGCCTCAATCAGCTTTGTTTCATCTCGGGGATCCGTAACCCACAACGACCGGCAATCTAGTGGGTTTAGCCGTACTTTTACCTTGGTCTTATCACCACGGTGTTGGTAAAGCTTCGCCAGCTCATCGCTGTGATAGCTCATGGTGTCAAAATTCACGCCCTCGCGACTCAACGTCAATTCGCGGACGTGATAACGCATACAAGCAGACCTAAACTCTTCAGGATCTGGAGGAGGCAATATCAGACATGTCTTTTTCAACAACGCCATCGCCCGGGATGGAGAACATCCCGGTTCAAAACGGTACTCCAATCGCTGAAGGGGGGTTTGCATGTAAACGTCGGCAACCCATTTGATGATCAACCCTTCCAGCTCTGTAATGGTATAGAGCCGCTCCTTCATCGCCCGACCAATAGGATCTCGTTCGAGCTTCGATTGCGACTTCGTGGAACCTGGAAGCGTATTGATCAACCCCAACTTCAACGTTCCGAAAAAACGCTCAATAAAAGGCTTCGCCTGCGGCTTCCCTGCCATCGGGTAGTCAATGGTCGTATGGAGGTAGCGCAGCGCGTTTAGCACGAGGCCGCCGTGGTGCTCCTGCGCATTGTCCAACACAATGGTTTCAATCGCGGCTGGAGCAAGCCACGGGTGGCTAAGTCCATATTGCTCGCTGAAAGCATCTCCCTTAGGTGAAAAGCAGAACTCAAGCGCGGACAGGACGAAATCCTGGGACGGTTTTTCAATGCAGCACCGCAACATCACAATTGAGCCAGTAGCCGCATCGATACCGGCATAGCAGGTGGCCTTGCCAATAGGCACGCGGTTCTCATCACAGCAAAAGACATCGAGCGGTGTGGCATCCACCTCGACCCTTTCATAGGGACGCTCGACCATCAGCCTGCGCACCGCTACGCGCATCTCCTGATCACGCGTTGCCTTCGATACTCGGCCAAAGCCGATAAGGGAATGCTCCATACTACGAATACGGCGACATACACTTCTGCGAGAGATACCTCGGAACGGCTCATTGCGTTGGGCAGCTCGCTCGCGGCACCGATGGTTTACCAACTTCGTGATCTGAGAGAGGTTGAGTTTGTCCGTCTGGAAATACGAACGAAGAATCTCGTCAGTTACGGTCTCATCGAAATCCAGCTCAGTGAGCGTGTTGATCTTGCGCTTATTCCCCCGAGCACTGAACCGTGGCGCAAGCTGCTCCGTTGACCCAACTAGCGCTGAGGATTTACACCAGCGCTGGAGAGTGCGAGTGGAGGGCAAGGGCAGATTATTCTCAGCACAGCGTTCACTCAGGTGCTCAATCGTTGCAGGCCACGAACAGCCGCTCTTCCTTTCTTGTTCAACGTACTGAAGTAGCTCTAGACGCTTATCTAGTGCGCACCGCTCAGTTTGGGTCAGATTGCGAGTAGGCATTGGCTGGATCGCGAACGCAGTTGGGCCATAGCTTCGGCGATATTGCCCCTGAGCCACACGCTGCTGGAATTCGTCGATAGTCATGACGAATTCTTCACCTTGACTCCCTTCCAATCTGATTTGAGGGACCTCTGGACGAACAGACGTTACCCGACGCACCTGCCCGCGCTCAAGAATGACGGAGTCCACGGCCAACGCACGGTTCATACACACACCTCCAAAAACTGAAGGTGCGACAGGTCACCATAAGCAGCACGGACTTGGCTTGTCTGTGAGAAAAGAGGAAGCGAGAAGTCTGCCGACAGCAAACCCGAAAGAAGTCCAACCATCACGCCCACTCGGCCAGAGTTCAACCTCGCAACTAGCTCCTCAGTCAGCCAATGATCACAAGCGCCGATTAGTCCACTCAGCTCTCGTTCCGCAGCAGAGCGAACGGGCTCCAGATAGGCCGCGCGCAGGAGGTGCAGGCTGGCAACTGTGCTCATCACAACTGGGCAAACCGCCGTATCCAAGATAACGGAGAAGCCAATACCATGTTGGCGCAATCCGAGAACAATAGCATTCCGCTTCAATTCAAATTCTTCAACGAATTTTGAATGTTTCGCATCGATAGCAATAAGACTGCCGTCGTCAAACTTGCACAGAAAGTCTGGTGTGTAAAAGCGAGGTTTGATTCCAGGCCGTTTAAGATAGTGCTGGCGAGAAGGCAGCAACTTATTGCTCTGCAATTCGAGCGTGAAGGGCTGGGCTGTAATCTCAATTATACGTGGGTCAAGATCGAGCATGAGACTGACGTCTCGCTCCAATCCGCTTTCAAGGCGCAGATCACCTCCGGGGCACTTCATGGATTTAACCACGAGTGCACGACGACCACGCCGCACTCTGCGTGCAACATCTCGGGCGACATGGGGACTATCGGTATCTCGGATCATGTGTTGGCTCCTGTGCTCAACGTAAAGTTTTATTCGGCGCAGGAGAAAGTCAATAAGACTTAAATAAAGCTAAAGTATAAAAATAATGTTTCATCGAACACTTTTAATAGCTCGACGAAAATTTTATTACAGTTTTCAGAAGTTTGAAAAACCCTCTTACAACAATGAAAATATAATAATGCTTTTATTGAAAAAAAAGCCGACCAACGGCCAGGTTTTTTCTTTCACTTGGCGACGGGATCTATCGTACCAGCCCCAACGAGCACGCACTGTAGGCCTCAAAAATAAAGTAGTCAATACTTTTTTGGTGTACTATCCGGTCAGAGACTCCTGGAGTACAGCCATGACCGAACATGAGAATTTTCTACGCCACGTTGCCCTCAGCGTCCCCGAGCTGACTTTTCACCAAGCCGCACGACTTACGCTGGCCGTCATTGCCTGGCTCAAGGCGTCGAAAGGAAATGTCTTGGATTCCGACATTGGCCTGCCCACGAACCGAGCGGATCCCATCAATATCCAGCGAAATTTCAATGCCGCGCTAGAAGGCTGGACGTTGGATTTGGGTTTTCAGGTGAAAAGTCAGGATCTCCTACGGGTCATAGAAGTCGTATTCCTACTTGAAAAGAGCGTGCGGCTCGCAGATTGGAGTGGGGACTCAGCTCAGTGGGCATGCGACCCTGATTCGGAAAGCATCGTCTTGGCGCCCTATGTCGCAGACCTAATGGCATTCTTCTCACTGTCAGGCGGGGCGCCAGAGGTTTATCTTCCATTCGAGGAATTCGGACAGCTTGCCTGTCGCGTGAGGGCAAAGGGGGCAGCGGCATCGGTTGACTCGAAGACCCCAAACCAGGTTCAGCTTGGCCTAGTGGCATCCGGGATTTATGGTCAATCCATCCATCACACAGACCCCGTGATAAACCCGGCCTCGGTCGTAGGATGTGAGCTGAAAAAATACTCAGCCGCGTCAGCCGTCATCAGCTTGCGAGGTAAGTATAAAAAGGAGGATCTTGATCGAGACAGCTACCAAAGGTTTGACCATGCTTCTGCCAAGGGCCCGCTTGCAGCCGTTTTTCATATCCTCTCGCAGACGGAAGGTCGCGTAATTCTTTTAGTGCCGGACAGCCTGCTTTTCAAACCTGGCGCAGAGCGAAGCCTGCGGGAATACCTATTGACCAGGCAGAGAGTAGAAGCAGTCGTCAGCTTGCCTAGGGGGGCGGCACAGGGACTTAAGGGAGCCTGCTCAATATTGATACTTAATACTGTCTTAGCGTCAGAGCAGGTGCTGTTCGTGAAGGTCACTAATGAGTTACTTACAAACGCAGACACTCGAACACTCAAGTTCCGCCAGGTAGGTGCTCTCATCCGCGATAGAGGTGAGGGGCGTTTCAGCTCTCTGGTTAAAGTAAATGACCTGCTAACCGACGATTTCAATATGGAGGCCGCGCGGCACGTCACAGGTAGGGTGACGATACATCGTCAGGTCCAGACTGAATTCACCACAATCAGCGAACATTTTGAAATCATCAGGCCGCGCCAGCACCATATGGGGCTTAAGGGTGTCCCGGTTGAAGAAGTTCAAGCTCAGGATATTCCCTCCTTTGGCCTTATCCGGCACGCTACGAAGCTCTCAGTCCATGATCTGGATGGACCCAATTCGTTCGACTATTTTCTAAAGGCCAAAGACGTCGTCATTTGTATAAAAGGCGCAATTGGTAGAGTTGGATGCATCAGTAAAGCGCCGCTGCCTGGACCTGGGGGATGGGTAAGTGGACAGTCCGTCGCCGTATTACGGTCACGAGGTACAGATTATGCGGCTCACGCGCTGATGATGTATCTGCGATCCCCTAAGGGCCAAGCTGCCCTACGGAGACTCGTGGTAGGTACAAGCGCACCAACGATACAAGCCAAAGCGCTCAAAGGTTTCCAGATACCTATCCTGACAGCCGTACAATCGGATATGGCTTTAGAGGTACTTGAAGCTGAAACTGATATCGACTATCAGATTGAACAGTTGCAGCAAAAACAGTCGAAGATCAGCTCATTTCTGTGGCCTGATTAGTCTCCTACGGCCTGAGTTCAACGCTACGCATAATTAATAGATAGGTTAAATCAGCCCCAACGGGGGGAGGTCGGCCGCAGCACTGTCACTGACGACCGAGGCCCAGACCTACGCTAGGCGTTACGGTGGAGGGTAGGAGGCGACCGATTGATTAGGAATGCTCAAATGCCCAGGTGTCTGCAAGCAATTCGGCTTGAGCAATAATTTTCTCAGTCGCTTCGAGAGCCTTGTCCGGAGGGTAGCGGTGCTTGGCCAGCAGGACTTTGACCATAGCCAGCATCTTGGCGCGGGCTGATTGCCGGTTCTGCCAGTTAATCGTTGCCGATTTGCGCAGCTTATCGGTTAACTCAAGAGCAAGCGCACGCAGTACCGGGTCGCCTAATTCCCTAACTGCCGATTCGTTCTCGGACAACGCTTGGTAGAACGCGAACTCTTCCTCGCTTAACCCTTCTGGCGGCTTGGCATTGTTTATCTCTTGGGCCAGCCTGATCAACTCTTCGATCACCTCAAGCGTCGTCAGACCACGGGTCTGATAACGGTTGATAGCCTCTTCCAGTTTCTGGGTGAAAAGCTTGGCCTGGGTAGCATTCTTCTGCCCTCGTGCCTTCACCTGATCGGCTACCAGACGTTCCAACAATTCCGCTGCCAGATTCTTGGTAGGCATCTGACGAATCTGCTCAAGGAAATCCTCATCCAGCAGCGAAATGTCGGGCTTGTTCAGCCCCAGAGTAGCGAACACATCGTTGACGCCATCGACCAGCACGCCCTTGGCTACCAGCTGCCGCAGTGCCGCTTCCTTTTCGAGCTGAGAGCGGCTTTCCCCGGAAAGTGTAAGCTTGACCAGGCAAACGCGCACAGCCTGAAAGTAGGCTATTTCCTCACGCACGGCCATCGCTTGGACTGCTGTTCCAGCGAGCGCCTGTGCTCTGGTTAGCTTGACCACTTGATCCAAATAGGCGCGTACGCCTTTGTTGCGGCCTTTTTCGTCAGGTTCTGGGTTGATTTGTAGCAGGTGTTCCATGGCCCCGCCGAGCAAAGCTAAGGCCTTCTTGGGCTCCTCAAAGCCACTGTAGTCGAACTTGGCGAAAAACTCATTTCGGATCACATCTAGCGTATCCAGCAGGATTTTTAGCGCTTGACCGTTGGTATCAACAGGCTCGCGGTCATCGCCAGCTAGTTTGGTATATCGCTTAATGGCCTCGCGTAACTCATGGCCAATACCGATGTAATCCACTACCAATCCACCCGGTTTGTCCCGCCAGATGCGATTGGTTCGCGCGATGGCCTGCATTAGCCCGTGCCCCTGCATCGGCTTGTCAATGTACAGCGTGTGCACCGGAGGCGCGTCAAAGCCGGTCAGCCACATATCCCGAACGATCACGAGTTCCAGAGGGTCGCTGTCGTCCTTGAAGCGCTTTTCCAACATCTTCCGTTCTGACTTGTTAGTCCGATGCGGCTGGTAGTACTCAGGGTCCGCCGAAGAGCCGGTCATAATGACTTTGATACGGCCAGTATTGAGGTCATCGCCTTTCCAGTCAGGGCGCAGTTTCACGATCTCATCAAACAAGCGTACGGCCGCCTCACGAGAGATTGCCACTATCATCGCCTTGCCCGCTATTGACTCCTTGCGAGCCTCCCAATGGGAAACGAAATCCTCCGCCAGTGTTGCTAGGCGGCCATCTGCCATAGCTAGTGCTTCCAGCCTGGTTAGACGGCTGGAGGTCTTATTCTGCTCGCTCTCATCCTCTGCTTCGGTCACATCCAAGAACTCGTCCATGAGTGCCTGCCTATCGGCCTCGTTGAAACGAAGCTCAATGATGCGCGACTCGTAACTGATCGGGACGACCGCCCCATCCTCTTGGGCAGCTATCATGTCGTAGATATCAACGTAACTACCGAAAACATTCTCGGTATCTCGGTCATCGTCGCTGATTGGTGTACCCGTCATGCCAAGATAGATCGCTTTCGGTAACGCGTCGTGCATGTATTTGGCTAGGCCGTACTTGGTAACGCCTGTCTTGGTATCCAACGAGGCGTTGAAGCCGTACTGCGTGCGGTGTGCTTCGTCCGCGATTACGATAACGTTCGACCGTCCGCATAGCTCAGGAACGCTGGTCTGGCCAGGCTCGGGGGCAAACTTGTTGATCGTGGTGAAGAATACGCCACCGGCCTCCACAGACGAGAGCATATTGCGTAGATCGTCGCGGCTGTCGGCCTGCCTGGGCGTCGTCCGCAATGACCAGCGGCAGTCCGCGAATGTCTCAAATAACTGCCCATCCAAATCGTTGCGGTCGGTTACCAATACGATAGTGGGATTCTTAAACTCGGGCCGAGCGCGCAATGCCATCACGTAATACAAGGCCAGTAGTGACTTGCCAGAGCCCTGAGTAAACCAGATGACGCCACCCTTGCCGTCCTTCCGTTGCAACAGGGCGTCAACCGCACGCTCTACCGCTTTGAGCACGCCGCTGTACTGATGCCACTGGGCAATGATTTTGAAAGGCTCACCGCCGTTGGTGCCACCGTAAGCAACGAAGCCCCAGAAAAAACCAAGTAGAGTTTTGGGTTCAATTAGACCTCGCACCATCACCTCTAGCTCTAAAAGTGATTTGGGCGCGATTTCCCCATTCATTAGACGCCAGCGGGAGAAACGATTGAACTTGGCTGTAAAAGAACCGTACCGCGCGACAACGCCATCAGAAATGATGTTCAACAAGTTGAAGTAGAAAAGTTGTGGAATGTCGGTCTTGTAGTTTTGAATCTGGTTGAAGGCCGACAAGATGTCCGCGTTTGGATCGGCAGGATTTTTCAGCTCGATCACCACCAGCGGCAGGCCATTCACGAACAGAATAATGTCGGGACGCCTAATCTGTTGGCCATGCACAGTGAACTGCTGAACGGCCAGCAGATCGTTATGGCCGGCAAAGTCGATCACTTGAACACGAAGGATGGAGCGTGTGCCATCGCTCTCGACCCGCTCGACAGGCACACCATTGCGCATCCAGTCGTAGACTTCTTTGTTACCCTCGACGAGCGACTGGGCACCATAGAGAGACAGCCGGGTTACTGCATCGTCAGCCTCCGCGCTGCTGATATCGAAGTTGAGCCGTTCGATGGCATCCCGAAGGCGATTTTTCAGTACAACTTCGGAATATTTATCACGGCTACCTTCCATACCGCCAGGGGAGACAAATCCCGCTTTGACACTTGTGAATCCAAGGCTTTCTAACCATTCCAGGCAAACTTGTTCAAGATGATTTTCTGTCATTCTGCGCATTGTCCTTTGGCAGATTGAGCCATCAGGGCAGTATGCTCACGGAGATGGCAATTGATAGCATAATGGCATGATTGCAGCAAACGCTACGAAAAGAATTCGCCTTGTTTTTAACCCGTTCCCACAGACAACACTGCTACCTCCTAGGATAGCGTCAGCAACCATTTACCTGTTATCCAAAATCCATGGGGGCATATTCACGCATACACTGCACCATCTACGATCGTTTCGCCTTCTTGCAAGCGTACCTCGCCGGAAATGAGCTTCGGTAACAATGTTTCCCGGAGCTGTATAACAGTCTGAATTTGTTCGATGTTCGAAATAATCTCGCCAACCATCGGCAGGATCACGCTATTAAATGACATAGCTATATCGCTTGGCGGAATACACATCGGATAAGCAGCCAAATCCTTCCAGCTCACACGAGGCATTTTCGCGCCATTTGATAGTCGATTCGCGTAAGAGATTAGAGACTCACTAAAAAGGTGCATAAGCACAATTCCGTAATAATCATTCACCTTGGGTTGGCAAACCAAAACATCGGTAGAGCAAACTCCATCGATAGGTGCAATCACCACCTTATGAAAATAAGGCCGCAGCTTTCCAAACAAAATATCCGTTTTGGAAAACACAGATTTTGAACTTGCTAGACCATCAGCACAGCCCCAGTTTATTAAACTGAGTGATTTTCGCGGAATGTGCTCCAAGCCAACATAGTTAAGCTGATCGTTAAATTCTGAGACCGTCGCTTTTCGAGTGACCGTCTGAGCGATATCCCCAAGGATTCCAAATTTCCACCCCTTCGGAACTTGACCTAGGGCAGAAGACTCAAAATCATTCGGAAACAAGTCGGCCGTACCAGTATCAATGTAACTCGGTGCGCGAGATTCACTTTTGGCATGCACAGGGTTGAAATCGACGAACCATGACTTGAAGATGGTCTGTGCAATACTTTGCAAAGTAGCGTTCGTTTCATGCAATACAGCTATGCAGCTATCTAGCGCACCCAGGGCAGCAGTTATCTCCTTTCGCTCAGACTCTGGCGGAAAGGGGATTGGAAGCTCTCGGAGATCCTTCAGATTGATTGTTGTCTGAACGGTAGTATTCGCTCTACTTCCCAAAAGGTGCTTAGACAGTGGCGATCTGAGGCATAGGGCAATCCATTCTGCTTCAACGCTATCGATTGGATGAATTACGGCAACAGCCCTAGCGACATTGAACCCTTTTAGCTTCTTGGAAGCTACTGCAACCTGTCCCACACTTCCAACCAAAGTAAGCAAAACCTCGCCACCTTTCAGGCGTGTCCGGCTATATTTTGCGTCGATTGCAGGGTCGATGCGCATGAGATCAGAACATTCAATGCGGCCATCACTGAAGTTATTCACTCGTACGATTGGAACCCCTTCAAGAAAATGCGTACCAGGTTGGACAACACCATAAGTGACAGAATTCTTCTGAGCTAATTGACCGAGGGGGACGTAACTCCAGTGCGCAGGTAGGGTTGGAAGATCAAAACTCATCCCTAAGCGCTCCCATTTTTTGCAGGATTATTTTTTCTATTGCATTGCGCTCAGCAATTTGCTCGCCTAATTGTTCGATTAGATGATTCAATTTATCGGAGAAAAGTTGATCGTCTTCCTCGACCGATTCTGCGCCCACATAGCGACCAGGCGTAAGGATAAAGCCATGCTTTTGCACGTCTTCGAAGCTGGCCGAGTAGCAAAAGCCGGGGATATCCTCATAGCCTTCGCCATCGCTGAAAACCGTATTTCGCCAGCGGTGGTAGGTTTGAGCGATTCCCTCCATGTCATCCTCGGTGAACTCAACCTGCTTGCGAGAAATTCGGCCGGACGTCGCCTTACGAGCGTCAATAAAGAGAATTTGACTACTGCGGTCAGTTTTGCCATTCGGCCCAATTCGCTTGTCTTTGGAGAGGAACCAAAGGCAAGCTGGAATTTGGGTATTCGAGAATAGCTGTCCAGGCAAAGCAACCATGCACTCCACAACATCCTTGATCACCATACTTTGCCGAATTATATCTTCGCCCGACTGCTGGGTAGACATCGAGCCGTTAGCAAGGACTACACCTGCTCGACCGCGGCTGGAGAGACGGGCCAATATATGCTGCAACCAAGCATAGTTTGCGTTCCCCTTTGGCGGTATCCCATGCGCCCAACGCGGATCGCCTTTGAGCTTCTCGCCTTCCCAGTCGGAGATGTTGAAAGGTGGGTTAGCGAGGATATAGTCGGCGCGGAGTGTCTTGTGCTGATCGTTGGTAAATGTTGAGCCGTAGGTTTGACCTATATTGCCATCCAGACCATGTACAGCCAGATTCATCAGGCAAAGACGACGGGTTTCAGCCATCTTCTCTTGCCCGTAGATAGGCAAATCACCCTTACTGCCCAATTGCTTGGCATGGGCGTCCTTGAACTTGGCCGACTGCACAAACATCCCCCCAGAACCGCAGGCGGGGTCATAAATCGTTCCTTTGAATGGAGCAAGAATCTCGACTAGAAGGGATACCAGACTTTTCGGGGTATAGAACTCGCCTGCGCGGGCCCCCTCATTCAAGGCAAACTGACCAAGAAAGTATTCGTAGACCTCACCAAATACATCGCGACTGCCGTGTTCCTTGGGATCGAATTTCAGTTTGGCAATGAGTTCGAACAGCTCCCCTAGCTTGCCTGGTTCGAGTTCAAGGCGCGAAAACTCACGGTAAAGGACCCCTTTCAGACTAAGGTTTTCAGATTCGATCAGCCCCATCGCTTTGTCGAGTAATTGGGCGAAGTTGGCTGCGGCAGCACTCTGAAGTAGTGTTTCAAACTTGGCTTCAGCAGGCACCCAAAACACGTTATCTTGGGTGAAGAATGTTTTGTCCTCCACAAAGATAGCCGCGCTCTCAGCACGTAATTCGGCATCCTCAATATAAAGCTCCGAACTCGGATCAGCCAACCGGTCCTGGATGACCCCGGCCTGGGTGTCGTACAGGTCAGACACATACTTGAGGAACACCAGACCCAGCACGGGGTATTTATATTCTGCCGCCGAGACCGACCCGCGTAGTTTGTTGGCCGTATCCCACAGGGTTTTTTTGAATTCTTCGCTGGTCATCTACTTAGTCCTTCACCTTTCGTTTCCGTTTGAAGGCGTGTCCTGCCGCGCCATCCGTGCTGCGGTGGCCTATAGCCGTACCGGGCCAAGACGGCATTTAGCGTCACAGAGATACGCCAAAGTGGCTGACGAGTACTATTTTTTTGATTGGTGGCAAAGCATGAGCCCCATTAGAGCGAAACCCCGGGCATAGGCCGGGGTTTTGCTCTAATGGGCGACAATAACCCGCCCATCTACGCCACTTAATGTGCCCATCGACACGAGCCTTAGAAATCCAGGTTCGATACCGCCAACGCGTTACTTTCAATGAACTCGCGGCGGGGTTCTACGGCATCGCCCATCAAGGTGTTGAAGATCTGGTCAGCACCGATAGCATCTTCGATCGT
>Ga0247730_1000480_pt1 | contig 29266 bp, 26 predicted proteins | sample UWRJL073202C2_FD_180959 | JGI IMG/M metagenome (GOLD analysis project Ga0247730, IMG submission 180959) | Plant litter microbial communities from Arlington Agricultural Research Station in Wisconsin, United States - UWRJ-L073-202C-2 | ecosystem: Environmental > Terrestrial > Plant litter >... | reverse complement strand
GTGCCGGTATTGAGCAGGTGAATCAGAAGATCAGCAGCCTTTTAAAAAGGCAGCGAAAAGGCACAAAGGAAAGCCTGTTTCTTCAGAAGTATTCGGAAAGGTATCTATACGGTAACTATGAAAATGGTATGCCTGTGAGCGGCAGGATGGTCTATGTACGCTTATTTTTAGTCATCGCATTATTTATATTGGGGATTGCCTGTATCAATTTCATGAACCTCTCCACTGCAAAAGCATCGGCGAGAATGAAAGAAGTGGGCATAAAAAAAGTGATGGGTGCAAACAGGAGATCGCTCCTGATACAATATATGAGCGAATCTATGCTGCTCAGCTCCTTGTCCTTATTTGTTGCCCTTCTGGTGGCAGAACTGCTGCTTCCGCAATTTAATCAGATCACAGGGAAATCGCTGACGCTGGCCTTTGAATCCAAACTCGTTATCGCCCTGCTGGCTATTACCATTTTCACGGGTATAATTTCAGGCAGTTATCCTGCTTTGTACCTTTCCGGATTTCACCCTGCTATGGCGCTAAAAGGGAGGCTAACCCATACCACAGCCGCACTTTTAACCCGCAAAGGTCTGGTGATCTTTCAGTTCAGCATAGCTATCATATTAATGATCTCCGTATTGGTCGTTTACAAACAAATACAATATGTACAGACAAAAGATCCAGGTTATGATAAGGACAATATCATCTCTTTCAGCAGGGAGGGGAAACTTGTAGAAAATTTTCAGGTATTTATTTCCCGGCTGAAAAACATTCCGGGCGTGGTCAATGCATCTTATATGTATGGCAATGTAACCGGGGGTGTCAGCTCCCGGTCGGGCGGTTTTTCCTGGGAAAAACAAACGCCCGGCGGGCAGCAGACTCAATTTGACTATCTTGATGTTGATTATGGGTTAATTGAAACCCTTGGCCTTAAGCTGGAAAGCGGCCGTGCATTTTCCAGGGATTTCGGAGCAGACAGTTCAGCGATCATATTTAACGAGGCTGCAATTAAAGCGATGGGAATCAAAGACCCTATAGGCAAAACAGTATCATTTTATGGGAAAAGACAAATTATAGGAGTAGTGAAAGATTTCCATTTTGAGTCCCTCTTTCAGCAGGTAAAACCTTTCTTTTTTAAAATTGAATATGAGAAAGGGGGAAATATCCTGGTGAAGATCAAATCCGGTACCGAAAGGGAAGCCATCAGCAGGATTGAAAAAGTGTATAAGGAGTTCAATGAAGGGTTTCCTTTCGAATATAAATTTCTGGATGAAGATTACCAGGCACAGTATGCTGCAGAGAACCGGATCTCGGTACTGTCAAGGTATTTTGCCGGTATTGCCGTGTTTATATCCTGCCTGGGCCTGTTTGGCCTGACAGCCTACATGGTTGAAAGAAGATCAAAAGAGATTGCTATTCGAAAGACCCTCGGTTGCAGTGAATTTGGGGTTATTTATCTGCTGTCGGCCCATTTCACCGGTATCATCTTCACAGCGATGCTGATCGCCTTCCCGATCAGCTACCTGATTGCAAGAAACTGGCTGGACAGCTTTGCCTACCAGATACACCTGGAATGGTGGTACTTCGTATCTGCAGCTTTGCTTGCTGTTTTTATGGCCTGGGTGGCAGTAGGAACGCAAATAGTCAAAGTTGCGAGGATCAATCCGGCTGCGTGTTTAAAAGAATAAGTGCATACACTTTGGCTACAACAACATCCGTTTTGGCTACAGGTTCCCTTTGATCCGTACCGACATTTGTATCAAGCAAATAGTTAATACGATTCAATTATGAAAACAATCTTCATCACCGGCGCATCGGCCGGATTAGGCAAAGCCACAGCCAGGTTATTTCAGTCAAACGGATGGAAGGTCATCGCAACCATGCGCAACCCCGAAAAAGAAACAGAACTCAGCCAACTGGCAAACGTAGTCCTGTTACCACTGGACGTTACAAATACTGAGCAAATCAGGACAACTGTAAAAGCTGCCCTTGAACTTGGAGATATCGATGTAGTGTTTAACAATGCCGGCTACGGATTGGTGGGCCCGCTGGAAGCCTATACCGAGGAGCAGGTAAGAAGTCAGTTCGAAACTAATTTTTTTGGGGTCATCTGGACTACCCAGGCATTTATTCCCTATTTCAAAGAAAAACGGGCCGGGCTGTTCATTACTACCAGCTCTATATGCGGGCTCACTGCCTACCCTCTCTCATCCGTATACAATGCTTCTAAATGGGCCGTGGAAGGCTGGAGCGAAAGTATGTCATTTGATCTGGCACAATTCCACATCGGCATCAAAACCGTAGCTCCGGGAGGCATCAAAAGTAATTATATGAATGTGATGAAGGTAGCTGAAGAGGATGGTTATGCCTCATTATCGGAGAGATTGACAGCAGGTTTTACCGATGGTACACTGATGGAATTCTCTGAACCGGAGGTTATTGCCGGGGTAGTGTATACTGCGGCTACTGACGGGAAAGACCAGTTGCGTTATCTCGCCGGGGATGATGCCCTGAGAACATACAGGGAAAGACTTGAGGCCGGCCCTGAACAATACAGGAGAAGTGTCAGCCAATATCTGAACCTGCAGAGCCCCTACACTGCGGCTATCTTATAAATCATTAACTTGGCATGGAAATTTACACCACGTTTCCATGCTATAATTTTACGCACATGAAGACTGAAGCAAAACCCTACCTGTTCAATTCCATTTCCGAGCTGCACAGGGAGCTTGGATTACCCGCTCCACTGCACCCACTGGTAAGCCTGGTTGATTACAGTACCATCAAAACAGATACCACAGATCTGAAAAAGGGAATGATCTTTAATTTTTACAAGGTGTCTTATAAGAAGAACTTCAAAGGTAAGATCAGGTACGGCCAGAGTTATTACGATTTTGATGAGGGCGGCCTGTCTTTTGTCTCTCCTAACCAGCTCATTTCAGCAGCTGAAGAAGAAGAGGCTGAATATAGCGGTTATACCCTGCTTTTCCACCCTGATTTCATCAGACAGCATCCCCTGGGTAAAAACATAAAAAACTATGGCTTTTTCTCCTATTCCGTGGCCGAAGCATTATACCTGTCTGAGAAAGAAAAGAATGTGATCACCGGAATTTTCAGGAACATTGAAATGGAGCTGGATTCTTCTATTGACCATTTTAGCCAGGATGTGATGATCTCACAGATAGAACTGCTGCTCAATTACAGCAAACGTTTCTACAGCAGGCAGTTTATTACGAGAAAATCCGGCAACAATGACCTGTCCCTGAAACTGGAAGAGTTACTAAGCAGTTACTTTGATGACGAGAAGACCCTGGTAACCGGCTTGCCCACTGTAAAGCAGCTTTCGGATGAGCTTCATGTTACGCCCCATTATCTGAGTGATATGCTGAGGACACTGACAGGACAGAATACACAGCAGCACATCCACAACAAACTGATTGAAAAAGCCCGGGAGATGCTGAGTACAACCAACCTGTCTATTGCGGAGGTAGCTTACAGACTTGGTTTTGAACATCCGCAGTCATTCAATAAGCTATTCAAGCGTAAAACCAGCATGTCACCTGTAGAGTTCAGGCAGTCGTTCAACTGATCTTTACGCCCGGCCACAATCTGCAACAGCGCAGTTCCGGCTCCAAAGATCTGAGGCGGCAGTAATTTTAATTCCGCTTAGCGAAAGTTACACTTCTTAGTACATTACCCGAATGACTGCCTGAATTCCAGGGGAGACAGGCTGGTCTTCTGTTTAAATAATCTGTGGAAGGACTGCGGGTGCTCAAAACCCAGCTGATAAGCGATTTCGGCCACTGTCAGGTTGCTGGTTGATAACACATCTTTTGCTTTTTCGATCACCCTATTGTGGATGATCTGCTGCGTGCTCTGTCCTGTTAGTGATTTTAACATGTCTGTCAGGTACCTTGGCGAAACCTGGAGATGATCTGATATCTCCTGCACCGATGGCAGTCCCGAAACTATTGAATTTTCGGGATCAAGCCGTTCCTCCAGGTACAGATCCATTTTAATGGTCAGATCATTGTAAACGGCCTTGCGGGTGATAAACTGCCGCGTATAAAACCGGTTGCTGTAATTCAGCAGCTGTTCAATCTGCGAAACCAGGATATCCTGGCTGAAATGGTCGATATTACTCCCCAGCTCGTTCGCTATGGATTCAAAAATTCCAGAAATGATTTTCTTTTCCTGATCTGAGATGAACAGCGCCTCGGAGACAGCATACGAAAAAAAGCCATACTTGCTTATGGTTCTGCCGAGCGGGTAATTCCTGATTAAATCCGGATGAAAATAGAAGGAATAGCCCTCGTAATTATTTTCATCGCCAGACATGGTAACCAATTGATTAGGTGCCAGAAACGCCATTCCCCCCTCCTCAAAATCATAATACCCCTGCCCATATTTTACCTGGCCCTTCCAATTCTTCTTAAATGATATTTTATAGAAACTGATCATGAAGGTGGTTCCCGCATCGGCCAGATTTGGCTTCTGGTTTTCGTAGTTGACGAGCGCAACAAGCGGATGCAGGGGTTTGGGCTTCCCCATGCGGTCCATTAGCGCAGAAATACTGTTAAACACATATGGTTGCTGACCTGTCGCTTTCATGGGCTCCGTTTTGATTTGCAGTTAAGGCAGGCTTATGCTGTCAGTTCTCCTGCCTGCCTTAATCAAAGATACTGAGTTAATCCTGGATTGTAGGCCGGATAACGATATCACCTATTTCAACGTTTTCCGGTTGTTCAATGGCATACACAACTGCCCCGGCAACCGCAGCCGGGGGAATAGCAATTTCTTCCATTCTCCCTTTGACAGCAGCCTTCAGGTCGGCGTTCTTCATGTTATTTGCAAAGTCTGTCTGAACAAAACCTGGAGAGATCCCGGTTACGCGCAGCTGATGGCCGCCCTCCTGGCGCATGGCCTCGGTGATGGTACGTACCGCATTCTTCGTACCGGCATATACTCCCTGCAGCGGAACGATCTTTATTCCCGAAGTGGAGATGATATTGATAATATGCCCGGAATTCTGACTGCGGAAGACGGGCATAGCCGCTGCAATTCCGTATAAAACACCTTTCAGGTTGATGTCTATCATTTCCTCCCAGCCTTCAACATCCAGTTCATCTATACGGGAAAGCTGACTCACGCCTGCATTATTGACAAGAACATCAAGCTTTCCAAACCGGTCACATGCCAGTTGAACCAGCTGAGTTAAGTCCTGCCGATGTTTCACATCCGTAACTGCAAAGGCGGCCTCTCCCCCATCTTTAATAACCTGTTCAGCGAGCGTTTTTAGTTCATCTGCACGGCGTGCACCAAGCACCACCTTTGCACCTTTTGCGGCAAGCATGATTGCGGTGGCTTTGCCTATCCCGCTGCTTGCTCCTGTGATTGCTACAACTTTACCTTTTATTCCGTTTTCCATCATACTGAGTTTTTGAGTATACTTTATCAGCCTCAAAATTCGGCAATGTGAAGGACTGAAACGTAGCCAAAACCGTATATATGGTAGCCGAAATATCAGCAACGTCTGCTCAGGGTATTATGCGGTATGCAAATGGCAACGAAAGGGGAGAAAGTTTCTATATCCTCTTTTTGCATTCTTTCATCGCTAATGTATGCTGCAAATCTAGATTCGCCTGTGAAAGCCCTATGTCAGGAGTGAAAAAGCTATTTAATAAAGATGGTATTTATTATTTAGCAAGCAAGCTATTGGGAGGATAACCAAAATGTTTTTTAAAGGCATATGAAAAGTGCGAAAGATCCTCAAAGCCCACCTCAAGATAGATATCATTGGGCTTTCGTTTTTTCTCCGCAATTTGATAATGCGCCAGTTGCAGTCTCTTTTCTGTCAGCCATTTTTGCGGTGTAGTATGATATATCTTTTCGAAGTCCCTCCTGAAAGTTGCCAGGCTGCGTCCTGTAAGGTAACCGAATCTGTCTAAGGTCATGTTGAACATAAAATGGCGTTCCATAAAACCGGAAAGATTTATTTTTCCCGGCTCTTCAAAGTTTGCAAGCAGCCCGTCCACGTCTTTATCGGTTGATCTTAATATACTGATCGCTTCGTCAATTTTGATATCGGCTATGGCTGAAGGCAGGTCTTCACCAAGATCAAAATAGGGAATCAGCGACGCCAGACAACTTTCCAGCAAAGGGTGCTTCGTAAATTTATATACTTTCTCAAGAGGTGGCCCTTTGCCGGCAGCTGCATGTCTGGAATAAAAATCTTTTAGTTTTTCTTTGGTAAGATACATTGCTACCGCCTTATGCGGATGCACACCGTCAGCACAGTTGATAACAGTAGTGAGTTGATTACGGGGAATGAGAAATATATCACCGCTACTGAACGTATAACAACCGTCAGACTGTATGATCTTTGTTTCGCCCGAAATGAACCAGATCAGCATGTGATGATCAAACATCACTTCTGTTTTAAAGGACTTGCCATTAAACTCAGAAAGCTTAATATGAGGATGGATATATTTCGTTTCAAATTCCATATGGATCAGCTCATAAATTTACAAAATAAATCAACTCTTCCCTTCCTGTTTATCAGTTGACCCGGAACGATATCCCTGTCATTTCTTCAGACAGGGCCCACAGTTTCGCCGCATTTTCAGCATCGACAGCATATGGCATTACTCCCCTTAAGGTTGAGGGGTCATCATAATGATGTTCAATATTCCCCTGATCCAGTTCAGCCACATCTGCATCCTCACAATACACACCACCAATACCATTTAATTGCGTACTTATAGCACACCATACAGATGTAGCGGCACCCTGCTCAACATTTTTGAGCCTGGCTGCAACTTCCGGTTTTATATTCCCTTGTTCATCATGGGTGCCCATTTGCTGAAACAGGGCCATAGGGGCAACACGTCCCAGATCTGTACCGTTTACAGATCCCGGATGCACCGAAAATGCGCGTACGCCAAAAGCTTTCGTACGATGGTCAAGCTCCACGGTAAAAAGGTTATTCGCCGTTTTGGATTGCCCGTACCCCTGTAATGTTTCGTAGTCTCGGTTGATAAAATTTGGATCATCAAAATTAAATGGGGCCATGTGATGGCCGTAGGAAGACACGTTGATGATACGCGCTCCGTTTGCCTTTTTTAATGCAGGCCAAAGTCTGGCTGTCAGCTGAAAAGGCCCCAGATGGTTAGTTGCAAGCTGAGATTCATAGCCCCGCTGATCACGCTGCAGAGGCACCCACATAATACCCGCATTATTAATCAGAATATCAAGGGTATCATTAACAGCAAGGAATTTTTCTGTAAAAGTATCAATGGATGCAGGATCTATAAGATCCATCCTTTCGATGGTTACGTTATTTATGCCGCTTAAATTTATTGCCGCTTTATGGATGTCACGTGCAGGCACAGTTACTTTTGCTCCTGCGGAAACAAGAGTTTTGACTGTTTCAAGCCCTATCCCGGCATAACCACCTGTAACAATAACCGTTTTACCGGTCAGATCAATACCATTTATCACATCATGTACAGTTGATGTTGCGCCAAACCCCGAATGAAGAGGTCTTTGTAAGCTTCCGTTATAATTGTCTTCTGATTTCATCTTTATTTATTTATAAGACAAAATTAACGGCCGGCCAACAAATCCATTTTGTTTAAAACGTCAAAATACTTTGTTTAAAACGTCAGCTGAAGATACGCGGACGAGGTTTAAAAATCAGCGTAATTTCGAAAAGAAGTCAATCATATCTTTTGAAAGTAATTCCGGCTGTTCCACCGCGGCAAAATGTCCTCCTGCGGGCATTGCTGTCCAATGGCGGATGTGATAACCTTTTTCAATATAGGAACGCGGTGGGGTAGGCAGTTCTTTTGGGAACCGGGCAAAGCCAACCGGTACTTTGACAGATTCGTTCTCTTTGAACATCAATGGCCGTTTGCTATTTTCATTATACATCCGCATGGAGGAATGTATGGTTTGGGTGACCCAGTATAGGGTAACATTGGCAAGCAGTTCATCTTTGGTAAATATATTTTCAATATTCCCGCCGTTATCGCTCCAGCCGCTGAACTTTTCAACAATCCACGCGCATAATCCGGCAGGGGAATCATTTAATCCGTATGCTGCTGTCAGTGGTTTGGTAGCGTGCATATGGGCATACGCGCCTTCTCTGGCCAACCATTCCGTTCCGGTTTTCTGAAAAGCCAGCACTTCAGCTGAAAGCTGTTCGCCATCTGCCAAATACGGTTTGTAAGAACCAGGGATATAGTTCAAATGCAGGCCGATGACATGAGCGGGATATTTTAACGACAACCATGTACTGACCCCCGAACCTATATCACCACCCTGTGCACCATAACGCTTGTACCCGAGTTCCGTCATCAGCTGATGCCAGATTCCGGCAACAAACTCACTGTTGCAACCCGGCCCACTGACTTTGCCTGAAAAGCCAAAGCCGGGAACCGACGGGATCACCAGGTCAAAAGAAAAATCCGGGTTTTCAGTCAGCAATGGTATCAGTTTCATCATTTCCAGGAAGGAGCCCGGCCATCCGTGGGTAATGATCAATGGTACCGATCGTTTCCCCCTGCCTTTAATATGAATAAAATGTATCTGCTGCCCGTCAATATCCGCCGTAAAATTTGGATAAGAATTGACTTCAGTTTCAACTTTTCGCCAGTCAAATGTGTGCCGCCAGTAGGTTACCAGTTCTTTCATATATGAAAGATCAGTACCATAATTCCAGCCTGATCCTTCGATCTCATCCGGCCAGCGGGTTAAATCTAACCTTAACTTCAGATCATCCAGAACTTGTTGCGCAATGTTTACGGAAAAAGGTTTTATCATAATGGGTCGGCTTTTCTTGTATAAATAAATTACCCGGTTTGCAGCGAAAGGTAGTGAAATGGCGGCTAAGCTAAAACCTTTATGAGACATTTAAAATACAATAAAGCGCCGGGTCCTCATTTGAAAACCCGGCGCTTATTCCATTTTATTTACTGCCTAAACAGACAAAGTCTGCCCGCCGTCTACCCGTATCACCGATCCCGTAATATTATCGGCAAAAGAACTCATAAGGTAGGCCACTGCGCCTGCTACCTCTTCCGGTTTACCGAATCGTCCCAGGTCATTTTGCAGGAACTGTGCAGCGGCATTTTTCTCGATTTCATCCCAGGTATCACCCCAGTTATTTTGTTCGGCCATCCCCAAAATCAGGTTTTTGACAGACTCAACCAGCATGGCTCCCGGCGCAACGGTATTCGAGGTAATTCCCGAGCCTTTCAGGTCCCTCGCCAGCGATACCGTCAGGTTATGCCTTGCCGCCATGGCTGCATTATAATCGGGTTGGAGAGCCATGGGCTGGATAGCCGTTATACCACCAATCTGTACCACTCTTCCCCAGCCCAGTTCGCGCATTTGCGGCAACAGACGCTGAACCATTCGTATTCCTGAGACAACGTTGATATTATAGCTGTCCAGCCATTCCTTTGACGTAACGTCCATCCAGGGCTGACCGTTATACACACCCGCATTGTTGATCAGGATATCTACCGGTCCATTTGCCAGCGCAGCTTTCACAACAGCATCTGCGCCCTCTTCAGTTGCGAGATCACCTAATGTATATCCGGCCTTTCCGCCTGATTGATTGATCTTATCGGCAACCGCCCTGGCCCGGCTCTCATCACGGCCATGAATAATTACTTCAGCACCTTCAGCTGCCAGCATAATGGCAATTGCTTCTCCCAGACCGGAACTTGATCCGGTAATTAACGCCCTTTTTCCTTTAATTCTTAAGTCCATTTTGTCTTTGATTTATTTTAATTTTTAATGACTCCAATATGAAAGCTGAAAATCTGGTTTTCATGTATATGGTACATTGAAACCCTGACCGAAATATGTTTTCCTTATCGAACAGCTTTAAAATGTATTACTTACTTTTGGATAGTCAAAGGTATCCGGTAAGTAAGGATCAAACAAGAACGTACCAGAATATCAGTGACTAACTCCCATGTTTGTTATATTGAAAATCAACAGGTTATGATTAGAAAAGAAATCAAAAAAGACTTTGATATGGCAGATTGCGGCATTCGTAATCTGCTGGACCGTGTTGGGGATAAGTGGTCCCTGATGATCATGGATATATTGGGAACTGATGGAACCCTGCGTTTTAGTGAACTGGACCATAAAATAGAAAGTATATCACAGAAGATGCTTTCTGTAACACTGAAAAGCCTGGAAACAGACGGGCTGATCAGCAGGAAAATGTATCCGCAGATTCCCCCCAAAGTGGAGTATTCACTAACCCCTCTCGGGGAAACCCTGCTGCCGGCCATTACCATGTTAAAAAACTGGGCGGTGGAAAGTATGCCGGCTATTTTGGAAGCACGAAGCAGGATGCAGTCTGACAAGCTTATGTGAACCCTTTAGAGAGCCGGGGCAATAGCAGGGCTGAACCATACAGACAAGTAAATTGAGCCAAGGGAGGAAACAGGCCCCCGGGTGTAGGTTTATCTTTGTATAAGTTAATTCAAAGACAACTATACAATGATAACAAAAATAAATCTTGGCAAAAATGGCCCGCTTGTATCTAAACTCGGATTAGGCTGCATGCGCATGTCCCCGGTATGGGGAGGCCCTATGAATGAGGAGAGTGAGAGTATCGCCACTATTCAGTCAGCACTGGACAACGGCATAAATTTCCTGAATACCGGTGACTTTTATGGTGCCGGCCACAACGAACTGCTTGTAGGCAAGGCCATCAAAGGCCGTAGGGACGATGCTTTTATTAGTGTCAAATTCGGGGCTATTTTCTACAATGGCCAATGGATTGGGCTGGATCTGCGTCCCGCAGCTATTAAAAACTTTATCAGCTATTCTCTGGTACGTTTGGGTATAGATACCATTGATCTTTATCAGCCCTGCAGATTGGATAACAGTGTTCCGCTGGAAGATGTGATCGGGACCATTGCCGACCTGATCAAAGAAGGAAAGGTGCGTTACCTCGGTGTTTCTGAAGTCACTGCAGATCAACTGCGGGAGGCCAATAATATACACCCTGTAACGGCGTTGGAAATAGGCTACTCATTGGCTGACCGCCAGATAGAAAGCGACCTGCTGCCTGCTGCAAAAGAGTTAGGTATAGGCGTAGTGGCCTTTGCCAATACTGCTGAAGGCTTGCTTACCGGTGAGATGAAGGCTCCCCTTCCGGCCAATGCATACCACAACCACTTCCCGCGTTTTCAGGGTGAGAACCTGATAAAAAATCTGGAGAAAGTTGAAGTCCTGAAGGCTATGGCAAAAGAAAAAGGTTTCAGCCCAACGCAACTGGCAATTGCCTGGGTAAATGCACAGGGTGATCATATCATGCCATTGGTAAGTATGAGCCGCAGATCCAGGTTGCCGGAAAACATACAGGCGATGGGAATCACGTTCAGTGCTGACGAATTGAACACCCTTAACACAAATTTTGCTTCAGGGTCAATACTTGGCGGTACGTATCTGCAACGTTAACAGGCGGGGCTGTAATATAAGCCCCGCTTTTTATATCTTTACGTAATGACAAATCCTGCTGAAATTATCCCGGGCGTACTTTTCTACTCCTACTATTCTGATATCAGAAAGGAGAAAATAGCATTTTTAGAGCACAATATGTTAGTATTGCAGGTTTCAGGCCGTTTCACGCTGGAAACCGCAAGTGAAAAGCTGTCCATGGAGCGGGGCGGAATGTTGCTGATACATCGGAATCAGTTGGGAGAGCTTACCAAGACACCTTTGAACGGTGAAGATTACCAGACCATTGTCATCTGTCTGAAAGAAGATCTGCTCAGGCAGATCGCCCTGGAACAGCATATAGAAACAGAGGGGAAATATAGCGGCCCTACCAACATCCTGATCCCCGGGAATGATTTCCTTCAGGCCTTCTTCCAATCGGTACTGCCTTATGTGCGCCATTCGGAAGAAAAAGTGACCAATGCGGTAGGCATGCTAAAAGTAAAAGAAGTTGTACAATTGCTTCTTCATACTATGCCTGAACTCAGGAGTTTTCTGTTCGATTTTTCTGAGCCGTATAAGATGGACCTGGAGAAATTTATGCTCAGCAATTTTCATTTCAATATCCCTGTCGAAAAGTTTGCAAGGCTTACCGGAAGAAGCCTTTCGGGGTTTAAGCGCGACTTCCAAAAAACATTTGATATGGCACCCCGGCAGTGGCTACAGGACAAACGGCTGATAGAAGCCCAGCATCTGATCGAAAAAAAACACAGGAAACCATCTGCAATTTATCTCGACCTTGGTTTTGAAAGCCTCTCTCATTTCTCCCATTCCTTTAAGAAAAAATTCGGCAAGGCACCTACTGAATAATGCTTAACTTGACCAGGATTTGAATCAAACAGTTCAAATACAGCAAAATAGGGCAGAATTTTAGAATATCTTCCAAAACAAATTTAACCACCTTATGTAGAATTAGGTATAAGTTTGCCTGTACTAAAGATAGACAACATGCAGAACGATCAGATCGTAATTTATAAAACAGACAATGGTGAAACGGTAATTGATGTAAAGGTGGAGTCAAATACCATTTGGTTAACATTAAACCAGATATCAGAACTATTTGGCAAAAACAAATCCACTATTTCAAGGCATCTAAACAACATTTATAAAGAAGAGGAATTAACAAAAGAAGGAACTGTTGCAAAAAATGCAACAGTTCAAGTAGAAGCTAACAGACATGTAGAAAGGATTATTGAATATTATAATCTTGATGCGATCATTTCTGTTGGTTACAGAGTGAACTCAAAAAAAGGAACAGCATTTCGGATTTGGGCAAATAATATTTTAAAAGCGTATCTAATAAATGGCTATTCAATAAATGAAAAAAAGTTGAAGAGCCAGGAACAGCAATTAAACAATTTAAAGAGCACAGTCAATCTTTTAAGCAATGTATTACAAAACAAAGAACTCACCTCGGATGAAGCTACTGGCCTGTTAAAAGTAGTAACTGACTACGCCTATGCATTGGATATTCTCGACAAATATGACCACCAGCAGTTAACTATCGAAGGAACGACTGCCGAAGAATTATTTGTAATAGATTATGCAGAAGCTAAACAGGCAATCCATGATCTTAAAGAAAAATTTGGAGGCAGTTCATTATTTGGAAATGAAAAGGATGAGTCCTTCAAGGGTTCTATTGCCACTATTTATCAAACATTTGGCGGTACAGATTTATACCCAAGCGTAGAAGAAAAAGCAGCCAACCTATTATACTTCGTAGTCAAAAATCATTCATTTTCTGATGGTAACAAGCGCATAGCCGCATATCTCTTCGTTTGGTTTATGGAAAAGAACAGGATACTCTACAGAGCTGACGGATCAAAGCGTTTAGCAGATAACGCCCTGGTTGCGCTAACCCTGATGATCGCAGAGAGCAAATCAGAAGAAAAAGAAATGATGGTGAAAGTGATTGTAAACCTCATCAATAACAATAATTAGAAACCAAAAAAGCCTTAGATTTCTCTAAGGCTTTTGAGTCGTACCCCTTAATGGAGTCGAACCGGCTATATTCTTCGAACATTTGATTAGCATCGCTAATTTCAACAAATATCAATAACCTGGTTTAGGAATGATTACTTTAAATTGTTCTGTATTCACATCATTAATAAACTGAATTTTAGGATAAGCAGTAATTGCCCGGCCCACTCCTGTTCCTAATCCCTTGTAGGGTAAAATATGCTGGGCTAATGATTGTAACACAGGGTTCCGTGCTATTGAAATCCCATTCGCTATATTTTCTATTGTTAATGAATTCGGAAGCTTTCCAGGACTTACTACCTCAATTCTATCAGAGAAGATAAAAACCTTGATAGTGGATTGAATAAAATAATCTCTGTGAATTAAGGCATTGACTAAAATTTCTTCAAAAACTTCCTGGGGTATTTCCCATATGGCAGGACTGTTGAAAGAGTTACCACTTTGAATTTTTTTAATATTCCTGTCAATGAATCCAAACGCCTTCAAATAAACCTCATTTAGTGTACCATCAAAAGCAGGCTCATTATCAATAAAATGATTTCCACTTAAATTTATAGCATTCACAGCTACACACTGAATTGAGAACTGAGGCTTGATTATACTACGTTTTTCCGAAAATAAAAGTAGACCTGCAAGGGTAAGCTGACCGGATTTTAACAAGCCCAGATTCTCCAAAGATTTCGAGAGATCTATGCCTAAATCCTGAAGTGAGTTCTTAAATTTACGTTTTAGAAAATTATCATATAGATTTAGATTTACATCAGCTTCTGCAGTTCCTATAACTGGAATCTCATCAGCAAACATAGATCCGCTGCTCTGTAAAAGTCTTGCTATTTCATCATTAGAAGTAACCCTTCTTTTATCAGAACCATTCTTTAAATATATAGTTCCCAATCTATCCTTATAAGGCTTACTGATACCTTCAGAAACATAAACCATCATTATGTTATTACCTGAGATAGTTAACACCTCCGTATCGATTATAACAGGTGGAAAAACAGATTGTGAAGCCGTATTAACTAACTTTTGATTATAATCCTGGATTTCTGAAAAAGTAAGACCACTCAGAGATCCTGTTTTATCATTAATCCCAATGATTATAATCCCCCCTTTAGAATTAGAGAAAGCGATTAATTCATGTGCCAAAGAATCTGTATGAGGAAGCTTTTCTTTAAATTGTACTTTTGAACTTTCCCCTTGCTGAATAATCTCTAATATTTCTGGTACTTGCATAATTCATAAAAGCTTACGGTGATTGAATTTATTACTAATTTAATCAAATGAGTATAAGTTTCAATTCATAAATATAACCAAACAATCCCATACAAAAACAGCCTCTAAAGTTAATTAGAAGCTGTTTTTCCAAAATGTACCCAGTGCCGGAGTCGAACCGGCACGGTTTCCCACAGGTGTTTGAGACCAGCGCGTCTACCAATTCCGCCAACTGGGCATTGCTTATTAAGCGGGATGCAAATCTATATATTCAGCCCTATATATCCAAGCCTTATTTGAAAAAGAATCTAAATATTACCCTTTCACCTGATCTTCAGTACCTTCATGCAGCCGTTTCTCTACAACAAAGGGCGCAAAGGGCAATAGCGACGCTAAAAACACAAGCACAATCTTACCAAACTTCCATTTATACTCCATTGCGCACATGATCACGAAAGCCACATACAATACAAACAGCATTCCATGAGCCCATCCGGTATATTTCACCGCTAAAGGCATTCCGGCAAAATATTTCAGTGGCATTGCTATTAACAGTAATGCCAGGTACGAAACTCCTTCAGCAATAGCTACTTTCTTAAAAATTGACAACGTGCTCATAATTTCAGATTTGCCCAAAAATAGAAAAACCGGGACAGTAATGCCCGGTTATCTTTATATTTTACATTGAGTAAACACCTATAGTTCTGATTCCAGCTTAAACAGGCTGTCATTGATCCTGTGGAGGTATTTCTTTCTGAAATACAAATCCTTTACCGAGGCCAGCACAGGCCCCTGAGCATCTTCCTGAAGGGTTTCAAAGGAAGCAGTCAGGGTTTTCAGTTCTTCTTCAATGCCGTTCTCCATTATAAGCACTTCCTTCTTGATCACCTCAAGCCGCGAAACATCAGGCTCCGCCTGCATATCCATCAGCGCTTCATTCACCTCCATCATTTCCGCCAGGAAATCCTGGGGTAACGTATAGTTCTCTCCTTCTGCCAGCAAGCCTTTGAGTTCAAGGATGTAGTGCAGGCGTTTCTGAGGGTCACTCAGCACCCGGTAAGCCGTATTATTCTCGGTAGACAATTCCAGAACCTCCTCCTGTTTTTCCTCCGAATAATTGACATAAAAATCAGGATGATATTTTTTGCTCAGCTCATAAAATTTAAGCTTCACAAGAGCGGCATCAGGATGAAATGATACCGGCAGGTTATAGCGTTCAAAATAGTTCATTACTTGATAAAGGCTTTGAAGATATCATTACCAATGACAAATACCATCAGCGAGAGCAGCATCACAAATCCTACGATCTGGGCTGTCTCCATGAATTTATCACCCAGTGGTTTCCCTTTCACCATTTCCACACAGAGGAACACTACATGGCCGCCGTCTAATGCAGGAATAGGCAGCAGGTTCATAAATGCCAGCGCTATAGAAATCAAGGCCGTAGAAGCCCAGAAATGCGACCAGATCCATACACCGCCATACACCTTCTGTGCAATCGCCACAGGTCCGGAGAATGCCTTATCTGCTTTGATCTTACCACTCAGCACTTTCCAGATTCCCTTACCATTATCGGTGAATGACGTCCAGGCCTGGTTTACCCCAACAGGCAAGGCAGCGAAAAACCCGTAATTGATAGTTTCTTCCCTGATCTCGTCAGCATCAAAGCCAATACCAATAGTACCTGCACTGTCGGTAGACAATTCAAAGTGCAGCAGTTCAGCACCGCGGTAAGCATCCAGCATCAGCTTTCTGTTTTTCAGTTTCTTCAATTCTCTGATTACATCTGCATTGTACTTCACAGGCACTTCATTTACGGCTACGATGCGGTCTCCCTTTTTCATGCCCACTCTGAATGCGCCCTTTCCTTTCACCACTGTATCAACAGTAGTTGTCAGTAATGGTACCCGGCTGATGAACTCTTCAATCCCCAGGTCGGCAACTTTATTCAGAATATTATCAGGCACCTTCACATCAAGCGTTTTTCCTTCGCGGCTTACAGTCAGGGTTGTATTTCCCATCAATACTTTTGAGCTCAGCAGTTCTTCGTAGCGGATCACCTTTTTTCCGTTCACTGCGATCACGCGGTCACCCTGTTTCAGGCCGATCTGCTTTCCTATCACTCCCGGATTAATTCCACTTACAACAGAGCTGTTCGCAATATAAGTTTCACCGAACTTGAAGGTCAGCATCCAGAAGATGAAGATTCCTACCACAATATTTACAAATACACCTGCAAGCATCACGATCAAACGCTGCCATGCCGGTTTAGACCTGAATTCCCAGGGCTCGGCAGGCAGAGCCATCTGCTCTTTATCCATCGACTCATCGATCATTCCCGCAATTTTCACATAACCGCCCAGAGGCAGCCAACCAATACCGTACTCCACTCCTCCTTTGGTAATACTAAATAACTTTACTCCCCAGGCATCAAAGAACAGATAAAACTTCTCCACTTTAATACCAAAGGCACGCGCCGCAAGAAAATGTCCCAGTTCGTGTAAGATTACTAATATTGATAATCCCAGTAACAACTGGGCAACCATAATCAATCCGTTCATATATTATTTTGTTGTGTTTTTATACTTTTAATTAGATCGCTAAATATTTTTTTGTTACTAACTCCCGGGCAAATATACGTGTAAGCTCGTCGGTTTCTAAATAATTGTTCAGGCCGGGCTCCTGGATGAAAGGCAGGTCAGCCATACATTGCTCAATCACATCGCTCATTCCAAGGAATCCGATCTGGTCATTCAGGAAGGCCTCAACTACTACTTCATTGGCCGCATTGATGATACAGGGCATGTTTCCTCCTTTTTCAAGAGCTGCATAGGCAAGCCCGAGATTACGGAAGGTATCCATATCTGCTTTGGCAAAAGTAAATTCAGGATAGTCCAGGAAATTGAACCTCGGGAACTGGCTGTCTAAACGTTTAGGATAAGCCATTGCGTAATGAATAGGCAGTTTCATATCCGGCAAACCCAGCTGGGCTTTCATTGATCCGTCATTAAACTGTACAATGGAATGTACAATAGACTGCGGATGTACGATCACGTCAATCTGGCTGATATCCAGGTTGAACAGCCATTTTGCCTCAATTACTTCCAGTCCCTTGTTCATCAGTGAGGCAGAATCTATCGTGATCTTGGCACCCATTACCCAGTTGGGATGTTTTAAAGCCTGTTCTTTGGTTACCTGTGCCAGATAGCTGCGGTCTTTGCCCCTGAAAGGGCCGCCGGAAGCGGTAATATAAATTTTCTCGATGGTATCCAGCTCCTCACCTACCAGGCACTGATAGATTGCAGAATGCTCTGAATCTACAGGAATGATCTTCACGCCATGCTCAGCAGCGAGGCGGTTGATCAGCTCACCGGCTACAACAAGGGTTTCCTTATTGGCCAGCGCTATGGTTTTCTTTGCTTCAATTGCTGCTATGGTAGGGCGAAGGCCCACTGATCCCATAATCGCGGTAAGTACAATATCCGAGCTTTCAAGCGCAGCAGCTTCGCACAATGCAGTTTCTCCGGTCAGTATGGTAACACCCTTTCCGGAAAGCGCCGTTTTGACGGTCTGGTACTGGCTTTCATCACTGATCACCACCATTTGCGGCAGAAATTCCAGCGCCTGCTGCACCAGCAGGGTGGCGTTAGACTGAGCGGTAAGCGCCACTACCTTGTACAAGGCCTTATTCGCCCGGATCACTTCCAGGGCCTGAGTACCAACAGAGCCAGTAGACCCCAGTATTGTTATATTTTTCAAATCTTGTTCGTCAATTTAATCAGGCCCTCTGCAATCTTTCTGTCATTCGATAACCGCGGAACTTTGTTCTGTCCTCCCAGCTTACCCTCGGCACGCATGTAGTTCACAAACGCATCTTTTTGCAATGGCCGGATGATCAGAGGCTGCAAAATTTTACCTTCAATAAGGTCAAAGTAGTAAATATTTTTCTTTTGTAAAGCCTTATCTACTTTTTTACTAAAGACTTTGATGTCTTCCGGCACATTCGAGAACTCTATAAACCATTCGTGATAAGGAAGTTCACCCGCCGCAGGATTCACCTGCGGGGCAACAGTAAATTCGGTGATACCAACCCCTTCTTCATTTGCTACAGCCAATAAGGCCTGTTCTACTTCCTCACCGATCACGTGCTCACCAAAGGCCGAAATAAAATGTTTGATCCTTCCCGTTACCAGGATCTTGTACGGGTTTTTGGAGACAAACTTAACCGTGTCACCAATGCTGTACCCCCACAGTCCCGCATTCGTATTCAGGATCAGGGCATAGTTTTTATCCAGTTCCACATCTTCCAGGCTCAGACGCGTAGGATGTTCATTGTAATACTCGTCCGCGGGAACGAACTCATAGAACATGCCGGCCTTGGCCAAAAGCAGCAAACTTTTGTCCTGCTGACTATCCTGATAGGCAATAAAGCCCTCTGAGGCGGGATACGTTTCTATCGTGTCTACTTTCCTGCCGATGCTGGCTTCAATCTTTGCACGGTAAGGCTCATAGTTCACCCCTCCGTAAACAAAAAGCTGGAAATTCTTAAAAATATCTTTGATCTGCTTGCCACCGGTTTTTTCAGTGAGCTTATCAAAATACATCTGCGCCCATGGCGGAATGCCAGAGATCAGCGTCATATCCTGCCGGTAAGTCTCTTCTACAATAGCTGCTACTTTTTCCTCCCAGTCTTCAATGCAATTTGTGGCATAAGAGGGAAGCCTGTTTTTCTGCAGATATGCAGGTACAAGGTTGGCAACGATACCGGATAAACGGCCTACTTTAATGCCGTTTTTTTCCGTCATCACGGGGCTTCCCTGCAGAAAGATCATTTTGCCGTTTACAAAACCGGCCTTGCCGGTCTCATGTATATAACTGAGCAGGGCATTCCGGGCGGCTTTGATATGCTCCGGCATAGATTCCTTTGAGATCGGGATGTATTTGGCACCCGAGGTAGTACCCGAAGTTTTTGCAAAATAGGCAGGTTTCCCCTTCCACATCACATCTTTCTCCCCTGCAACTACCCTGTCAATATAGGGCCTCAGCTCCTCGTAATCCCTTACCGGAACCTGCTTTTTGAAGTCCTCATAATTCCTGATCGCAGCAAAATGATGGTCCTTTCCAAAGGCTGTATCCTTTGCATCCGCCAGCAGCTGTAACAAAGTTTCCTTTTGTGCCGCGACTGCATTTTTTTTCCATTTGTTTACCCCTTTTACAATAAAGGCAGCAAACGGTTTACTTAATGCCGCTTTTAATCCCATAAATGGTTTAAACTATATTGTGAATAATATCCGGATTTTCATCGCCCTGATATTCGCTCATCATCTTCCTGTAAGCGATCGTTAAAGCAACGCTTGACAGTGGTACAATGATAAATGAACTGAAAATATTAACAAAGAATGCAATTACAGGGTATTGCAGCGCAATCAGCACCAGGCATAATACATAGAACCCTCCCAATACCAGCAGCAGCAGCAATATCTTGGTAAAATTGCCCTTAGTGATGGCCAGGCTGAATTTCAGCGAGCCAAAAGGCGGCTCATTTTTGTCTATAATAAAAAAGGGAAAGAAGGAGATCCGTACCCAGGTAATGAAAATTGCCACAATGCCCACCCCAATGGCAATATTGGTAATTACAGGCATCTTGATTCCCGTATAGATAAAAGGGAAAGCAACCAGGATCACGATAACATATACCCCCACAATGACTAGCATAAAGTAAAGCATGCCTACTACAAACCTGATGATCTGCTGACGGGTGGGAAGTGTGCTCACAATACTTACGTCATGTTCTTCATCATCCAGCAGGTGGAAAATATACTTTAACAGCGACAGGTTGATGGTAAAATACATCATGATAAAAAAGAAAGCCATCAGCACGCTGAGCCCCTTGTTCACATCCTTGATCAGAAATGCCATTAACCCGGAAGCATTTGAAGTGATGAACATCAGAAAGCATAAGGTAGCGATAGAAAAATAATGACGTTTGGTCAGGTCCCAGGACTTGCCTATCACTTCATTAACAGTAAACGTAGTCTCTTTTAAAAAATTTATCATTGTTGTTTAAGTACTATTCTTTTTAAAAAATCCTGCATAAAACCTAAGCCGTAGGCTGTCAATTGTATAAATGAGGATATAATGCTCAAAAATGCAACTTTTAATGAATGATTAAGGATCAGGGAATGAAAAAATATCAACATAAAGTATACCAAAAGGAATACGTTACCTATATAAGCCAGCGGCGGATAAAAAATATTCAGCAGCAGCACCAGCATGATGCCCAATGTGAACACCGCGGGAAAAAAATGCACCAATTTTAATTCAGCCGGAAAATGTTTGTAAATATTTATCCGGGCACGGCCAAAGAAATGGATCTGCTTGTAAAACTGGATCAGGCTTGTCCTTCTTTTGTGAAAAACCTTTGCCCCGGGGATCAGCCCGATCTTAAAACCGCTCTGATGGATACGGATGCTGTATTCAATATCCTCTCCCAGCCTGGTGAGCTTAAAACCGCCCACCTTCTCCCAGACTTCCCTGGAAACGCCCATATTGAAACTGCGGGGATGAAACTGCCCCACATGTTTTTTATTGCCCCTGATGCCCCCTGTTGTAAATACAGAGGTCATCCCATAGCTGATGGCCTTCTGCACGGGGGTAAAACTCTCGTGTGCAGCATCGGGGCCGCCGTAGGCATCCAGGTCATGGTCATAAAGATAATCTTTAACGATCTCAAGATAGTCATGCGGAATGAGGCAGTCGGAATCAAAGATGACGAAATAGTCGCCTTTGGCACGTTCAAAGCCATAGTTCCGCGCAAAGCCCTGCCCGGCGTTCTCCTTATAGTAATAGCGGATGTCCAGTTTATCGGCATACCCTTCCACAATAGCTTTTGCACTGAGGGAAGAGCCGTCCTCAATCACCAGTACTTCAAACTGCGGATAGGTCTGAACGGCAAGCGTGGCCAGCAGTTCGTCTATTTCCTGCGGCCTGTTGTATAAGGGGATAATGATCGAGAAAAACATATTAAAGGATCTCTTTTTCTATCAGGTACTGGTTGCGTTCAGAGGCATTACGGGTAACCAGCTCAGCCACAAATCCCGTAAGGAACAGCTGTGAACCCAGTATAATGGCTACCAGTGCAATGTAAAATCCCGGCTGATCAGTGATCTCCCTGTAAGAAGTGTTCATAGAGATGTGGTATAACTTTTCGCCAATGATCCATAAGGCCATAATGGTTCCTACCAGGAAACTCAGTACACCCATAGACCCGAAAAAGTGCATTGGCCTTTTGCCAAATTTGCCCACAAAGAAGATGGACAGCAGGTCCAGAAACCCATTGATAAAACGGCTGAAGCCGAATTTGGTCACCCCGTATTTTCTTGCACGGTGCTCCACAACCTGCTCACCGATGTTCTTAAACCCAGCCCATTTTGCAATCACAGGGATATAGCGGTGCATCTCTCCATACACTTCAATGGTTTTCACCACATCACTGCGGTAGGCCTTCAGGCCGCAGTTGAAATCATTCAGCTGGATACCGGACATTTTCCTGGTAGCGGCATTGAAGAGTTTGGTGGGGATGGTCTTGGTAATCGGATCGTAACGTTTTTTCTTCCAGCCGGAGATGATATCCAATTTTTCCTCACGCAGCCTTCTGTACAATTCAGGAATCTCATCAGGGCTGTCCTGAAGATCAGCATCCATGGTAATCAAAACTTCGCCCTGCGAGGCTTCAAAAGCCACATTGAGGGCGGCAGACTTCCCATAATTACGCCTGAACTTGATGGCTTTCACGGCAGGATAGCTGGTTTTCAGCTCTTCTATCACATTCCATGAATTATCCGTACTGCCATCATCTACAAACAGGATCTCATAAGAAAAGTTGTGCTCCGCCATTACCCTGGCAATCCAGGCCGTAAGTTCGGGCAGCGACTCATCTTCATTATATAAGGGTATGACTACAGAAATATCCATGCAGGTATAAAATGGGCTTAAAGATTAACGTGCAAATTTTGTCAATTAAAATGACAAAACCTGCACGTTGTAAATTTTATGTTTGCACACAAACTATTGGTCAAATTTTACCGGGGCTATTCTTTTGTTCACTGCAGCACCCACCACGCTGATGATGATCCCATAGATCGTATAGGTGATGGCGGCGCCAAAGCCAATCATGATTGGCATGTAAGCACCCATGGCTTTTACACTCCTGATCGCCTTGGCACTGTCGCCCGCCGTTTCAGAAGCCTTTTCAATAGCAATATCCAGGATGTGGTCCAGTGCCGCAGGGTCCAGTACTTTGTAGTAAAGGATCATGAGCAGGCCAATGAACATGCCCGCAGTTGCACTTACACGGAATCCTGTAGAAAATGCCCTTGCAAAGGTAATGTAGCCTCCAAGGTCATTCCTGTGCCTGATCTGTGCAAATAAGATGGCCAGAACATAAGGCAGATAGGACAGTACGGCACTCATGATCTTTGTTACAACCGGCACATTTTCTTCCTGTACATCTATTCCAAGAAATTTGAAAAGAAAGATCAGTACAATAGTGTACACAGAAAAGGCGGCTGCCACCTGGAAAGCCAGTTTATTTGGCTTGATCTCCAATTCCTTTAGTTGTTGTTCCATGTTTCCCTGCTTAGTTCTGTACGTTGAATTCCGCTATCAAAGCATATACGGCAGTATCAAACTCTTTATCAGCGCTGAATTCTTCCAGGTCTTTAAAGGCTTCGGCATTGGCCTTTGGCTGGTTAAAGAAACTCATAAAGGGAACAAACAGCGTTTCCATTTCTTCTCCAAGTTCAATCATCCCTTTATGGCTGCAGATATCTTCGATGCTGCTGTCTGCCAGCTGCTGATTGCTGATCAGGTCTTCATAGATATGGTACTCGTCCTGGAACTCATCTTCTTCAACCAGCAGGAATTCCCTTAAGAAATCTCCAAGTTCCGGTTTGATCTGCTCGTCATGGCATTCGTTAATGTATAACAGGAGGTTGAGCAGTTCCGTCCCTCGGTCAATGGTGTCTTCTTCAATATCGGCCCATTCGTCTGAATCCAGGTAATCCTCTTCCAGTTTTTTTACATCACTGGCAAAGAAATTGATCATCAGCAGATCAAAGAATACCTCTCTCAGCTCATCAAAAGACGGATGTTCATCAAATACCTCATCAAATTCCTCTACTTTTTCAAGAAACCCAAGGTCTTTGCTGAAAACATCTACCAGGTCTTGTTCCAGTTTTACCGAATCGTTACCCGAAAGCGCAGCGAATTTATCTAATGAAGCCACAAGGGCGCTTTGTACTTTACTATCCATATACTTGAATTTGATTGTTGTTATAAACTAGTTTAACTTTCCCGGTGAGGGTTTGGTTGAGCAAAGGAGTGTTTCTCGATTTTGAATAGTTGTTCTGGCTGTTATACTCCCATTGTTCGGTCATGCTGAACAAGGTGAAATTGGCAGCCTCTCCTTTTGCAATCACCGGTACTTTTAAGTTAAGCAATTTCCGGGGATTAACGGATAACTTTTCTGCAATGAGTGCAGCATCCATTCCTGCTTTCACCAATAGTGGCAGTACAGTTTGCAGGGCGATGATGCCATATGCAGCAATCTCAAATTCTACATCTTTAAATTCAGGCTCATGCGGGCGGTGCTGTGAGGAAACGGCATCAATGGTGCCGTCCTTTAATCCCGCCAGTAAGGCTTTGTTATCGGCCTTGCCGCGCAGGGGCGGTTTCACCTTGTAGTTGCTGTCGAAATCATTCAGCAGCTCTTCTGTAAAGACCAGGTGGTGTGCAGCAACATCACAGCTGATCTGCAGCCCGTCCTTTTTTGCTTTTTTGATCAGCGCTACCGAGCCTGCGGTAGAGATGTTGCTGATATGTACGGGCGACTGGTGGTAAGCAGCCAGGAAGATATCCCTGGAGATATGCATTTCTTCGGCCAGCGCAGGCATGCCCTTCATTCCCAGCAATACACTGGTCTTACTTTCATTGATCTGTGTTTTACCGGCAATGGACTTATTCTCCGGGTAAACGATCAGCAGGCCGCTGATGCCTTTTGCATACTGCAAGGCACGGCTCATAAAACCATCGTCACTGATCGGTTTTGTACCGTCTGAAAATGCGATGGCGCCTGCCTTTTGCATGTCATACAGCTCGGCAAGCTCCTTCCCTTCCAGGTCATGGCTGATTGCTCCTACAGGATAAATATCAACCAGGTTATTTTTTGCTTTGTTAATGATATACTCTACTTCCGCTTTGGAATGCACTACCGGTTTGGTATGCGGCAAAACTGCCAGCCCGGTAAATCCTCCGGCCTGTGCAGCAGCACTGGCGGTCTGCAGGTCTTCTTTGGTCTCAAATCCGGGGTCCCCTACGGAGCAGTTCAGATCGAAAAAGCCAGGCGCAAGAAAAGCTCCTTTACCGTTGACTACTTCTTCATTTTCCTGTGGGTCTGACGTTTGCTGTGGTTTTAATCCAAGCCCAATCTCAACGATCATTCCCTGTACCACACGAACATCACGTACTTGATGATTAAACTCGCTGTTCGGATCGGCAATAGTTACACCTGTGAGGAGAAGGTTCATGTTTTATATAGTTTTTTTGTTAAAAAATCTGATCAATAGGGCTTCAGCGGCTAAAAAAACAGCACACAAAACTAGACAAAGTTTCCATAACTCTGTGTGGTTATTTTCCATAACTGCGGGCTGAAGGTTAGTTCCGGCACCTGTAACAGTCAGGCTCTTTTTGCCAAAAAGCTGTTTTAGGTCTTTATCGCCCGTAAAAGTCATATCTGACTCTGCACGGCTTTCATTGAAAGCATAACTGCCCAGTACTGAATCCGCTTTCAGCAATTCGTAGAATCCTGAGGCGCGGATCTGGTCGGCAATATACAGCAGCGTCCTACCCGGTGTTTGCCTTACCTCGGGGATCACTTCGTCTTTGCCTGAGGTTAGCCGCAGCGACTGGTTAGGGTTCAGGCTGAGCTGTGCGGTGGTCAGCAGGTTATTCTTTCCGATCGTATAATACAGCGGTTGTTCCTGTAGGCTGGTGAGGGCAATCTTATAAAGCAGGGGTACAAATACCGGGTGCTGCGATAAATTGCCGTCTTCCGCTTTCAGCGAGGAGGCTGATAAATAGATTTGACCGGCACCCAGGCGGTAACGGCTGAAGAAGGGTTGCCCGGAGGGCAGCTCCATGATATTTTCCCTGCTGCTCCTGGTAATGGAAGCGTATATAAAATGGCGGTTCACGACCGGCAGGTCTACCTTAGCCGGAATTTCTTCAAACACATCATTAAAAAGGTTGCTTTTCAGGTCAATCGTCTTAACGCTGACGGTATCCCTGCTGAGGGAAAGAACCGGCGGCAGTGACAGTCCCTGCAGGAAGGAAGAAAATGCTGCCGTATTGCTGTCCAGGTCTGGAAAGATCACTACAGAGCCTCCATTTTGAATAAAGTTTTTCAGTTGCAGGGCCAGTCCGCTGGAAGGTGTTTTCAAACCAGAAAGCACAATAAGCTGGTAGCCTGAAAAAGCCGCGTACACCACATTGGATTCGGGCATAACGGCCAGCCTGAAATAGCTGTCACCCGAGAACAGGGCACTGATATGCCGCTCTGAAGGATCTCCGCTGATATGTAAAACGTTCAGTCCGCTGCTCACCTTAAAGCTGAACTTCAGCTCATCGTCAAAAGTTAAAGGGAAATCTTTGATGCTCACCACCGCCTTTTGCCAGCCGGCAGAGAGGCCGCTGAAAGTGAGGGTGTCCGTTACAGCTTTTCCGGCAGGCACGTTCAGTCTTGCCAAAGCTTTCTGCTGGTTGCCCACCAGCAGTTTTACAGGAATCCCAGTACCGGCCTCTTTGGTATAATTGCGCAGCTTCACCACAAACTTTTCCTGCTCTCCCGGCCGGTGTACAGGAGATAATGACCAGATGCTGTCCACCGCTATATTGGGCAGGGTATTGGCCTGCAGGCGAACAAGGGACAGATGATCATCCGCAGCGGTACTGATCGCGTTTATGCCCACAAAGTTGCGCTGAAAATCAGAAAGGATATAGCTGAAGAGGTTTCTTTTTCCGGCCTCTGCGGTATGCTGACGGTTAATCACCTGCTGCAAAGTGCGTTGCGCGGCTGAGATTTTTACCTCATCGATCAGGCCTAGCAGTTCTTCATACCCCACAAGCCGCTGATGCCTCCCCTCGAAATCATTGGTGGTCAGCTGGAACCTGTCATTGGCTGAAAATTGTTTTGCAATGTCTTTTGCTTTGCGCTTGGCCTCATCAAGCAGGCTGCCTTCTTTATTGACCGACCCCATACTGTAGGAATTGTCTATATAGATATTGATCAGGTTGCCCGTTTCCGGCCGGTAACCGGCATCAGAAGAAAGATAGGGGCGTGCGAAAGCCAGAACAAGGAAAATCAGGGCCAGTATCCGGCTGAAAAGGATCAGCAGGTTTTTTAAGCTTTCCCTTGATGAATTTTGCTCCTGTGCGGCCTTCAGAAACTGCACATTACTGAAGTATACTTTCTTAAACCTGCGGAAATTAAATAGATGAATAAGGATAGGAATGGCTACCGCCAGCAGAAAAAAAAGAAAACCTGGGTATAGGAAATTCATTAAAAACCAAAGGTAGAAATTTTATCTGAATTTTTTCATCGCATTAAAAATCGCGTCATCCAGATCATAGACATCATTACGGTATTCAATCTTCCCGTTCTCAGCCCAGGCAGTTTTATAATTGATAAAGATGGAAACATTCTTTTTCGTGCCGAACCACTTGGGTTTTACCTGGTATATATTTACGGTATCAGCTTTTTTGGCCAGTCGTTTTTTATACATTTCCATTTTGGTGGTATCAATTGGCGGCAGGTTCACTTCCATCCGCAGCTGGTCGTACTGGTATCTGTCATCAACCAGTTTCTCTGCAAATTCCAGTGGCCTTTCTACACGCACGCAACCATGGCTGATGGCGCGGCTGTTCTGCATGAATGCAGATTTATTGTTGGTATCATGCAGGTAAATGCTCGATCCGTTGTCAAATATGAATTTGAATTTCCCCAGGGCATTCCCCTCACCTGATCCCTGTTTAAACTGGAAGGGCAAATGTTCGCGCGGGTATTTTCTCCACTGGATGGTATCAGGATCAGCAATCAGCTGGCCTTTGTAATACACCCGCATGTTGTTATTTGATAAGTAATACGGATCACGCAGTGCCTGGTAGTAGATTTCACTCTGCGCAATGCTCACCGGGATATTCCAGACCGGGTTCACCTGGATGGAATTGAACTTGCTCAGCAAAATCGGGGTCTGGTGGTTCTTCGGTTTATCATCCAGCGAATGCGTTTTCAGAAAGACCTTCATCTTTTCTTCATAATCCTTTTCACGCCTTCCCCCTACGCATACTTTCATATGGGTAACGGTATCCTGGTGGTTGAACCAGGTCAGTGAGAAATCGGGGATGTTCACCTCCACGTACTCTTCCCCTATGCCCGGGATCTTCCATCTCAGGCGTTCCATATTCACCTCAATGGTTTTGATGGCGGCTGCGTTTGCGGAAGGATCACGTTTCAGGTTTGCAAGTTCCTGCTGTAAGGTTTTGTAGTTTTCGCCTGCCGGCTGAATAGCGGCCAGTAATTGCACCAGGTCTTTGCTTTCCAGTACTTTCTGCATACTGGAACTGTCTGGCCTTTGGGTAGTTACATAGTACCTGTTCAGTACCCTTTTGGGAATAATGCTTCCATAACCAATGAAAGTATCGTATTTCAGCAGGGAGGAAGCACTGTATATTTCAAGATCGGCGATGACAGGGTATACATCATTGATAGACTTAAACTGATGTGCCGATAGCTTTGACAATAACTGTTCAAGTACCGTGTAATTGAATATCTGCGGGTTAAACCCGTGGGCAGCGCTGCGGGATATATAGTTTTTGAGGGTATCCAGTTCCCCGTTCACGTAAAAACGGGTAACCAGGTCAGTCCTCCGTTCATTATCGGCATAGTACTTACCGAGCACTTTAGGGTTGCTTAATTTTAATTTAAGGGAGTCAAAGTGGCGGTTAAATACGACATTGTAGGCAGCCGTGTCAAAATCTTTGAACAGCTTATCCTTAAAATGTTCGGACAAGACTACCCCTACTTCAGGTGTGGTTTTGAACCAGTTACAGGCAGACAGGAAGATAGAGAAGGATAATAACAGATAAAATACTTTTTTCAAAATGTGTTTTTTTAGCAGGCACCCGGTTTTTAGCTGCATGACCTGCCCAGTCTGATCAAATAAAATGCCATTTATTTTTTGATTTCTCAATTCTATCTATATATTTGCATCACCTCAGTGTGCAACCGCATTATTGAATAGGGACAAAAAAATTATGAACAAACAGTTGAACCATCACTTACATTTGCACCATCGCCAGTTGTGGCGATAGATATGTAATGTTTTGTACTTCAAAACTTGTTTCCGAATTATTTTCATGTTCCATTCAATAATTTCAATCAATTGAAAACACTAAAAATTGCTATCCAGAAATCTGGTAGACTAAACGAAAAATCTGTAGAAAT
>Ga0247730_1000478_pt1 | contig 29311 bp, 21 predicted proteins | sample UWRJL073202C2_FD_180959 | JGI IMG/M metagenome (GOLD analysis project Ga0247730, IMG submission 180959) | Plant litter microbial communities from Arlington Agricultural Research Station in Wisconsin, United States - UWRJ-L073-202C-2 | ecosystem: Environmental > Terrestrial > Plant litter >... | reverse complement strand
GATCGGCGGCTACGCCGTCTGGCGCTACGGCTCGGTGCTCGTCGCGGTCGACCCCGACGGCCTGCACGTCGGCCAGGCGTTCGTCGGGCCCCAGCACGTCGGCGACGCGACGGTCCTCGACCGCGCCGCCTACCGGACGCAGCTGGGCACGGGCGCCGACGCCCGGGCCTACCTGATGACCCGGCCGTACCTCGACCACGGCGTGCTCGTGACGATCGACGACCCTGCCGATCCGGCGCCCTACTGGCTGGTGTCCAGCCGGCACCCCGACGAGCTGGCAGCAGCCCTGACCGGCCGCACCGCACCGCAGACAGCCGCCCGCGAACCGAACGGAGACCCGTCCCGTGGCGAAGAAGCGTAAGAAGGGCCGCAAGGGCGCCTCGCTCACCGAGCAGGCCGCCCGCACGCCCGACACCAAGGCACCCAGCCGGGCGACGTGGCGGCTCATGGACCGGGGCTCATCGGTCGCCGCGGGCCTCCTGGCCGCCCGCACGTCCGCGATCGCGTGGCGCGTCGTCACCGGGAAGAAGCCGCCCACGAGCGGTCGCCACCCGGAGGTCAGCACCCGTGAGGCCGTGGCGTGGGCGGTCGTCGGGGGCGGGCTCATCGAGCTGGTGAAGGTCGGCGTGCGCCGCGGCACCGCCACCTACTGGGTCAGGTCGACCGGTCAGCTGCCACCGGGCATGAAGCCACTGGTCAAGCCCGCCGCGTCCCCGGGAACGACAAAGGAGCCGGTCCTTGCGGAACCGGCTCCCCATTCGGCGACCAGGAAGGTCAGTCGGCGCAGTCGCGGCAGATGAGGACGCCGTTCTTCTCCGACGCCAGCTGACTGCGGTGGTGCACCAGGAAGCATGACGAGCAGGTGAACTCGTCGAGCTGCTTCGGCACGACCTGGACGGCCAGCTCCTCGTGGGAGAGGTCGGCTCCAGGCAGCTCGAAGGACTCTGCGGCCTCGGTCTCGTCCTCGTCGACCTTGCCGGAGTTCTTCTCGTGCCGACGCGCCTTGAGCTCCTCGATGCTGTCCTCGGACTGCTCTTCTTCTGTCTTGCGCGGTGCGTCGTAATCGGTAGCCATCAAATCTCCCTTTGTGCGGAACAACCGGCGTGATTGTGCCACACGGTTCGGTGGCGCTCACACTCAGAACCCACAAGCACGCACCACGGCGAAATATTCCTCCGCGACGGCCGGGTGGGCCGCCATCACCATGCGCTCGTCCGGCACGCCGTCCAGGCCCGTGACCACCAGGCCCGCCTCGGTCGCGACGAGGCCGCCGGCGGCCTGGTCCCAGGCGTGCAGGCCCTGCTCGACGTAGGCGTCGTACTGCCCCTCGGCGAGCGCGCAGAGGTTGAGCGCAGCCGACCCGGTGCGGCGGATGTCGGCGACCTGTGGCAGGAACTCGGCCATGGCTGCGGCCTGACGCGCACGGATCTGCGGCACGTAGTGGAAGCCCGTCGCGACGACGGCTCGGGCCAGTGGCGCGCCGACCGGTGCGGTCAGCATCCGGCGCTCGTCGCCGTCGTGCCGCCACGACCCGCCACCCAGGACCGCGCCCCACTCCTCGCCCGTCGCGATGTTGACGACGTGCCCGGCCACGACCACGTCGTCGCGGCGGGCGGCGATCGACACGGCGTACGCCGGGATGCCGTGGACGAAGTTGACGGTGCCGTCGATGGGGTCGACGACCCAGTCGACGCCCGACGTGCCGACGACGTCGTCGCCCTCCTCGCCGACGAAGCCGTCGTCGGGGCGCGCCGCGAAGATCCGCTCACGGATCAGCCGCTCGCACGCCTCGTCGATCTCCGTGACGACGTCGGTGTCGCTGGACTTGGTCGACGCGACGTCGACGCGTCCCTCGGGCCGTCGACCCCGCACGAACGCGGCGGCCTCCAGGCCGATGGTCCGCGCCAGGTCGTACAGCTCGACGTCGTGCGGCTCGCCGGCGCCGTCCGTCATGCGGTCGTCGCGGCCGAGCCGACGACGGGCCGCGTCGAGCGGGGGTTGAAGCAGCAGTCGACCGGGCAGAGGTCGTGCGACGCTGGCAGCTCGCCCAGGGCGGTCCGCTCGACGGCCTCGCCGCGCTCCGCGGCCGCCCGTTCGAGCAGCAGCTCGCGCACCATCGCGACGAAGTCGGGGTGGGCGCCGGGGGTGTCGACCCGCTGGTAGCGCAGCCCGAGCTCCTCGGCCGTCGCCTTCGCCTCGGTGTCGAGGTCGTAGATGACCTCCATGTGGTCCGAGATGAACCCGATCGGCACGACCACGACCGACTCGACGCCGCGGTCGTGCAGCGCGCCCAGGTGGTCGTTGATGTCGGGCTCGAGCCAAGGGACGTGCGGCGAGCCCGAGCGTGAGCAGTACGCGAGCGACCACTGCTCGGCGCCCGCGCCGGCCGCCACCAGCGCTGCGACGCTCTCGTGCTGGCGCACGTACGCCTCACGGCCGGGGCCGCCGCTCGCCTCGTTCATCGACGTCGGGATGGAGTGCGTCACGAACACGACGTGCGTGCCGGCCGGAGCCGGGGCCAGGGCGGCCCGGGTGGCCTCCGTGAACGGTCCGACGAAGCCGGGGTGGTTGAAGTAGTGCCGCAGGCGGCTGAGCTCGATCTCGACGCCGGTGGTCGCGTCGAACAGGTCCTCGCGGTACTGGCGGCAGCCCGAGTACGACGAGTAGGCGCTGGTCACGAACGCGGCCGCACGCTGCACGCCGTCGGCGGCCATCTGCCGGGCGGCGTCCTTCAGGTACGGGTCCCAGTTGCGGTTGCCCCAGTAGATCGGCAGGTCGACGCCGTGGTCGGCGAAGTCCGTGCGCAGCGCGTCGAGCAGCTCACGGTTCAGGTCGTTGATCGGCGACTTCCCGCCGAACAGGAAGTAGTGCTGGCCGACCTCCTCGAGCCGCTCGCGCGGGATCCCGCGACCAGCGGTCACGTTCTCGAGGAAGGGGACCACGTCGTCGGGCTGCTCCGGACCTCCGAACGACACGAGAAGGAGTGCGTCAAAGGGCCGGACATCCATGTCCTCATCCTCTCACCGGCACGGCTAGGCTGCTCGCGCCGGATGGGGGGCGAGAGGAACATCATGCTGACGACGTACCGCGACGCCCTGGCGCATCCGGGGGCGGCGCTGTTCTCGTTCACGGCCCTCTGGTCGCGGCTGCCCCTGTCGATGGCGGGGCTCGGGATCGTCCTGCTGATCAACGAGCGCACCGGCTCGTTCCGCGAGGCCGGCGTCATGGCGGCGGCGTACGTGCTGTCCGCCGCCGCGTTCGGTCCGCTCCAGGGCCGGCTGGTCGACCGCTTCGGCCAGAGCCTCGTGCTCTGGGTCGTCGGCGGCACCTACGCCGTGGGGATCGGGGCGTTCCTGCACGCCGTCGACGCCGGCTGGTCCGCCCCGTGGCCGCAGGCCTGCGCCGTGCTGGCCGGTCTCGCGACGCCGCAGACCGGCAGCATGGTGCGAGCCCGGTGGTCGCACGTCATCGACGACCGCCGCCAGCTCAACACGGCCTTCTCGATCGAGGCGGTGGCCGACGAGGTGGTGTTCATCGTGGGCCCCGTCCTCGTGACCTTCCTCACCTACCAGGTCTCGCCGTTCTCGGGCCTGCTCTGCGCAGCGGCCGCAGCCCTGCTCGGCAGCTGGGCGCTGGCCCTGCAGCGCGCCACCGCGCCGCCGGCGGCGGGCCGCCGGACGACCGCAGGTCCGTCGATCAACTGGCGCGGCCTGTGGCCCCTGGTCGTCGTCTCGGTGAGCCTCGGCATCATCTTCGGATCGGCCGAGGTCATCATCGCCGCGTTCACGAAGGAGCAGGGCCAGCAGGGCGCCGCCGGCCTCGTCCTGGCGATCTGGGCGGCCGGGAGCCTGATCGCCGGCGTGGCCGTCGGGGCGCTCCCCCAGGCCGGGAACCCGCTGCGCCGGCTGCGGTCGTCGCTGTTCGTGCTCAGCATCCTGTTCGCCCCCATGGCGGTGCTGTCCGACGTCCCGCTGCTCGCCGTCGGGATGTTCTTCGGCGGGTTCATGGTCTCGCCCACGCTCATCGCGGTGGTCCACCTCGTGGAGCACGAGGTGCCTCCGTCCCGCCTCACCGAGGCGCTCACCTGGACCACCACGGGCCTGTCCGTCGGCATCGCTCCGGGAGCGGCCGTCGTGGGCGCCGTGATCGACGCCCACGGGGCGTCGGCGGGCTTCCTGGTGCCCCTCGTCGCCGGGCTGGCGGGCTCGATCGTCGCCTGGACCATGAACACGACGATCCAGGCCCCGCAGGACGTGAACGCGGCCGGCAAAAGTCACTAAGGTTGGGGCACGATGACCGAACTCACCCTGGCCGAGCGCAGCGTCGAGCTCGTCCGCGCATGGACCGAGGCGAAGCGCCCCCGCGGGCGACGACCCGATGCCGCAGCCACCCGTCTGGCCACCCTGCTCAAGGATCCGCACGGGCTCCAGTTCACGATCGGCTTCGTCGACCGGGTCGTCCGGCCCGACGACCACCGCGTGGCGGCCCGCAACCTGCGCCAGCTCGCCCGCGACCTGCCCGCCTTCCTCCCGCTGACGCAGAAGCTGCTGCTCAGGCTCGGTGCCCTGGTCTCGGTGCTGCTCCCGGGGCTGGTCGTCACGATCGCCCGCCGCACGCTGCGACGCATGGTCGGCCACCTCGTCGTCGACGCCCGGCCCCAGCAGCTCGGCCGCGCGATCAAGAAGCTGCGGGCCCGGGGCGACCGGCTCAACCTCAACCTGCTGGGCGAGGCCGTGCTGGGTGACGGCGAGGCCGCCCGCCGACGCGACGGGACGCTGGAGCTGCTCGGCCGCGACGACGTCGACTACGTGTCGATCAAGGTGTCGTCGGTCGCCAGCCAGCTCTCGATGTGGGCCTTCCACGAGTCCGTCGACCGCGTCGTCAAGCAGCTGACGCCGCTGTACGAGCAGGCGGCCAGCGGCGAGCCGACCTTCATCAACCTCGACATGGAGGAGTACAAGGATCTCGACCTGACGGTCGCGGTCTTCACGTCGATCCTGGAGTCGTTCCCCGACCTGGAGGCCGGCATTGTGCTCCAGGCCTACCTGCCCGATGCCCTCGGCGCGATGCAGGAGCTGCAGTCGTGGGCCGCCGAGCGCCGCGCCGCCGGGGGTGCGCCGATCAAGGTCCGCCTCGTCAAGGGGGCCAACCTGGCCATGGAGCGCGTCGACGCCACGATGCACGGCTGGCCGCTCGCGACGTGGTCGACCAAGCGGGAGACCGACACCAACTACAAGCGCGTGCTGCAGTGGGCGCTGACGCCCGAACGGGTCGACGCGGTCCGCATCGGCGTCGCCGGGCAGAACCTGTTCGACGTCGCCTACGCATGGCTGCTGGCCGGCGACCGCGACGTCCGCGGCGCCGTCGACTTCGAGATGCTCCTGGGCATGGACACCGGTCCGGTCGACGCGGTGCGCGGCGACATCGGCCAGCTGCTGCTGTACACCCCGGTCGTACGGCCCACCGAGTTCGACGTCGCGATCTCCTACCTCGTGCGGCGGCTCGAGGAGAACGCCAGCAGCGACAACTTCATGTCGGCCGCGTTCGAGCTGATCAGCGACCCGTCGCTGCACACCCGCGAGATCAACCGGTTCCTGCGGTCCGTCGAGGACCTCGACACCTCGGTCCCGGAGCCCCACCGCCACCAGGACCGGCTGACCGAGGTGCCGGCGACCCTGGCCGGCACGTTCGCCAACACCCCCGACACCGACCCGTCCACCGAGGCCAACCGCGAGTGGGGTCGGCTGGCCCTGGCCCGCTCGTCGTACACCCAGGTCGGCGCCGAGACGGTCCGCACCGGAGCCGTCCCCGGTCCGGCCAGCCTCGAGACGATCATCCACGACACGCAGGACGCCGCGAAGCAGTGGCAGGGCCGGGGGTCGGAGGTCCGCGCCTGGATCCTGCACCAGGCCGCGAGCGCGCTCGGCGCCCGGCGCGGCGACCTCGTGTCGGTCATGGCGGCCGAGGCCGGCAAGACCATCGCCGAGGCCGACGTCGAGGTCAGCGAGGCGATCGACTTCGCGAACTACTACGCCGAGGCGGCCCGCCGACTCGACGCCGTCGACGGCGCGGAGTTCGTCCCCGACCGCCTGACGGTCGTCGCTCCCCCGTGGAACTTCCCCGTCGCGATCCCCGCCGGCTCGGTCCTGGCGGCACTCGCCGTCGGCAGCGGCGTCATCATCAAGGCCGCACCCCAGACACGACGCTGCGCGGCCGTCATGGTCGAGGCGCTGTGGCAGGCCGGCGTCCCCCGCGACGTCCTGCGGTACGTCACGATCGACGAGGGACCGCTCAGCAAGGCCCTCATCGCCCACTCCGAGGTCGACCGCGTCATCCTGACCGGCGGCTGGGAGACGGCCCAGCTGTTCCGCTCGTGGCGGCCCGACCTCCCGCTGCTCGCGGAGACCAGCGGCAAGAACGCCATCGTCGTCACGCCGAGCGCCGACATCGACCTCGCGGTCGCCGATCTCGTCCGCAGCGCCTTCGGCCACGCCGGTCAGAAGTGCTCGGCGGCGAGCCTGGCCATCCTGGTCGGGTCGGTGGCCGACTCCGAGCGGTTCCGGCGTCAGCTCGTCGACGCAGTGTCCTCGCTGAAGGTCGGCTTCCCCGACGATCCCGAGGTCACGATGGGGCCCGTCATCGAGGCGCCGCGCGGCAAGCTCGAGCACGGTCTGACGGTGCTCGACCAGGGCGAGGAGTGGCTTCTCGAGCCGCGTCAGCTCGGCCCCGACGCGCGCGTCTGGACACCGGGCATCCGCACCGGCGTGCAGCCCGGCAGCCGGTTCCACACCACGGAGTACTTCGGGCCGGTCCTCGGCATCATGCACGCCGCCGACCTCGACGAGGCCATCGCGTGGCAGAACGCCACCGACTACGGTCTCACCGCCGGGATCCACTCCCTCGACCCCGACGAGGTCACGACGTGGATCGACCGGGTCGAGGCGGGCAACCTGTACGTCAACCGCGGCATCACCGGCGCGATCGTCCAGCGCCAGCCCTTCGGCGGCTGGAAGCGCTCCTCGGTCGGCACGACCGCCAAGGCGGGCGGTCCCAACTACCTGACCCACCTCGGGACGTGGCGTCCCCGGCCGCTGCGCCCGACGACGGACGCGCCCGTCCTGTCGCCGCGGGTCCAGGCGCTGCTCGACGCCGCCGGCCCGCACCTGACGGCCACCGAACGCGCCGAGCTGCTGGCCGCGGCGCGCTCCGACCACGTCGCGTGGGTCCGTGAGTACGGCGTCGCCAAGGACGTGTCGGGCCTCGAGGTCGAGCGCAACGTGTTCCGGTACGTCCCGGTGCCCGTCACGGTCCGCTTCGACGGACTCCTGCCCGAGCTGGTGCGGGTGCTGCTGACGGCCGCCCGCACGGGCGCGCCGCTCACGGTCAGCTCGAGGGCTCCCCTGCCGACGTCCTTAGTGCCGGACGCCCGGATCGAGAGCCACGAGGAGTGGCTCGCCCACGTCGCCACCGAGCGCCCGTCCCGCGTCCGTCTGGTCGGCACCGATCCGCGCGAGCTCGCGACGGTCGTCGACGGCGATCCGGACGTCGCGATCTACGCCGGGGCCGTCACGCCGTCGGGACGCGTCGAGGCGCTCCCGTTCCTGCAGGAGCAGGCCATCTCGATCACCAACCACCGCTTCGGCAACCACGACGCCGAGTTCGAGCGCGTCCTGCCCCGACGCTGACGGGCGGCGCCTCGGCGTGGCGCTCACGATGGGACGCGCGCCCGCCTACGATGGGGAGCGACGGTTCGGGTGAACGCCCACCCGGCGTCGTGAAGTCGGAGGCGATGGCATGCGTGATCTCAGTCCCGAGGGGTTGAGCGAGGACAGACGGTTCCTCGTCGCGCGTGACGTCACCACCGGCGAGAAGTTCCGCATCCCCGCTGATCACCGCCTCTCTTCCCTGATCGGCACGCCGTCCCGTCCCGGGAGCACCTCCGGCCAGATGGAGATCCGCATGCCCAGCTCACTCAGCCCTCGCGAGATCCAGACCCGCATCCGGCGCGGCGAGTCGCCCCAGTCGGTCGCCGACTCCGCGGGCGTCCCCGTCACCCAGATCGAGGGCTTCGCCGGTCCCGTGCTGGCCGAGCGCGAGTTCATCTGCGAGCAGGCCCGCAAGACCGCGATCCGTCGCAAGCACGTCGGCGGCTCCGGCATCCAGCTCGGCCTGCTGGTCTCGGAGAACATCTCGGCCACCGGAGGCGTCCCCGAGGAGGCCGCCTGGGACTCGTGGCGTCGCGAGGACGGTCGTTGGACGGTCCTCGTCACGCCCCACGGCCAGGCCGATCCCGCCACGTTCCTGTTCGACGTCAAGAGCCGGTACGTCCTGCCGGCCGACGAGCTCGCCCACGAGCTGGTCGGCGACGTCGCCCTGCCCGACTCCACCGACATGGCGATCGCCGACGCCGTGCGGGCGCCCGGCCACCGCGCCGAGGAGCCCCTGCCGGCCGAGCCAGCCGAGCCCATCGCTCCCCCGGTCGTCGAGATCCCCGAGCCCATCCGAGCCAACGAGGAGGAGACCGTCACGGGCGTCTCGTCGCTCAAGGAGGCACGCGACCGTCGCGCCCTCGAGCAGCTGGCCCTGGGCGATCTCGAGCAGGCCGAGGCCGCGCCCGTCGCGCCGGCGGAGGAGGACGACTTCGAGGACGCGCTGCACGACAACGTCGCCGTGCCCGACACGATGGGCCCGCGCAAGAAGCGCCACGAGCGTCGTCGCGTCCCCAGCTGGGACGAGATCATGTTCGGCGACAAGAACGACTGATCTGGATCACCCGTCCCGCGTGGCCAGTGAGACACTGGTCCGGTGGCAGCACTGACGTTCTGGACCGGCACGATGGACGCCGGCAAGTCGACCCTGGCGCTGCAGACCAATCACAACCACGCCGCCCGCGGCCGTGCCGGCATCATCTTCGTCAGCAACGACCGGACGGGGCCGGCCGTGCTGACCAGCCGCCTCGGGCTGTCCCACGCGGCTGTCGAGGTCGACACCGACTTCAACTTCTGGACGTACGTCGTCGACACCCTGACGCAGGGGTCGAAGGTCGAGTACCTGATCTGCGACGAGGCCCAGTTCTACTCGCCCTACCAGGTCGAGCAGCTGGCGAAGATCGTCGACGAGCTGCGCATCGACGTGTTCTGCTTCGGCATCCTGACCGACTTCCGCACGCGCCTGTTCCCGGGCGCCGCCCGCCTGGTCGAGCTGGCCGACCGCACCGAGGTGCTCCAGGTCGAGGCGCTGTGCTGGTGCGGCAAGCGAGCGACCCACAACGCGCGCACCGAGAACGGGATCATGGTCACCGAGGGCGAGGTCATCGTCGTCGGCGACGTCGAGGAGGTCGACTCGGTCGACGAGCCCCCGGAGGTCGCCTACGAGGTGCTCTGCCGCCAGCACCACCGCCTGGCCCTGACGGCCGCGCGGGCTCGGGCCACCGGACGCCTCAGCGACGTCGAGCCGCTGCCCTTCGACTGACGACCCGGCTCCGGGGAGTCAGTCAGCGCTGATCTGCTGACGGAACGTGTCGCGCCGGTCGTGCAGGTTCCAGAGGTGCTCGGCGAGCACGTCAGGGCCCTTCTCGTCGTCGCCCTCGATGATGCGTCCGCCGATGATGAGCTGCGACACCTGGATCCCCTCCTCGCCGAGGACCTCGTTCAGGAGCTCGACGTAGGCCGCCTGACCGGCGAACGCGATCGACGTGCCGGTCACGTTGCGGCCGGGCTTGACCGCCGAGCCGCCGTTGACGAACAGGATCGTGCCCTTGCCCTCGCCCAGGAACCGCATGCCCGGGAGGACCTGGTGCACCGCCGCGACCGGACCGTAGATCGAGAACTCGACGGGCCCGACCAGGTCGGCCGGGGTGGTCTCCAGCACGGGGCGCATGAAGTCCTTCTGCGGCAGCGGGCTGTACTGCAGCACCTCGATGGGTCCGAGGGTCTCGGTCACCTGCTCGAGCGCCGCGGCGATCGACGTGGGGTCGCGCACGTCGGCCGCGAAGCCCTGCGCCTGGATGCCGTCGGCCGAGAGCTCGGACGCCAGCGCGTCGAGACGGCCCTGGTGCCGTGAGATCAGCCCGACGGCGAATCCCTCCGACCCGAACCTGCGGGCGACTGCTGCGCCGAGTCCCTTGCCTGCACCGATGATCGCGATGGATGTCATGCCGGAGGGGTACCCGGCACGACCGGAATCATGTGGACACGAGAACAGGGATCCGCAGCTCCGGCTCGGTGATCGAGCCGTGGAAGCCGGTCATCTTCAGCTCGACGCCGAACTCGCGCGACGAGAACACCGCGAAGTCGCCCAGCGACGCCACGACGACGTCGCCGACCCGGCCGCGGACGTCGGGCGAGAGCGGGCCGAACCAGTCCTCGATGCCGTCCTGCGTGCGGACGACCGCGCGGTCGCCCAGCACCGACCGCCAACGGGCGGCCACCTCGTCCTCGGCGCCCGGGCGCGTGTACACGTGGCGGAAGCGGGCCTCTCCGGCCAGCAGCGTGACGTCGTCGAGGAGGCGGGGCACCGAGTCGACGTCGAAGCGGTTCTCGAAGGGCAGGTCGATCATCCCGTGGTCGGCCGTCACGATCAGCACGGTGTCGCGCGGCAGCTCGTCGCGCAGCTCGGCCAGCTCGGTGTCGATCGTCGTCAGCATGTCGCGCCACTCCGGGGACGAGCAGCCCTTGCCGTGCCCCGTGTGGTCGAGCCGGGACTCGTACGCGTACGTGACCGACCGCGGCGACGACTCGATGACGTCGACCACGACGTCGAGGCGCTCGTAGACGGAGTTGATGCCGTGGAAGGGCACGCCCCGCTGGCTGCACACCGTCAGGCCGGTGCCCTCGAACTTGGCGTCGTTGACCGACGACGCGGAGATGCCGGCCTCGTGCAGCCGCTGCAGCACCGTCGGGAACGGCTGCCAGACGGTCGGGTCGAGCGGCTGGTCCCACTTCAGCGAGTTCAGCCGCTTGCCGGTCGACGGGACGCGGGAGGTGTAGCCGACCATTCCGTGCTGGCCGCCCCGGACGCCCGTGCCCAGCGAGGTGAGGCTCGTGACGGTGGTCGACGGGACGCCGCAGACGACGTCCTCGACGTTGTGCAGCGACGACAGGAACGGTGCGGCGTCGGCGTGCTCCCGCAGGAGGTCGAGGCCGAGCCCGTCGACGAGGAAGACGACGTACCGTGCGGCGTCGGGGATGCCCAGCGTGTTGCTGAAGCCGTCGACGCCGAGGGCGGCACCCACCGAGGGCATGATGTGGTCGATCGTGCGCCGGCCGGCGATGCCCGGTCGACCGGGAGTCACGAGGTGCGCCCGCTCGTGGCCGCCGACAGGGTCCGCGCGAAGGCCAGGAGCCGCTCGACCGCTGCGCCGCCGTCGCCGGCCGCCGCCAGGCGCAGCGAGAAGTCGTCGCCCGTCAGGCTGCCGGAGTAGCCGTGATCGGCCTCGCACTCGGGATCGGAGCACCGAGCCGGCTCGAGCTCGACCCGGGACACCGATCCCCAGCCGATCGTGAGGAGCGCCTCCTCGAGCTGCTTGGACGTCGAGGTCACCATGCGGGTCACGACCACGGAGCGGACCTGGCTCAGGGCCACGGCCTCGGACGTCGTCGACGTGTACGGCTTGGGCAGCAGGTCGTCGCCCGGGTGCTCGTCGGTGTGCACGAGGATCAGCCGGCTCGGCGTCAGCGCCAGGACCGTCATGTGACGCCGGATCTCGTCGTGGTCGAACGTCGGCTCGTGGTGCAGCACGTACCCCGCGACGACCTCGTCGGCCAGCGCGTCGCGCAGGCCCTCGGCCACGATCTCGGGGTAGTAGCCACTGCGGGAGACCTCGTCGAAGAGGGCGTCCGTGTGGTCGGCGGTCATCATGCGAGCGTATCCCCCGACGGGGCCGGTTGACTCAGCCGGCGGACGTACCACTCGCCGCGCCGGTCGGCGGACGGGATGACCTTGGCACGGGCGCTCAGCACCGTGAAGCCCGAGCCGTGGACCGAGACCGGCTCGAGGTCGAGCTCGGCGATCTCGGGGAGGTCGTCCTTCATCGCCGCGAGGCGCACGATGATGTCCTGCAGCGCGTCGACGTCGACGGGGTCGGAGCCGCGGTACCCGTACAGGAGGGGGGCCGATCGCAGGTTGCGGATCATGGCCTCGGCGTCGAGGTCGGTCAGCGGCGGGATGCCGTAGGAACGGTCGTCGAGCAGCTCGCTGGGCGCCCCGGCCAGGCCGAACGACACCAGCGGACCGAACAGCGGGTCCTCCGTGACGCTGAACGAGACCTGCAGTCCCTCGGGCGCGACGCGCTGGACGAAGAACTTGGTGTCCTTGCGCATGCCGGTCCACCCGGTGAGCTCGTCCCAGGCGTCGGCCATCTCGTCGGCGTCGCGGATCCCGCGCCAGATGTGGGCGATGTCGGGCCGGCTGCGCAGGTGCTCGCTGCCGGCCTTGAGGACGACGTTCCAGCCGAGCCGTTCGCCGGCGGCGATCGCCTCGTCGCGGTCGTGGACGTTGATCCACGTCCAGATGTCGATGCCGTAGCAGGCCAGCAGGGCGTGGACCTGCTCGGTCGAGAGGATCGCGCCCCGCGGCGCCATCCTGAGCACCTCGCGGACCAGGGCGCGGGCGTCACCGGTGCGGTGGTCGAGCGCGAGGTGGAACTCGCCGTGGTCGCGGGCGGCCCACTCCGAGTAGTTGACGACCCGGGCCAGGGCCCGGACGGCCGACTCGGGAGCCGCGTACGAGGGCACCGACCCGCGGCCGGCGGAACCACCCAGCAGGTCGGGGACGCGCAGCAGGACGGGCACGCCCTCGCTGCCGAGGAACGTCGAGACGATGGGCTTGTCGGACTGCTCCCCCACCGCGGCCAGCACGTTGGCGACCTCCTCGCCGGAGGTGTTGAGCGGCGGGATGTAGACCGCGACGAGCGCGTCGGTGTCGGGGTTGGCGATCGCGGCCTCGATCGCGACCTCGAAGTCGTCGGCGCTCGCGGACGCGCCCAGCGACACCGGCTCGGTGACCTGCAGGCCCGCCGCTGCCGCCGCGTCGGCGACGATGAGCGCGACGGCGTCGGAGTTGCCGACGATCGCGATGCGGTTGCCGCGCGGGAGCGGCTGGTGCGCCAGCAGCTGGGCGACGTCGAACATCTCGTCGAGGGTGTCGACCTGGATGACGCCGGCCTGGCGGAACATCGCGTCGACCGCGGACTGGGGGGCCGAGGTGCGGGCGACCGTGTGGCCGACCGGGACGCCCTGCGTCGAGCGGCCGGACTTGACCGCGACGATCGGCTTGGTGCGCGACACCCGCCGGGCGATGCGGGAGAACTTGCGCGGGTTACCGATCGACTCCAGGTACAGCAGGATGACCTCGGTGGAGTCGTCCTCCTGCCAGTACTGCAGGAGGTCGTTGCCCGACACGTCTGCACGGTTGCCGGCCGAGACGAACGTCGACAGCCCCAGGCCTCGGCGGGACACCGACTCGAGGATCGCGGTGCCGAGGGCACCGGACTGGCAGAAGAAGCCGACGCGTCCCTGCGGCGGCATGGACGGCGACAGCGAGGCGTTGAGCTGCAGGTCGGGCGCGGTGTTGATGATGCCGAGGCAGTTGGGACCGATCAGGCGCAGGCCGTACGAGCGGCTCAGGCCGAGCAGCGCGCGCTGGCGCTGCCGCCCCTCGGGACCCTCCTCGGCGAATCCGGCGGAGATGACGATCAGGCCGTGGACGCCCTTGGCGGCGCAGTCGAGCACGACGTCGTTGACCGAGTCGGCGGGCACCGCGACGATCGCGACGTCGACCTCGCCGGGGATGTCCTGCACGCGCTTGTAGGCCGGCAGCCCGGAGACCGCCTCGGCGTTGGAGTTGACGGCGTAGACGCTGCCGCCGAAGTCGCCCAGCACCAGGTTGCGCACCATGGCCTGGCCGATGGAGTCCTGGCGGCGGCTCGCGCCGATCACGGCGATGCTGCGGGCCCGGAAGATGCGCTCGATCGACGCCGCCTCGGCCCGCTGCTCACGGGCCCGCATGACGCTGATCGCGGTGTCGGTCGACTCGATGTCGAAGGTCAGGCGCTGCACGCCGTCCTCGATCATGCCCTCGATCTGGTAGCCCATCTCGCGGAAGATCTGCTGCATGCGGGAGTTGGTCGGCAGGACGTCGGCGATGAAGCGGCGGATGCCGCGCTCGCGACCCGCCTGCGCCAGGTGCTCCAGCAGGAGCTGACCCACGCCGCGCCCCTGCTGCGCGTCCTCGACGAGGAACGCGACCTCGGCCTCGTCCTGGCTCACGGCGTCATAGCGTCCGACGCCGATGATCGAGGCGTGGATCGTCACGACGAAGGCGACGCGACGGTCGTGGTCGACCGTCGTGAAGCGCTTGACGTCCTTGTCGGACAGCGTCGGGTACGGCGCGAAGAACCGGAAGTACTTGGACTCGTCCGACACGCGCGCGTAGAACTCGATGAACCGATCGGCGTCGGCCTCGAGGATGGGCCGGAGCTGGGCGACGCGTCCGTCCTTCAGCAGGACGTCGGCCTCCCAGTGCTCGAAGGGATGCACCTCGCTGGTCACGTGACCCAACCTATCGGGTCGCCTGCGGCGTGGCGGTGGGAGTCCGTGGGTGGCGACGGGGAAAATAGGTCCCTGACGACCGTCGTATCGAGAGGCAGGCATGGCCCGCAGCAGCAAACCCGCACCGGACGAGGAGTTCGAGGAGCACATCCTCGACACCGACGTCGGCGACGAGATGCGATCCAGCTTCCTCGAGTACGCCTACTCCGTCATCTACTCGCGCGCCCTGCCCGACGCGCGCGACGGCCTCAAGCCCGTCCAGCGCCGCCTCCTGCACACCATGGACGACATGGGGCTCCGCGCGGATCGCGGACACGTCAAGAGCGCCCGCCCCGTCGGGGAGACGATGGGACGGTTCCACCCGCACGGCGACAGCTCGATCTACGACGCGCTGGTGCGTCTGGTGCAGCCGTGGTCGCTGCGGCTCCCGCTGGCCGACGGGCACGGCAACTTCGGCTCGCAGGACGATCCGCCGGCCGCGATGCGCTACACCGAGATCCGCATGGACGCCGCCGCCGAGGCCATGACCGCCTCGATCAACGAGGACACGGTCGACTTCCGGCCCAACTACGACGGACGTGAGCAGGAGCCGGTCGTGCTGCCGGCCGCGATCCCCAACCTGCTGGTCAACGGCGCGAGCGGCATCGCCGTCGGCATGGCCACCAACATCGCGCCGCACAACCTCATCGAGGTCGTCCAGGCGCTGCGCCACCTCATCACGACCCCGTCGGCCGACGTCGACGACCTGATGCGCTTCATCCCCGGCCCCGACCTGCCCACGGGCGGCAAGATCGTCGGCCTCGAGGGCATCCGCGACGCCTACGCGACGGGCAACGGCTCGTTCCGCATGCGGGCCACGACGCGCATCGAGAACGTCACGCCACGCAAGAAGGGCATCGTCGTCACCGAGCTGCCCTACAACGTCGGCCCCGAGAAGGTCATCGAGGCGATCAAGAAGCTCGTGCAGGCCAAGAAGCTGCAGGGCATCTCCGACATCAAGAACCTCACCGACCGGCACAAGGGCCTGCAGCTGGTCATCGAGGTCAAGAACGGGTTCATCCCCGAGACGATCCTCGAGCAGCTGTTCAAGAGCACCCCCATGGAGAGCTCGTTCGGCATCAACGCGGTGGCCCTCGTCGACGGCCAGCCCCGCACGCTCGGGCTCAAGCAGATGCTCGAGGTCTACCTCCAGCACCGCATCGACGTGGTCCGGCGGCGCACGACGTTCCGCCGGGGCAAGGCCGCCGACCGGCTGCACCTGCTCGACGGCCTGATGCTGGCCCTGGTCGACATCGACGAGGTCATCCAGCTCATCCGCGGCAGCGACAACCGGGCGGAGGCCCGCGAGCGCCTCATGACGGTGTTCGACCTGTCGGACATCCAGGCCACGTACATCCTCGACCTGACGCTGGGCCGGCTGACCCGGTACGACCGCATCGAGGTCGAGAAGGAGATCGCCGAGCTGCGTCGCACGATCGAGGAGCTCGACGCGATCCTCGGCGACGAGACGCGCCTGCGGACGGTCGTGGGCGACGAGCTCAAGGAGATGGCGCAGACCTTCGGCACGCCGCGACGCACCGTGCTGCTCGAGTCGTCGGGACAGACCGCGACCTCGGCGGCACCGCTGGAGGTCGCCGACGACCCGTGCTGGGTGCTGCTGTCCGCGACAGGCCTGCTGGCCCGCACGACCGACGACTCCCCCATCGGCGACGTCGACCGCCGGGTCAAGCACGACACGATCCTGTCGGCCGTACGGGCGACGGCCCGCGGCGAGATCGGCGTCATCACGGCGTCGGGACGCGTGCGGCGCATCAGCGTGCTCGACCTGCCTGCGCTGCCGCCGACGGCGCAGTCGCCCAACCTGCAGGGCGGCGTCCCACTCACCGAGATCGTCGACCTCGACTCGACGGCGCGCGGGCTCATGACGTTCGACGCCGACGGGCCGGGCATCGCCCTGGGCACGCGGCAGGGCATCGTCAAGCGGGTCAAGCCCGATCACCTCAGTCGTGACGAGTGGGAGCTCATCTCCCTCGCCGACGGCGACTCGGTCGTCGGTGCCACGATGCTGGCCTCCGGCGACGAGCAGCTCGTCTTCGTCACGACCGACGCTCAGCTGCTGTACTTCCCGGCGTCGCTGGTGCGTCCCCAGGGACGGTCCGGCGGCGGTGTCGCGGGCATCAAGCTGGCCGCGGGCCAGTCCGCGGTGTCGTTCGGTGCCGTCGCCGACGTGGAAGGCGCTCACGTCGTGACAGTCGCCGGGTCGAGCGACGCGCTGCCCGGCACGCAGACCGGGGCGGTCAAGGTCAGCCCGCTGTCGATCTACCCGCCGAAGGGTCGGGCCACGGGCGGCGTCCGCTGCCAGCGGCTGCTCAAGGGCGAGGACGGCCTGCTGCTCGCCTGGGTCGGCGACGGCGTCCCGATGGCGTGCGCCACCAGCGGATCGGCGGTCGACCTGCCCGAGGTCAGCGATCGTCGCGACGGCTCCGGGGTGCCCGCCGCGCAGCCGATCGCGGCCGTGTCCGGGCCCCCCTCGGCGCAGCTCGGAACCGCCGGCACCGCGCCCTCCCCCGTGCAAGACTAAGCCGTGCGCACCCATCTGCTGATCCCCGCCCTGCTCGCGACCGGCCTGCTCCTCGCGGGCTGCACGGGCTCGTCGGACGCCTCGGACGGTGGGTCCGGGACGGACACCGACCAGCTCTCCGGGCGTCTCGCCGATGCCAAGACAGCGCTCGACGAGGCCGAGACGATCTCGATCAAGCTGTCCACCAAGAGCATCCCGGACGGCATCACCGGGCTGCTGTCCGCCGAGGGCAGGGGCAACCACTCGCCGGCCTTCCAGGGCAAGGTCACGGTCGTCACGGGCGGTGCGAGCCTCGGTGCCGACGTCATCGCCACCGGCGGCACGGTCTACGCCAAGACCGGCTTCCTGCCGTCCTTCACGGCGATCGACCCCGCCTCCTTGAAGGCGCCCGATCCCGCTCAGCTGCTCGCCGCGGACGGCGGCATCACGCAGATCCTGGTGCAGACCGACGACCTCGAGGAGGACGGCCGGTCGCGCGACGGCCAGGACGTCCTGACCACCATCACCGGCACGCTGCCGGGCACGGTCGTCGCGACCATCATCCCGTCGGCGCTGCCCGACAAGACCTTCACGGTCGCCTACCGGCTCGACGACGACGACCAGCTGCGCGACGCGACGCTCAGCGGCCAGTTCTACCCGACCGGCGGCGCCGTCACCTACACCGTGGCCCTCGAGACGTCCGACACGCCCGTGACGATCGACGCCCCCTGACGGTCGCGACCCGCCCATGACGACGCCGGCCGGGATCAGGCCGTCCTCCCGGGTCCTCCTGGGCCTGGCCGCGATCGCCATCTCGTTCGCCGCGGCCGACACGTACGTCGTCGTGCTGGCCCTGCCCGACATGATGACGTCGGTCGGCGTGCCGACCGAGGAGCTGCAGCGCGCGGCCCCGATCGTGTCCGGCTTCCTGCTGGGCTACGTCGCGGTGCTGCCGCTGATCGGGCGCATCTCCGACCTGCGCGGACGGGTCCCGGTGCTGCTGGGGTCCCTCGTGGTCTTCGCGATCGGCTCCGTCGTCACCGCCTCGGCCCCCGACCTGGGGACCATCGTGACCGGCCGCCTGGTCCAGGGCGTCGGTGGCGGTGGGCTGATCCCGCCGACGCTCGCCCTGGTCGCCGATCTGTGGCCACCCCACCGCCGCGGGCTCCCGCTCGGCATCGTCGGTGCGGTGCAAGAGCTCGGCAGCGTCCTCGGCCCGCTCTACGGCGCCGTGGTCCTCGCCGTCGGGGACTGGCGGGCCATCTTCTGGCTCAACGCCGCGATCGGCCTGGTCCTGGTCGCGGCGATCCTGCCGCTGCGCGACGCCCTGCCGACGGCCGAGGAGGTCCGCCTCCGCTTCGACTGGCCGGGCGCCATGCTGGGGACCCTGACGCTCGTGGCCATGTCGCTCGTCATGATCGCGCCGACGCGGCTCGTCCAGGACGTCGAGCTCGGCCGCGCGTACCTGCCCGTCACGGGCGACTCGCGCTGGCTGACGCCCCTGGCGCTCGTGATGTTCGGGCTGCTCGCCCTGTTCGTCGTGCGCATCGCGACGGCCCGCCATCCGCTCGTGGCGTGGCGGTCGTGGCCGGCCCTCGCGCGCGAGACCGATCTGTGGGGAGCGCTCCTGCTGACGGTCGGGCTCGGCGCCGTCATCGTGACCTTCGCCTCCGCCGAGCCGGAGAACGGCGCGGTCTCCCCCGATGCTCCGTGGCTCGTCCCGGTCGCCGTGGTGGCCTTCGCCGGGTTCGCGGTCCGCCAGCGCAGGGCCCGTCGACCGCTCGTCCCCCGTGGCGCGCTGACGGCACGCCCGGCCTGGGGCGCGATCGTGGTGTCGTTCTTCGTCGGCGCCGCCCTCATCGCGGCCCTCGTCGACATCCCCTTCTTCGCCCGCCTGACGGTCCATCGCGACTCCCAGCTCGACGCCGCCCTGGTCCTCGTGAGGTTCCTGGTCGCGCTGCCCGTCGGCGCCCTCGCGGGCGGCTGGCTGCTGCGGCGGGTCCCGGCGCACGTCCTGACAGCGGTCGCGATGGCGATGAGCGCACTCGCGTTCTGGCACATGTCGACATGGGACGCCACGGCGCTCGACCGGCAGGTCCAGACCTGGTCGCTGGTGGTGGGTGGTCTGGGGTTCGGCCTGGCGATCGCCCCGGTCAACGCCGTGCTGCTGGCCCACACCGCCGATGCCGTGCACGGGGTCTCGTCGGCCCTGCTCGTCGTCGCGCGGATGGTCGGGATGCTGCTGGGCATCTCTGCGCTCACCACGATCGGCCTGCGGGCGTTCTACGCCGCCTCCGACGCGATCCCACCCGTGTCCGAGCTGTGCCCCGGCGCGGCCACGTTGTGCGACGCTTACCAGGACGCCGCCCGCGACGCCGCCATCACCCAGCTCCACGCGGTGTTCGTGGGTGCCGCCGTGTGCGCCCTCGTCGCCGGCCTGCTGGCGCTCGTGCTGCTGCGTCCGACCACGCACGACACGGCGGAGGCTGGGACCTGATCGCGCGCATCGAATCGTTACCCTAGAGCCCATGCCTGACTTCGACGACCTGCTCGCCGCCAACGCGTCGTACGCCGAGGACTTCTCACTCGCCGGCTTCGACGGCATCGCCCGTGCGGGCGTCGCCATGGTGACGTGCATGGACTCGCGCATCGATCCGCTCCGCATGATCGGGCTCACCGCGGGTGACGCCAAGATCCTGCGCAACCCCGGCGGACGGGTCACCGACCAGGCGCTCGTCGCCCTCGTGCTGGGCGTCAACCTGCTCAACGTCGGTCGCGTGCTCGTGGTCGAGCACACCCGCTGTGCGATGGCGACGTCGACCGAGGACCAGCTCAAGGAGCGCATCGCCGACCACGCCGGCCGCGACGCCGACTGGATGACCCTCGGCGCGATCGTCGACCAGCGACGCACCATCGAGGCCGACGTCCTGCGTGTGCAGACCCATCCCCTGATCGGCGACGACGTGCTGGTGGGTGGATTCCTCTACGACGTCGACACCGGTCTGCTCGAGCGCGTGGTCTGATGCCGGAGACCTCCACCTCTCCGGCCTCACCCGCGGCCGGCGCGCCGGCGCGGACCGCACGACCCGTGCGGCCGGAGATCCAGGCGCTGCGCGCGGGCGCCGCGCTGCTGGTGGTGCTGTACCACCTGTGGCCCGATCGTCTCCCCGGCGGCTTCATGGGGGTCGACGTCTTCTTCGTCATCTCCGGCTTCCTCATCACGTCGCACCTCGCCCGCGAGGCGGCCTCGACGGGCCGGGTACGGCTCGGCCGGTTCTGGGCACGACGCGCCCGCCGGCTGCTCCCCGCGGCCTACCTGGTGCTCGCCACGTCGGCGGTGGCGGTCTTCATCTGGATGCCGAAGCTCGGCTGGGTGCAGAACTTCCGCGAGATCCTGGCCTCGGCGCTGTACTTCCAGAACTGGCGCCTCGCGACCGACGCCGTCGACTACCTGGCCGCCGACAACGCTCCCAGCGTCGCGCAGCACTACTGGACGCTGTCGGTCGAGGAGCAGTTCTACCTCGCGTGGCCGCTGCTGGTGCTGGCATCTGTCCTGCTCGCCGCTCGCCTGCGCCGCCGCCAGCTGCCCACGATCACCGCGATCGTCGCCGTCGCCACCGCGGCCAGCTTCGCGTACTCGCTGTGGCTGACGTACGACAACGTCTCGTTCGCGTACTTCTCGACGTTCACCCGTGCCTGGGAGTTCGGGGCCGGCGCCCTGCTCGCGCTGCTGACGCTGCGTCCCGCCGGGGACCGGCGACGCGAGTGGTCGCTGCCGCCTCTGCTCGGCGCGCTGCTGTCGTGGGCCGGTCTGGCCGTCCTGGCGTACTGCGGCCTGTTCCTCACCGGCTCGACACCGTTCCCCGGCACCGCGGCCCTGCTGCCCGTGCTCGCCACCGTCGCCGTCATCGCCGCCGGCATGCCGGCGTCGCCCTGGTCGCCGCGCCGCCTGGTGGAGCTGCGGTTCGTGCAGTGGACGGGCGACATCTCCTACCCGCTGTACCTCTGGCACTGGCCGCCGATCGTGCTGCTGCCCGTCATCGTCGGCCACGAGCTCGGCTTCTGGCCGCGGCTCGCGATCCTCGTCGCCACCTTCGCGGCCGCGGCCGCCACCAAGCGCTTCGTCGAGGACCCGGTCCGCACCGGCCGACGGCTCGGCATCCAGCGCAGCCCGGTGACCTTCGCCTTCACGACCGTCGCCGCAGCCGTGCTCGCAGCCGCCTGCCTGAGCGGCATCCAGACCGCCGATGCGGCCGCCGACCGCGCCGAGAAGCTCACCGAGCAGGTCACCTCCGACGCACCGCGGTGCTTCGGTGCAGCGTCGATGGCACCCGGACCCGCATGCCACAACCCGGCCCTCGACGGCCTGCTGGTGCCCGACACCACCGCGATCAAGCGCGACAACGCCAACTACCCGGGCTGCGAGTCGACCAACCAGGCCAAGGACACCTGCACGTTCGGCGACCCGGCCGACCCGACGCTTCCGCACGTCCTGGTCATCGGCGACTCCCACGCGCGAGCCGTGCTGCCCCCGTTCGTCACGATGGCCGAGCAGGGCAAGATCTTCCTCACCGCGCAGGTCAAGGGCGGGTGCACGTGGTCCACCAATCCGCACCCCAACGCCGATCGAGCCATCTCCGAGGACTGCTACCAGTGGCGCGACAGCCTGAAGGGCTGGCTGGCCGAGCACGCCGACGACACCGACCTGATCGTCACCGGAGCGCTCGCGCATCCCCGGCCTGCGACCGGTCACGAGGCACAGGTCGCCGGCTTCGCCGAGGCGTGGCGGACCATGACCGACCGTGGCATCCCCGTCGTCGCGATCCGCGACAACCCGTACCAGCCGTCCGACACCAACGACTGCCTCGCGCAGGAGGCGACCATCACGGCGGACAGCTGCGCGCTGCCGCGCGACAAGGCGTTTCCCAACTACGATCCGCTGATCGGGGCCGTCAAGCAGGTCGAGGGCAGCCGGCTCTACGACTTCACGAGCTTCTACTGCACCGACACGTCGTGCCCTGCGGTGATCGGTGGCGTCAACGTCTACCGCGACGTCAGCCACATCAGCAAGACCTACATCACGAGCATGACCCCGTACGTCGAGCAGCGGCTCGAGCAGGACGGGCTGCTGACCCGACGCGACCGCTGACACCGGGCCGGGCCGCAGCGTGTCTCGTCAGGCGTCGATCTTGTCGGCGTCGATCTCGTAGGCACCCTGCACGATGAACTCCTTGCGCGGCGGCACCTCGTTGCCCATCAGCAGCTCGAAGACCTTCTCGGCCTCGATGCCGTCGTCGACCGTCAGCCGGCGCAGCGTGCGGTGGCGCGGATCCATCGTGGTCTCCGCGAGCTGCGACGCATCCATCTCGCCGAGGCCCTTGTAGCGCTGGACCGGGTCCTTCCACTTGATGCCCTTGCGGCGCAGCTCGGCCATCGTGCGCTGCAGCTCGGGGTCGGAGTAGGTGTACACGTACTTCTCCTGACCCTTCTTGGGATTGGTCAGCTCGATGCGGTGCAGGGGCGGCACCGCCGTGTAGACCCGGCCGGCGTCGACGAGATCGCGCATGTAGCGGAAGAACAGCGTCGCGAGCAGGCACCGGATGTGCGCACCGTCGGAGTCGGCGTCGGCCATGAAGATGATGCGGCCGTAGCGAGCGGCGTCGACGTCGAACGAGCGACCCGACCCGGCCCCGACGACCTGGATGATCGACGAGCACTCGGCGTTCTTGAGCATGTCGCCGATGCTGGCCTTCTGGACGTTGAGGATCTTGCCGCGGATGGGCAGCAGCGCCTGGAACTCCGAGTCACGTGCCGACTTGGCGGTGCCGAGCGCGGAGTCGCCCTCCACGATGAACAGCTCCGAGCGCTCGACGTCGTTGCTGCGGCAGTCGGCCAGCTTGGCCGGCAGGGCGCTCGACTCGAGGGCGTTCTTGCGGCGCTGCGTGTCGCGCTGCTGGCGGGCGGCCAGTCGCGTGCGGGACGCGTCGACGACCTTCTGCATGACGATCCGCGACTTGGCCTTGTCGGCGGCCTTGGTCGAGGTGAGGTAGCTCTTGAGCTCGCGGGAGACGACCTGGTTGACGATCTTGGTGACGGCGGGAGTGCCGAGCACCTCCTTGGTCTGGCCCTCGAACTGCGGCTCCGCCAGTCGGACCGTCACGACCGCGGTGACGCCCTCGAGCACGTCGTCCTTGATGACGTCGGGATCGCCGGACTTCAGCAGCCGGGTCGTCTTCAGCACGTCGTTGAAGGTCCTGGTGACGGCTCGCTCGAAGCCGTTGACGTGGGTGCCGCCCTTGGGCGTCGCGATGATGTTGACGAACGACTTGAGCTCGGTGTCGTAGCCCGTGCCCCACCGCACCGCGATGTCGACGCCGAGCGTGCGCTCGATGTCCTGCGGCGTCATCTGTCCCTTCGCGTCGAGCAGCGGGACGGTCTCGGTGAAGACGTCCTCGCCCTGCAGGCGCAGGACGTCGGAGACGGGCTCGTCGGCCGCGAGGAACTCGCAGAACTCGGCGATGCCGCCGTCGTGGCGGAACTTCTCCTCGTGCGGCTCGTCTCCGCGCTCGTCGCGGATGACGAGTTCGAGGCCGGGCACCAGGAACGACGTCTGCCGCGCCCGCGCGACGAGCTCGTCGTACGCGAACTTCGCTCCCTTGATGAAGATCTGCGGGTCGGCCCAGTACCGCACGCGCGTACCGGTCCTGGCCTTGGCGACCTTGCCGATCCTGCGCAGCTCGTTGCCGGGCGTGAACGGCGCGTCGGGTCCGTCGCCCGCGAAGACGCCCGGCTCACCGCGTCGGAACGACATCGCCCACGTGGCGCCGCCCTTGTCGACCTCGACGTCCAGGCGTGACGACAGGGCGTTGACCACCGAGGCCCCCACGCCGTGCAGGCCGCCCGTGGCGACGTACGAGCCGCCGCCGAACTTCCCGCCGGCGTGCAGCTTGGTGTAGACCACCTCGACGCCCGTCAGCCCGGTCTTCTTCTCGATGTCGACGGGGACGCCACGTCCCTCGTCGTGCACCTCGACGGAGCCGTCGTCGTGCAGGGCGACGAGGATGTGCGAGCCGTGCCCGCCCAGCGCCTCGTCGACGGAGTTGTCGATGATCTCCCAGAGGCAGTGCATGAGCCCACGGGTGTCGGTGGAGCCGACGTACATGCCCGGACGCTTGCGGACTGCCTCCAGCCCTTCGAGCACTAGGAGATTTCGCGCGTCGTACGTGCTGTCGATGATCGCTGCCCTCTCGGCTGGTGATGTCCTCCCAGGATATCGAGCGGGTCGGCTGTGACGCGGCCGGACACGCGCCGCGCCGCGCGCCTGCCTGCGTTTGTCACCGTCGGGGAGTATCTATGTCATAGGTCACGAACCACCACGCGGAATACGGCCCCGTGATTGGATGTTGACTCAGGACACACCGCCGATGGCTCAGAGAGAAGGTCACCGTGACAACACTGACAGCCCCCATGCTGAGCTCCCTCGACCGCTGCGACCGCTGCGGCGCTCAGGCTTACGTTCGCGTGACGCTCGGCGGAGGTGGCGAGCTCATGTTCTGCGCTCACCACGCTCGCCAGCACGAGGAGAAGCTCCGCGAGATGTCCGCGCTGATCCACGACGAGACCGAGCGTCTCTCGGGCTCGCCGGCCGACCTGGTCGACGACGAGGCCTGAGGCCCGCCGGCGGCCAGTCCGCCTCAGCTCCAGACGTGAAAGAACCGGCCAGGAATTCCTGGCCGGTTCTTTCACGTCCGGCTGATCAGTAGGCGTAGGCCTTGTACTCGTGCGACTTCAAGATCGCCTTCCAGTGCTCGAGGTAGTCCTCGTAGATGGACGGATCGGTCGTCTCGGTCGTGATCTCGTCGCTGACCACGAGGTTCGACCCGGTCAGTGACGCCGACCCGGCCTGCACGAGCTTGGTGCGAACACCCTCGGCGGGCCAGTTGGTCGTGCCGTCCGGCTGGGCCTCCTCGGGGTTCAAGGTGTTGCGGCGCAGCTTGGCGTCGACCAGCATCGTCTTGTCGTGCGGCTTGGCCCAGGCGACGTCGATGCGCTGGCTCGAGGTCTTCAGCACGTCGAGGATCGGACGGCAGATGCGGATCAGCTGCTGGCAGTGCAGCTTCTGGTTGACCTTGAGGTTGTCCTCGTACGCGACGGCGCTGATCTTGCAGCCGCCGTTGGACAGCTGGACGAGCTTCTCGGCCACCGCGATGCGACGGTACTTGAACCGGTTGTGCTGCAGACGGATGCGGCACTGGTCGTCGGGGACGATGCGGTTCAGCAGGTTCAGCACCGGGTCCTTGCCGTTGGTCGGCGTCGCACGGATCGGCGTCGGGTAGATCGTGACGTTCGCGAGGTTGGAGTAGAACATGCCGTACTTCGCGAAGCCCTCGGAGTAGCCGGCGGCCTGCGCGTCGGCCGTCGGGTACCCGTACTTGCCGGAGTTCTTCTTGACGTAGTTGAGGTAGTCGTTGCCGACGTTCCGCTCGGCCGACATGTCCTTCCACAGCTGGGACGCCTGCGCCCAGATCTTGCGGTCGTTGTAGATCGTCAGCCCGTTGTTGTACGTCTGCTCGGCGCTGCGGCCTCCGAGGTTGGCCGATCCGGTCCAGACCGCGCCCTTGGCGGGCTTGCCGTCGCGCGTGAACGTGTTGTTGACCATGACGAGCTTGGAGTGCATGATCGCGCCGTTGAGGCCCGACAGGCAGGCCAGGCTCTTGCCCTTCGCGCAGATCTTGAAGTGCGAGTCGCGCAGGCCCTTGCTGTTGAGCGCTCTCTTGAGCGCCCGCGACGCCGGAGACTGCGTGGCGCGCCCGTGGATGAAGCGGACCTGGACGCCGGCCTTGGCGGCCTTGACCAGCTCGCGGCCGACCCGCTTGGACCCCGGCATCTGCGAGGTCGCGACGAACACCGTGTTGGCCCGGATCACGGCCTTCGACAGGTACTTGCCGGTGTTGGGGTCCTTGTACGACCCGCGGATCAGCCGCTCGAGGTCGTCGAGGAGCGTGAAGTCGCCGTTGGCCGAGCTGGTGACCGCACGGTACGGCCGGGAGAAGTTCGCCTCGAGCGTGACGGGGAACTCCGGCCCCCAGGGAGCCGCCGCCGCCTTGACGGACGCATCAGGCGTCCCGGACGACACGGCGGGGTCGCCCGCGGGCACCTCCGACGAGCCGGTCGTGGCGTCGTCCTCGGCGCTGGAGGCGACGGACGTCAGGCCCAGCACCACGCTTCCCGCCAGGAGAGCCACCCCGAGAGCGCGTGCTACGCGCCGTGATCCGCCGATTTTTTGCACAGGTCTACTCTCCGAGACGCTCGTCGATTGTCGCGACAGTCTAACTCAATCAGGGCGTCCCCACGGGAACGCCGGACAACCGCACGCGCGGCGTCGGGTGGCGCGGGTCGATCAGTCCAGGTAGTCGCGCAGGACCTGCGAGCGCGACGGGTGGCGCAGCTTGCTCATGGTCTTGGACTCGATCTGGCGGATGCGCTCACGCGTCACTCCGTAGACCTTGCCGATCTCGTCGAGCGTCTTGGGCTGTCCGTCGGTGAGGCCGAAGCGCATCGACACGACGCCGGACTCGCGCTCGGACAACGTGTCGAGCACGGCGTGCAGCTGCTCCTGCAGGAGCGTGAACGACACCGCGTCGGCCGGGACGATCGCCTCGGAGTCCTCGATCAGGTCGCCGAACTCGGAGTCGCCGTCCTCGCCCAGGGGCGTGTGGAGGCTGATCGGCTCGCGGCCGTACTTCTGGACCTCGACGACCTTCTCCGGCGTCATGTCCAGCTCGAGCGCGAGCTCCTCGGGGGTGGGCTCACGGCCCAGGTCCTGCAGCATCTGGCGCTGCACGCGGGCGAGCTTGTTGATGACCTCGACCATGTGGACCGGGATGCGGATCGTGCGGGCCTGGTCGGCCATGGCGCGGGTGATGGCCTGGCGGATCCACCACGTCGCGTACGTCGAGAACTTGAAGCCCTTGGTGTAGTCGAACTTCTCGACCGCGCGGATGAGGCCGAGGTTGCCCTCCTGGATCAGGTCCAGGAACAGCATGCCGCGACCCGTGTAGCGCTTGGCGAGCGAGACGACGAGGCGCAGGTTGGCCTCGAGCAGGTGGTTCTTGGCGCGACGACCGTCGACGACGATCCACTCCAGCTCCTCGCGCATCTTCTCAGAGATGCGACCGCCCTTGCCGAGCTTCTCCTCGGAGAACAGACCCGCCTCGATGCGCTTGGCCAGCTCGACCTCCTGGCCGGCGGTGAGCAGCGAGACCTTGCCGATCTGCTTCAGGTAGTCCTTGACCGGGTCGGCCGTCGCACCGGCCACCATGACCTGCTGGACCGGCTCGTCGGACTCGTCGGCCGCCGACAGCGTGTAGGAGGACTTCTCGTCCTCCTTGAGCGTGGGATCGGTCGCGAGATCCTTCTCGAACTCCTCGTCGGGGATGTCCGGCAGGATCTTCTTGCCCTGCGCGTCCACCTGGACGGTCGCGTCGCCGACGGCGGGCGTCTCCAACGCCTCGGCGAGGTCGACGGCGGCGGGAACGCTGCCCTCCTCCACGGTGTCGGCGCCCTTCTTGGGGGCGGCCTTCTTCGCGGGAGCCTTCTTGGCGGCGGTCTTCTTGGCGGTGCTCGTGGAAGTCTTTGTCACGGTCATTTCTGTTTTCGCAGGGGATGTGGTCTTCTGGGCGGCCGACGAGTCCTTCTCAGCGCTTTCTGAGAGTTCGTCCGACGGCTTCGAGAGCGGCTTCGTGACGGCCCGAGGTCGTGATCCTGCAGCGGGATTCACCGGCACGTCAACCTCACAAACGGTAGATGGGCGCAACAATGAGGCCTGTGGTCAACCTCTGAGTCCAGTGTGTCACGGATGCCCAAGCACCGGCATCTCAGGGTCCTCTCAGGACCGTGTCGGCCACGTGTGAACCGGGTCACCCGCGTGCATGTGCCGCTCGTACTCCTGGGTCGTGGCCCGCAGCGCCTCCGCGCGTCCGTCGGCGGTCGCGCTCTGGTGGGCGAACTCCTCGATCAACCACGTGGCCCCGTTGCGCCCCGTGATGCAGCGCTGCTCGACGACCCCCAGCAGACGCTCGCGGACGTCGGCGTCGACGCCCATCTGCTCGAGTCCCGCGTGCGCGAGCGGCAGCAGCTGCCGCAGCGCGAGCTCACGCACCGCGACGGTGCCGACCCCGGGCCAGTAGATCTCCGCGTCGATGCCGGCCCTGGCCGCCTGGTGGAAGTTGTCCTCGGCCGCACGGAACGACAGCTGCGACCAGACCGGGCGCTCGCTCGAGCCGAGCACCTTGACCAGTCCGTAGAACAGGGCCGCGTTGGCCATCGTGTCGACGACGGTCGGCCCGGCCGGCAGCAGCCGGTTCTCGATGCGCAGGTGGGGGCGGCCGTCGGCGACGTCGTAGATCGGCCGGTTCCAGCGGTAGACCGTGCCGTTGTGCAGGCGCAGCTCCGCGAGGTTGGGCACCCGCCCGGCCTCCAGCTCGGTCACCGGGTCCTCGTCGTCGACGATCGGCAGGAGGGCCGGGAAGTAGCGGACGTTCTCCTCGAACAGGTCGAACACCGACGTGATCCAGCGCTCGCCGAAGAACACCCGCGGACGGACGCCCTGGGCCTTGAGCTCCTCGCTGCGGGTGTCGGTGGCCTGCTCGAACAAGGCGATGCGCGTCTCGTGCCACAGCTGCTGCCCCAGCAGGAACGGCGAGTTGGCGCCGATCGCGACCTGCACGCTCGCGATGGCCTGCGCCGCGTTCCACATCGGCGCGAACTCCTCCGGCTCCACCTGCAGGTGGAGCTGGGTGCTGGTGCACGCCGCCTCGGGGATGATCGTGTCGGCCGTCGTGTCCAGACGGTCGACACCGTCGATGACGATCTCGATGTCCTCGCCGCGGGCGGCCAGGATCTGCTCCGACAGCAGGTGGTACCGCGGGTTGGCCGAGATCGAGTCGCGGCTGAGGTGTCCTTCCTGCAGGGTCGGCAGGATGCCGATCATCAGCAGGTGGGTGTCGACGCCCGACGCCTTGGCCTGGGCCGCGTTGAGGTCGTCGCGCAGCGCAGCCTGCACGTCCTCCAGGCCCGCCCCGTCGATCCGCGCCGGCGGCACGTTGATCTCGATGTTGAACAGGCCCAGCTCGGTCTGGAAGTCGGGGTCGGCGATGGCCTCCAGCGCGTCGGCGTTGCGCAGCGACGGGTTGCCGTCGCC
>Ga0247730_1000477_pt1 | contig 29315 bp, 27 predicted proteins | sample UWRJL073202C2_FD_180959 | JGI IMG/M metagenome (GOLD analysis project Ga0247730, IMG submission 180959) | Plant litter microbial communities from Arlington Agricultural Research Station in Wisconsin, United States - UWRJ-L073-202C-2 | ecosystem: Environmental > Terrestrial > Plant litter >... | reverse complement strand
CGGCGGGCAGCGTCAGCGGGTCGCAATCGCGCGCGCCGTCTCGCTCGACCCCGCTTTGCTCATCGCCGACGAACCGACGAGCGCTCTCGACGTCTCGGTGCAGGCCAAGGTGCTCGATGTGTTCCGCGAGCTGCAGCAGCGTCTCGGGTTCGCCTGCCTCTTTATCAGCCACGACCTGGCGGTGGTTGACTCGCTCTGCGACCGCGTCGTCGTGATGCAGCGCGGAAAGATCATCGAGCAGGGCGAGCGCAGTCTCGTTCTCGGCGCGCCCGAGCACGACTACACCCGACGGCTCATCGCCTCGGCGCCCGTGCCCGACCCCGCGCAGCAGCGCGAGCGTCGCCTCGCGCGACTCGCCAGCTGACAATGACAGGTGCGGTGGCGATCGAGGTGCGGCCCGGGCTCTCGCTCGAGCCGATGCATCCGGAATTTGCGGCCGATTATTTCGACCTAATTGAACGCAACCTCGACCGGCTGCGGCTCTGGGAGCCGTGGGCGCACGAGAAGCACACCTTGGTCACCACGCGCACGTTTCTCGCCTGGCAGGCACAGCTCGCGGTGTCGCACACGGTGCTGCCGTTCGTGATCGTTCTCGACGGCCGGCCGGTGGGCAGCTGCACTGCGCGGTTGGATGCGACCGACGGCACCGCGGAGATCGGTTACTGGGTCGGCGCGGAGGTCGAGGGTACCGGTGTCGCGCGGGCGAGCGTCGGCGCGCTCGTCGACCTGGTGCTGGCGCGGGAGGAGACGTTCCGGGTGCAGGCGCGCACCGCCGTGGGTAACGAGCGCAGCCGCGCGCTGCTCGAGCGGCTCGGCTTCGAGCTCGAGGGCGTGCAGCGGTCGGCGCAGCGCATGCCCGGGCGCCGGGTCGACATGGCGCTGTACGCGCGGGTTAAGCAGAGACGCCGGCCGAGTAAGTCGCTCAAGCGACCTACTCAACCGGCGTGAAGGCTGAGAAACCTACTTCGTCGCGAGGTGCGCGAAGAGGAACCAGCGGTCCTTCTCGAGGCCGCGGGCGATCTCGATCGCGACGTCCTGGCTGACGGCGTCGAGCTCTGCGAGCTCGGCGACGGCGGTGCGCACGGTGGCCAGGGTGGCGTCGATCGACGCGATGATCTGGGCTATCGTGACATCCGACTGCTGGAATCCTGCACTCAGCGGCGGGTTCGTGGCCTTGGAACCGACCGTCTGCACGCGCACGTCGAGGGGGAGACCGAGAGCGACGACGCGCTCGGCGGCGGTGTCGGCGTAGTCGTGAGCGTGCTCTACGACCTCGTCGAGCAGCTCGTGCACGGCCTGGAAGTTCGCCCCGCGAACGTGCCAGTGCGCCTGCTTGCCGTCGACGGCGAGTGCGGTGAGGTCGACCACTACCGGGCCGAGGAACTGGGCGACACCCGAGACGATGTCGGCGTCGATGGAACTCTGGGGAACGGCCTGTACTTCGGTCATGGTGTGACTCCTAATTCTTGTCGCTGTGGCGCCGGCTTCTTCGTGCGAAACAGCGCCTACGTATGCTTCAACGGTACTCAGCCCTTTATATTCCGCAAGCAAGCTGAGGCGATCCTCACTGAGGCCGTGCTTACTTCGCCAATGGAGCAGGCTTGCTTAGGTGGGGCTAACCCCCTGCTGAAATCGGGTGCGAGCGCGATTCCCGGCCGCTGCGGAGGCGGCTTTGCTGGGCGTCATGATCCGATCGCGCGCCGCTCTCGCCGTCACCCTGCTCGCCCTCACCGCCGTGCTCGCCGGCTGCTCCGCGGGCTCCCCGACGGTGGACACGATCGGCGAGGTCGCCTTCGGCGAGCCGCTGCGGATTCCGCCGCTGGCGGAGTCGACGACGGATGCGACGGGTCGCCGAACATTCGACCTCGCCGCCCAAGAGGGCGAGTCGCAGTTCACGCCCGGCACAACGACGCGGACGGCGGGCTACAACGGCTCGTACCTCGGCCCCACGATCGTGGCCGACCGCGGCGAACACGTGCGGATCCGCTTTACCAATGCGCTCGACGAGTCGACCACGGTGCACTGGCACGGCATGCACCTGCCGGCGAAAGCAGACGGCAATCCGCACCAGCTCGTCGAGTCCGGCGGCGACTGGTCGCCCGAGTGGACGGTCGACCAGCCGGCCACCACACTCTGGTACCACCCGCACACGCACGGCGAGACCGCCGAGCAGGTCGGCCGCGGGCTCGCCGGCATGTTCATCCTGCGCGACCCCGCCGAGGCGGCGCTGGGTCTGCCGCGCGAGTACGGCGTCGACGACGTGCCCGTGATCGTGCAGGACGTGCGGTTCGACTCCGACGGCCGGTTCGCGGCCGACACCCGCGACTACGTGGGACCGCTCGGCGACAGGTTGCTCGTGAACGGAACAGCCGGCCCGCGCTTCGAGGCGGTGACCGATGTCGTGCGGCTGCGCCTGCTGAACGCGTCGCCGGCGCGCGTGTACAACTTCGCGCTCGACGACGGCCGCGACCTGGCCTTGGTCGGCACCGACGGCGGGTTGCTCGAGCGGCCGTACGAGACTCCGGGCGTGCAGCTGTCGCCGGGCGAACGCGCGGAAGTGTTGGTGCGGCTCGAGCCGGGGGAGACGGTGCGGGTGCAGTCCCGCGACGTAGCCCTCGGCGGCAACGGGCTCGGCGGCGGCAACGGGGCCGCCGACCGGTTCGATGTGCTCGAGCTCGTGGCATCCCAAAGCCTAAAAAGCACGGGATCCGTGCCGGCGACGCTCGTGCCGATGGAAAGGCTCGACGACCTCGACGCCTCGGCGGAGCGGCGCTTTGTGCTCGACGGCAAGCAGATCAATCAGCAGAAGATGGATCCGGGCCGCATCGACGAGGTCGTCACCGTGGGCGCCACCGAGGTGTGGAACGTGCGTAACAACATGGCTCTGCCGCACAGCTTCCACGTGCACGACGTGCAGTTTCAGCTGCTGTCGATCGAGGGCGAGCGTCCGCCGCCCGAGCTCGCGGGGTGGAAGGACACGATTCTGCTGCGCGGCAACTCCGACTACCGGCTGATCATGCGGTTCGCCGACTATGCCGACCCGGCGACGCCGTACATGTACCACTGCCACCTGCTCACGCACGAAGACGAGGGGATGATGGGGCAGTTCGTGGTCGTCGAGAAGGGCCAGCGGCCGGCGCCCGCGCCCGGGCACGACGGCCACGGGGGATAACCCCCGGCCGCATCCGTGTGCCCGCCGTCTGGGGCTTCGCCGTGCGAATCGCTTGGCTAGAGTCATGACAACAGTAGAAGCGACGACAATGACGAAAACCCCCAACGTGTACGCCCGGCTCTGGCGATCCGTGCCCAGAGAGCTGGGCTTTTTGGTGCTGGCCCTGCCGGTCGCCCTCGTCGGTTTCGGAGTCACCCTGACCCTGTTCTCGGGCGGTGTCGGGTCGCTCGCGGCATTCCTCATCGGCGGCGTGTTCATCCTCGGCGCGTTGTTCGTGTCGCGCGGTTTCGGCTGGCTCGAACTGCAGCGCCTCGAGTGGGCCGGGCGCGAGCACATCCAGCGGCCGCTCTGGTCGGAGACGCGCTCGGGCCTCGGCTTCTGGCGTTCGATCTGGTCGGTGTTCTCGAGCGCGCACTACTGGCTCTACCTGCTGCACACCATGGTGATCAACTTCGCCGTATCACTCGCGAGCTGGACCATCACGGTCATCTGGCTGTCGGTGGGTCTCGGCGGCGTGACCGCGTGGTTCTGGCATCTGGTCGGCGGGCCCGATTCGTTCGTGCAGTTCCACGGCCGCTCGGTCAACGACGCGTTCGCCTTCGTGATCGGCGCGACCTTCCTGGCCCTGCTGCCCTTCGTCACCCGCGGCCTCGTGCTGCTGCACGACATCATCGCCCGCGTCACGCTCGGCGCGTTCCCGTCGGAGGGCCTGCGCGCCCAGGTCGGCGACCTCGAGGCGTCGCGCGGCGCGGCCATCTCGGCCGAGGGGCACTCGCTGCGCCGGCTCGAGCGCGACATCCACGACGGCCCGCAGCAGCGCCTCGTGCGCCTGCAGATGGATCTCGCCGCCGCCGACCGCCAGCTCGACAACGACCCGGCCGCCGCCCGCACGCTGATCGCCGAGGCGATGCAGCAGTCGAAAGACGCGCTCGAAGAACTGCGGGCCCTGTCGCGCGGTTTCGCGCCGCCCATCTTGCTCGACCGCGGCCTGGTCGCCGCGCTCGAGTCCGCGGCCGTGCGCAGTTCAGTCCCGGTGCGCGTGACGAGCGAGCTGCCCGACGGCTTCGAGCTGCCGCAGGAAATCGAGCGCAACGCCTACTTCGTGGCGAGCGAGGCGCTCGCCAACGCCGCGAAGCACTCGTCGGCGACGTCGGTCGAGGTTCGCGTGGCCCTGCGTCGAGTGCTCGAGACGGATGACACGTGGCTCGACATCGCCGTGACCGACGACGGTCACGGCGGCGCCACCGTCACGGCGGGCCACGGTCTCGCGGGACTCGACGAACGCCTGCGCGGCCTCGGTGGAACGCTCGAGCTCGACAGCCCCGTCGGCGGCCCGACGGCAGTCACGGCGCACCTGCCGCTCGCGACCTCCTATCCCGCCTCCACCCCCGCGCCGCCTACTCTGGGGGTATGACCGAACCAGCACTGCCCGAGCCCCTGCGTGTGGTCGTCGCCGACGATTCGGTGCTGCTGCGCGAGGGGCTCGTGCGCGTGCTGGGCGAGGCCGGCGTGAATATCGTCGGATCGTACGGCGATGCCGACCAGTTGCTCGCCGCGCTCGACGACACCGCGCCCGACCTCGCGGTGCTCGACGTGCGGATGCCGCCGACCTTCCGCGACGAGGGCGTGCGAGCCGCGATCGAGGCCCGGCGCCGTCGGCCGACGCTGGGCATCCTGCTGCTCTCGCAGTACGTCGAGGTGGCGTACGCGCAGGAGCTGCTCGCCTCCGGTTCGGGCGGTGTGGGCTACCTGCTGAAAGACCGGGTCGCGTCGCTCGCCGAGCTCGACGACGCGATCACGCGCATCGCCACGGGCGGCACGGTGCTCGACCCCGAGGTCGTCGCCCAGCTGATCGGCCGGCGCACCGACCCGATGGCCACCCTCACGCCGCGCGAGCGCGAGGTGCTCGCGCTGATGGGCGAGGGGCGAACGAATGCCGCCATCTCGTCGGCGCTCTTCATCGGCACCGGCGCGGTGGAGAAGAACGTCACCTCGATCTTCCAGAAGCTCGGCCTCGACGACTCGGGCAGCGACCACCGCCGGGTGCTCGCCGTGTTGGCCTGGCTGCAGCGCTAGCGTCTCCGGGGCGTCAGCGGAGATTGCCGATGCTCGCCACGACGTTCTTCGCCGTGCGCAGGCTGCGCTCGTAGCGAGCCCCGAGCACCACGATGACGGCGCCGCCGATGCCGATCCAGACCCACCACTCGGTCGACTCGTAGACCGCGCGGATCTGCGGCGCGAACGTGGTGAAACCGTGCACGACGGCGACGATGACGCCCACGACGAACGGGGCCTGCAGCCGGCGCACGAGCCCGACCACGATCGCCGCGATCGCGAGCACCCCGAGCGCGACGAGACGCCAGACGGCCGATCCGTCGGCGGTCTCCAGGAGCGAGGGCACAAAGAGCACGAGCAGCCCGGCGCCGAGGGCCGGCGAGCTGCGCAGTGCGGGTTCGCGCGCGAGCCGCACCCCGCCGGCGACGAGCAGCGCGGACGCGATCGGCAGACTCACCCACTCGCCCTCGGCTACGGACGACACGGCGAGCGCGGCGACCGCCGTGATCGTCGCGAACGCGAGCGACACCCAGCCGGTGAGGCGGTCGAACGGCAGGCGTCCCGTGAGCTGCCCGACCACGTGCAGCTCCGCGAAGAACGTCACGGTGACGACCGTGCGCGCGAATCCGAGTGCCGAGTCGTCGAGCAGGGGCACCTCCACGACGATCACCAGGGTGAGGGCGACGAGCGCGATCGCCTGGCCGACCCGCGGGGTGTAGGACCGGTCGCCGGGGCGCACCGAACACTGCCCGAGTGCCGCGATCACGAGCACGGCGACGGCGGCGGCGAGCCAGACGTCGGCCGTGACGGTCGCCGATTCCGCCCGCACGCACTGGCCGACCACGACGATCACCAGGCCGGCGAGGCCCGGGACAGCCGCGGCATCGAGGTACGGCCGCGCCCACGCGGCGAGGCGGGGCACACTGCCGACGAGCAGCAGAGCGGCCGAGATCGCGGCGACGGCCACGGCCTTGACCATATCGGCACCGGTCGTCGACAGCGCCACCGGCACGAGGCCAACAACGAGCGCCGCGAGAACGAGCGCGGGCGTCGCACTCGAACGTCGCGCGCGCCGGTCGAGAGCGGCGACGATCAGCAAGGCTCCGGCGAGCGGCAAGACGTACGCCTCGACAGCAGAGACGGATGACTCGGTGAGACGCCACCACAACGCGAATGTCGCCAGCGCGAGCGCCAGCCAGCCGAGCTGTTTGCGTCCCGCGCTCGACGCGAACAGTCCCGACGCGGAGAACGCACTCACCAACGCCGTCACCGCGGTGAGCAGCAGCACGACCCAGACGGTGGGCCCTCCGGTGACGAGCGAGATGAGAAGCGCCGGCACGGCCACAACGGCGACGCCCAGGTCGCCCGCCAGTCGCAGCGGCGTGGCGGGCCGCGCGACGGAGATCACCAGCGCCACGCCCGCGGCGAGAAGCGCGCCGGCGGGGGCGGCCAGGCGCGCTGCGTCGTGCGTCAGGTCGAGTTGGCTCGCGAGCGAGGTGAGCACCCAGAACGCCGCGGGTGCGAGGGCGAACGCCGCCACCCTGCGTTCCGGCAGCACGCCGGAACCGCCGGCGGGCACGATCCAGGCGAGCACGGCGACGAGCAGGGCGATCGCGAGGGGCAGCGCCGCGCCGCTCAACGGTGCCGTGAGCGCAATGCCCACCGCCGCGATGGCGAACACAACCCGGCGGTCGAGGACAGTCAGCGGCTGCCGCCAGCGCAGCGCGCACAGGCCGAACAGCACGATGGCCAGGCCGGCGACGGCACGGGCGGGGTCGCCGATCGCGGCGGAGCCCAGAGTATCCGTGCCGAGTGTGCCTGTGCCGAATAGGCTCGCGCCGAACTGGCGGCCTGCCGACGCTGCGGCGACGAGGGCGACGACGGTCGCGGCTCCGAGCAGGGTCGCCCTCCAGGCGTCGGCCGATACCGCGGTAGTCGGAGCCGGCGCCGTGTCGGGCTCCGTGTTCCACTCGGGCACGGCCCAGCGCGCCGCAACCAGCAGCGCGATCGTCGCCAGCGCGCCGAGCGCCCACGTGTCGGAGCCCGCCCACGACAGGGCGTAGAACAGTACGGTCGTCACCGCCGCGACGACGGCGACCGGCGGGAGCAGCCAGGCGACAGCGGCTCCGCGTCGCCACCACACCAGCAGCGCCACGGCGACGGCGGCCTCCACCAGCCAGCCGACCAGCACGAGGCCGAGGTGTCCCGAGAGCGTGACGACGAGCACGGCGAGGGCAGCGCCGGACCACGCCAGCGGCGCGCGGAGGCGGTGTGCGGTCGACGTGAGCCGGGCGAACACCGCCACAATGACCACCACGGCGATCAGGGCGATCGCCGACGCCAGCACGTCGTCGGTCGGCCGGGCGAGGGAGTCGCCGAAGTCCATCGACCACGCCGGCCGACGAGCGGCGTCCACAACCGCCCCGGCCGCGAACACCACCAGCTGGGCGGCGGGAATGAGCAACATGCACACGGTCACGGCGGCGGCCGCGAGGGTGCCGGCGCGCAGCGCGAGCCGGACGATCGGCGTCGCGGGCCGCAGGGCGAAGAAGGCGATGGCGAGCACCAGCAGCACCGGACCGACCGAGATGCCGATCATCGCCCCGGCCGCGGTCAGCGTGTGAAAGACGAGCAGCACGATCGCGAGGCTCGCGGCGAGCCCGCCCAGAGCCGCGAAGTAGGCGCCGATCAGCCTCGCAATGAGCGAGCCGTCGGTCGTGCGCACGATGACGACGACGTGAGCTGCGGCGACGAGCGCGACGGCCCACAGGGCGACGGGCCAGAGCGTAAGAGTCGAGAGCCCGATCGCCCCGGGCACCGCAGACCCGCCCGGTCCGCCGGCGCGCGCGATTTCGAAGCCGACGAAGAACGCCGCGGCGAGCCCGAAGCCGCCGACGGTCACGGCGATCGCGCGCTCGACGAGGGTCACCCGCTGGTGGGCGGCCCCGCGTGGTCCGAACAACGGGTGCACCAGACCGGCGAGGCCGACCGCGAGAAACGCGGCGAAGGCGCGCGAGGTGTCGTCGAGGGGCTCGGACGCTCCGCCGACGAGCAGCCCGACGCCCGGTGCGAGGGCGAGCGCGGCCGCGATCGAACCGACCCTGAGGGCGGACATGCGGTTCCACACGACGAACGCCACAGCCGACAGCACGAGAGCCGCGCCCCAGTAGACCAGCCCGTCGCTCGATGCCGCTCCGAACAGGTTGTTCGCCCGGATCGCGAATGCGTCGAGGTAGACGAGCACAACCGCGAACGCGCCGATGCCCTCCGCGGTGCTCGTCAGATTGCGGCGGCGCAGCACCGACGCGACGACGAACGCCGCGACAGTGATCGCCCCGATGATGACGCTGCGCCAGACGATGCCGTAGTTGATAAAGGCATAGACGAGAAAGTAGATCGCGGCGATGGAGAGAAACGAGACGCCCACGACGATGAGGGCGATCTGCACGCTCGAGCGACGGGGCGCCCGGGCTGCCGGTTCGGGTTCTGCCGCCGCGACGGGTGGTGGGGTGGCCGGAGGCGGCGGCATCGAAGACGCAACAGGAAGCTCCGGCCTGGGCGCGGCCGGCGCCTGCGCGAGCGCCGCGGCCTGCCGCGCAGCGAGCGCGGTCTCGAAGCGGATGCGGCCGATCAGTTCGACGCGCTCGTCGAGCACCCTGGCCGCCTCGGTCGACACGAGGGCGAGCTCGACCGCCGCGCCGTGCGCGAGGTCGAGACCGCAGTTGGTGCAGACGATCGCCGTGATGACGGTGAAACAGGCGGGGCAGTGAGTCGTGGTGCGCAGATCGGCTTCGCTGCGCGGGAAGCTTGCAACTCCGGCGTAACGCGCGAACGAGGTGGGCGAATCGGCCATGACACAGCTCCCGAGATCGTGATCGGTTCAGGCTAACGGCTGGGTGCCGCGCGGCATGGCCGCCCCCGCCGTCATGTGGAGGAATCGTCGGTTGTGCACAACTCGCGCGGGGCCGGTACTGCAAGGGTCATGCGGGGCGGGTCTGCGGCTGCGAACATGGGGGAGTGACGGATGATCCGGAGGACCTGCCCGAGGCGTTGGACGACGCTCATCGGGCCGCGAATAACTCCGTGGTGCTGCTCGCAATCACAATCGCGTTCGGGGTCGTGGCGCTCGCCGACCTCGACCGCGTTCCGGCCTGGATCGTCTCCGTATGGTTCGTGCTCGTGATCCCGCTCAACCTCTATCTGATGTTTATGTACCGCCGCCGCTACCGCCACCTGCTCGCCATGCACGACGAGCAGGCGCCCGGCGACGGCACCGATCGCTAGCCCCTGGAGCCCCCATGTTCGCCGTCACCTTCCCGCGCCCCGGCGATCCCTCCGTGCTGGACTGGACCACTGCCAGCCTCGAGTCGCCCGGTGCGGGCGACGTCGTCATCAATGTCGCCGCGGCCGGAGTGAACAACGCCGACCTGCAACAGCGTCAGGGGCGGTATCCCGCGCCGACGGGCGCTTCGCCCCTGCTCGGCCTCGAGATCTCGGGCATCATCGACTGGGTGGGCGTCGATGTCGTCGGCTGGCGAGTCGGCGACCGCGTGTGCGCGCTGCTCGCGGGCGGCGGATACGCCCAGCGGGCGGTCGTCTCGGCCGCGATGCTCTTCCCCGTGCCCCAGGGAATCGGGCTGATCGACGCGGCCGCCCTACCCGAGGCGGTATGCACCGTCTACTCGAACCTCGCCATGACCGCGCATCTCACCGCCGGGCAGACCCTGCTCGTGCACGGAGGCGGCAGCGGCATCGGCACGATGGCGATCCAGTGGGCCAAAGCGGCCGGAGCCACCGTCATAGTCACGGCCGGCAGCCGCTCCAAGCTCGACCGCTGCCTCGAGCTCGGGGCGGACGTGGCGATCGACTACCGCAACGACGACTTCGTCGCTGCGACCCGCGAGGCCACCGACGGCCGTGGGGCCGACGTGATCCTCGACATCGTCGGCGCAGACTACCTTCGCCGCAATCTCGAGGCGCTCGCTGCCGATGGACACCTCGTGGTGATCGGCAGCACCGGTGCCTCCGAACCGCCGCGGCTCGACCTCGGGGTACTGATGTCGAAGCGGGCGTCGATCAGCGCCACCACCCTGCGCGCGCGACCGCACGACCAGAAGGCCGCGATCGTCGCCGAGGTGACGCGCAATGTCTGGCCGCTGATCGACTCCGGGCGCATCCGCCCCATCGTCGACACCGTATTCGACATGCGTCACGCGGCCGATGCGCACGAGCTACTGGCGGCTGGCGGCGCGTTCGGCAAAGTATTGCTGACCCCGCTCGGCGACTGAGCGGTATCTACGCACGGACGAAACAGGTGAACAAGTTGCCGAATACGGTGTTCCGGCACGAAATTCAGTAGTTTAAATCAAAGAAATTGGCGCGTGCGGATTGTTTCTCGCGCACGCGACCCCCAAACTTGTTCACAAGCCGCGTTAGCCCGACCGGTGCCGCGACGATTCGAATGCCAAGTCCACGGTGGCCTTGCCCGGAAAAACCCGGACGTATTCGCCTTGTCAACTTTCATTTGCGCGTGGAGGTACAGAGTGATCGCCGAGTCCTACCTTGCCGAGATCGAAGAGCCGTCGCTCTGGGGAACGACCAGTGAGTGCCTGGTGGTGTTCTTCCCCGACCGCATCGCCGTGCCCACCTGCCTCACCGACCCGCACGTCGTGAGCTTTCAACCGGCGACCGGCCACTGGTGCCTGCTGGGCACCGACCCCGACCGTGGCCGTGCGTTCTACACGCGCTTCGACCACACGGCACCCCTCACCTGCGAGACGAACGAGGCGCGCGTCAGCGAAGACGGAGCCGGCCGCGTCTGACGTCCCCGCGCTTCCGCCCCTGACCGCTCACCCCTGAGGGGTGGTGCCGCCCGTCGCCCCGGCGTCTTACCTGTAATCGCAGGTCTGAGGGTCGGAAGGGTGCTATGCCTCGGTTGACGAACGGCGAGCTCGAGCAGCGGATCGCGCTCTTGGAGGCCGAGAACGCCGCCCTGCGCGACCGCGTCGTCGAAGTGCCGGAGCCGTCGCCCCGCGCGAGGTCGCGGGCATGGGCGCTGCTCTCGGCCGTGCTGGTGCTGATCGGCGTGCTGCTGGCTCCGGTCGCCATCGTCGCGACCTGGGTGCGCGCCGATCTCACCGACACCGACCGTTTTGTGTCGACCTTCGCGCCGCTCGCCCGAGACGACGACGTGCGCGACTTCGTCACCGCGCAGACGATGGTCGTCATCACCGACGCCGTCGACATCGAGCAGCTGACGTCGGAGCTCGTCGACGGCATCACCGCGCTCGGCACGCCGCCGCGCGCCACCGACGCGCTCAACGCGTTGAAAGGACCCGCGGCAGCGGGCATCCGGTCTCTCATCGAATCGCGCATCGCCGCCTTCGTGCGGTCCGATGCGTTCGCGGACGTCTGGTCGACCGCTTTGCGGGTCACGCATCGACAGTTGGTCGCGACGATGGCCGATGATCCGGATGCCGCGGTGCGGCTGGGCGGGGACGGCACGATCGGGGTGCAGTTGGCGCCGATCATCGATGCGGCCAAGACCGCGCTCGTCGAGCAGGGGATCGGTTTCGCCAGCCAGATTCCGACTGTCAACCGCACCATCACCGTCGCGCAGTCCGACTCGTTGCCCGCCGTGCAGATCGGCTACGGTCTGGCGGTCGCGGCGGGGATCTGGCTGCCGTGGGTCGCGCTCGCCTTCCTGTCGGCCGGCGTGCTGGTGGCGCGGCGTCGCTCCGTCGCGTTGATCGCGACCGCTGTGCTGCTCGCCGTCGTGATGGCGGTCGTGTTGATCGGGCTCGCGGTGGGCAGGGCGCTCTTCGTCACCTCGGTGAGCCCCGGGCTGCTGCCGACGGGGGTCGCCGACGAGCTCGTCGAGCGTGTGGCCGGCCCGATGCGCGACACCACGATCGCCGTGCTGGTTCTCGCGCTCGTCGTCGCGATCGTCGGCTGGCTCGCGGGACCGTTCGATACCCCGCGCAGGCTGCGCGGGCTCGCCACATCGGTCTCGGCCCGGCTTCGCGGGTTCGGCGAGGCGCACAACGTCACGACGGGGCGCGTGGGGGAGTGGGTCTACCGGCAGCGCACGCTGCTGCGCGCGGCGGTGGCGGTGCTCGCGTCGCTCGTGGTGGTGCTCGGGCGTCCGCTCACGGTGCCGCTCATCGTCTGGACCCTCGTCGTGGCGGTGGTCGTGCTGGCAGCGCTGGAGCTGGTGCAGCGGCCGCCCGCGGTCGTGGTGGTCGAGGAGTACGACGAGGTGGAGGAGACGGTCTAGGCGAGAGGTCGGCGCGCAGAATTCGTCGGATGCTCAGGTTTGTGCCATCGCACCGCTAGGCTCGGCGCGTGACCGACTCCACGCAGAGCTCAGAGCTCCAGTACGTTGACCGATTCTTCGTCAAGCAGAAAATCACCATGATGGTGAACCGCTACGAGATACGAGGGGCGAACCCGGATGGCACGGAGGGACGGGTCATCGCAATGGCGCAGCAGAAGCGCCTCGCCTTCAAGGAGCAGGTGACGTTCTACGCCGACGAGGCGCGTAAGCAGCCGGTCTTCTCGTTCAAGGCCCGCCAGAGGATCGACCTCGGAGCGGTGTACGACGTGCTGGACGGCGAGGGCAAGCCGCTCGGCACCTTCCAGAAAGACTTCGCCGCGAGCTTGCTGCGCTCGAGCTTCCACCTCACCGGACCGGGCGTCGAGGCCTACGGCCAGGAGCGCAACCAGGTGATTGCGATCATCCGACGCTTCATCGAGCTGCCGTTCACCTTCCACTTCGACTTCACAGACAAGCAGAGCGGCGCAGTGGTCATGTCGAGCGAGCGCCAGTTCTCGCTGCGCGACCGCTACACGATCACCGTCAACGACCCGCGCATCGACTTCCGCCTGGCCGCCGCGATGGCGGTCGGACTCGACGCGCTGCTCGCTCGCTAGCGGGTCGCCAGTGCCGTCCCGACGGGGCTAGCCGGCCGCCCGGTAGCGATTTGCGATCGCGGCCACGTCGTCGACGTAGCTGTCGAGGTGGTTGTACGAGAACACGGCCGCGCGCCAGTTCTGAGTTCCGGTGACGCTGCCCGCGGCGCAGAGGTAGCGGGCGGTCGCGAGGGCGGCGTCGTCGATCTGGTTCGGGTCGGCGATGCCGTCTCCGTTTCCGTCGGCGCCCCACTTCGCCCAGGTCGACGGGATGAACTGCATCGGACCGACCGCCCGGTCCCAGTCGGCGTCGCCGTCCCACACGCCGCCGTCGGAATCGTGGATACCCGCGTAAGCCCCGCCGTCGAGCGCCGGCCCGCGGATGGCGGGAACCGGGTAGCCGTCGGAGCCGAGCTGGCCGCCGTCGAGCATGCCGTGCGCCGACTCGATCGCACCGATGGCGGCGACGGTGTTCCAACCGAGACCGCACCCGGGCTGCTCGGCGTCGACGGTGAGGTCGGCCGAGGCGTAGGCGAGCAGCGCGCGTGCCGGCACCCCGGTGGCGGCGGAGAGGCGGGCCGCCCAGCCCGAGTCGACGCGGTCGGTGGGCGGCGCGCCCACGATCGGCGTCGTCGTCGTCGCCGCAACGGCCGCTGGCAGCGAAGCGACCTCGACGGCGGCGGCCATACGCGCCGGGGGAGCGGCGGCGTTGCTCTGGCCCATCAGCAGCGCAACCGCGGAGACGACTAGCCCGGCGCCGAGCACCATCATGATGCGCGTGGCGATCTCACGCGGGTGGGACACGATCATGGGCTGCACGCCTCATGGTGACCCAGTCAGGCGAACGGCGTGTGAACAGCGCGCGCCCCAGGGGCAAGGTTGGCTACTGCAGGTCGGACGTGAGCCGCATCACGTTGTCGACGTAGCGGCGGTGCCAGGGCTCCTTCTTCCATTCGTCGAGGGTGAGCAGTCGCGAGACCGAGCGGTAGCCGTCTTGGATCACCGCGAGGTCTTGCGCGAGCGAGGCGCCGAAGCCCAGCAGCATGATCTCGTAGTCGAGGGCGAACGACCGCATGTCCATGTTGCTCGACCCGATGACCGAGATCTCGCCGTCGACCGTGAAGTGCTTCGCGTGCAGCACCGTGGGCTTGGGATAGAGGTAGATCTTCACCCCGGCCTCGAGCAGCATGCCGTAGTACGAGCGCTGGGCGTGCTGCACCATGAACTGGTCGGCCTGCTCGGAGACGAAGAGCTCGACATCGACGCCGCGGTACGCCGCCGTGGTGATCGCGCTCAACAGCGACTCCTCGGGGATGAAGTACGGGCTGGTGATCGAGAGCGTGTGCTGCGCTCGATGCATCAGCGAGACGAACATGCGCAGGTTCGGCTCGGTCGGGAATCCGGGGCCAGAGGGCACGAGCTGGAACGCGCCGGACCGCTCGTCGTCGGTCTCGACGTCGTCGACCTCGGGGTGGCTCTCGAAGTCGAGGGCCTCGCCGGTCTCGGTGTACCAGTCGATGGCGAAGATCGCGCTGAGGGAGTCGACGATCGGACCGGTGACCTCGATGTTGAGGTCCTTCCAGTGCCGGCCGGCCTTGACGTGCTTCGGCTTGAGATAGCCCGAGTCGATCATGTTCTGCGACCCCATGAACCCGACCCGGCCGTCGACGACGAGCAGCTTGCGGTGGTTGCGCAGGTCGGGGCGGCGCCAGCGTCCGTGCAACGGATCGATCGGCATCATCCGGTGCCAGATGATTCCGGCAGCCGTCATCCGCTTCAAGAAATCTTGGTAACCCGGGTATCCGCGGGTTCCGATGTGGTCGAAGAGCAGGCGCACGTCGACGCCGCGCTTGACCGCGTCGGCGAGCGCGGTGAAGAACACGTCGGTCGTGTCGTCCCACGCCATGATGTAGATCTCGACGTGCACCGCGACCTCGGCGGTCTCGACGGCCGCCGCCATGGCGCGGATTGAATCGTCGTAGGTGCCGTGCAGCCCCTCGTTGCGCCCGATCACCAGCGGGAGCGAGGCGAGGCGCTGGTTGAGCGCGACGATCGACGCGGCGCCGGGGATCTCGCGCGTGTACTTTTCGGACAACGGGTGCGCGGTCGTCTGGCTAGCGATGAGCTCGTTGACCTCGCCCTGCAGCCTGTGGCGGCGGCCGCGCACGTAGGGGCTGCCGAGCAGCAGGAACAGCGGCAGACCGACGACGGGCACAAAGAGAATGAGCATCAGCCAGGCGAAGGATGACCCGGTCTTGCGGTTCTCCGGAACGGTACCGACCGCCGCGAGCTTGATGGCGTACTCGATCACGAGAAACACGATCGCGTACCAGGTGATCTTGCGCTTGCCCGTCTGCGGGCTGCCGGCCGAGGCGAAGAAGTTTCGGAACATACCGCCAGCGTACGGGGCCAGGCCTGCGATCTTGTGGAGAGGATCTGATCGGGAGAATGGAGGGGCTGACGAGAATCGAACTCGCATCATCTGTTTGGAAGACAGAGGCTTTACCACTAAGCTACAGCCCCGAATCCGACGGGCGTCCGTTGGAGTTCGGATCGGTCGCCACGCGCTTTGCGAAGAAAGATTGCGTAACTACCGAAGAACACTGTACCCGAACTGGCGGGCGCTTTGTGACGGCGCTCGCAGCGTCGACGCAACCCCGTGATCTCACGACGGCCCGTGGCTAGCGTCGGGGTATGGCAGCTCACGAACTCTGGCTCATCCGTCACGGCGAAAGCCTCGCGAACCGGGCCGCGACCGCGGCGGAGACTGCGGGACTCGAGCTGGTGAGCGTCGACCTGCGCGACGCCGACGTTCCGCTCTCGCAGACGGGCGAAGAGCAGGCGGGCGCGTTGGGCGCGTGGCTCGCGGATCTTCCAGACGACGAGAAACCGGATGCCGCGTGGAGCTCGTCGTACCTGCGTGCCCGTCAGACCGTGTCGATCGCGCTCGAGGCCGCGGGTTCCGACGTCACGATCCGCGTCGACGAGCGACTGCGCGACAAGGAGCTCGGCGTGCTCGACCTGCTCACCTCGCACGGCGTCGAGGCGCGGTTTCCAGAGGAGGCGCTGCGCAAACGCTGGCTCGGCAAGTTCTACTACAGGCCGCCGGGCGGGGAGTCGTGGGCCGACCTCGCGCTGCGGGTGCGCTCGCTGCTCGTCGACCTCGAGCGGCCCGAGACGCCCGACCGGGTTCTGGTGGCGGGGCACGACGCGATCGTGATGACGTTCATCTACGTCTGCCTCGGGCTGAGCGAGCGAGAGCTGCTCGAGTTCGCCCAGACGCACACCGTGGCGAACGCGTCGGTCACCCGGCTCGCGCGTGAGGGCGACACGGGGGTGTGGACGCTCGAGGCGTTCTCGCTCTCCGACCACCTGGTCGCGGCCGGAGCGCCCGTAACCCTGCACGAGGGAGACCCGGATGTCCAACCGCGTTGAGGTCGACGCGGACACGCTGCGCGCGTGGCCGCTGCCCGAATCGGACGAGACGAAGTACGGCCGTGGCCAGGTGATGGTCGTGGGCGGGGCGCTGCGGTCGCCCGGCGCCGCCATGCTCGCGGGGCTCGCCGCGCTGCGCGTCGGTGCCGGCCGACTCACGCTGGCGGTGGGCGAGTCGGTCGCCGCGCACGTCGCAGTCGCGGTGCCCGAGAGCGGGGTAGTGCCGCTCGACGAGACCCCCGGGGGCAGCGTGAGCGGGTTCTCACTGCCGGCCGCATCCGACGACCTGCGCCGGGCCGACACCGTTCTTCTCGGGCCCGGTCTCGACGACGCGGGGGAGGCGGAGGTGATGCTGCGCGAACTGCCGAGGCATCTCGACGACGAGGCGATCGTGGTGCTCGACGCGTTCGGGCTGGGTGTTGTGCCGACGGTTCCCGACATCGCGGACTCGCTCGGCGGGCGGCTCGTGCTCACCCCCAACAAGGTGGAAGCGGCGCTGCTGCTCGAGCGCGAACTCGGCGAGCTCGAGCCCGACCTGGTCGAGATCGCGCGGCGCTACCGGGCGGTCGTCTCCTGCTTCGGGGTGGTCGCGGCGCCCAGCGGCGACACCTGGATCGTCGGCACCGGCGGACCGGGACTCGGCACCTCGGGCAGCGGCGACGTGTTGGCCGGAGCGATCGCGGGCCTGTGCGCCAGGGGAGCGACGCCCGAGCAGGGCACCGTCTGGGCCACCTTCGCACACAAGGCCGTGGGCGACCGTCTGGCAGCGTCGGTGGCGCCGCTCGGATTTCTCGCCGGCGAGATGCCGCGCGAGCTGCCCGCGGTGCTGGCTTCGCTCACAGCGCAGTAAACGGGCCGTTACGGGCGGCACTGGGCAGAAACCGCCAAGCCGAACCACGCTAGACTTGCCGAGGCCAAAAAACGGTTGCGTTCACGCGCACCCGGATGCGGCCGCACACAGACACGGATTTTTCCCGGGGCGTAGCTCAGCTTGGTAGAGCGCTCGGTTTGGGACCGAGAGGCCGCAGGTTCGAATCCTGTCGCCCCGACACAGTCAGTACTTACATAACGGGACTGTCAAGTAACGAACATCAGGAGATACCCATCGTGAAGACCACGGTCGAAAAGCTCAGCCCCACCCGCGTGAAGCTCAGCATCGCCATTACGCCAGAAGAGCTGCGCCCCAGCATCGATCACGCGTACGAGCACATCGCCACGCAGGTGAACATTCCCGGCTTCCGCAAGGGCAAGGTTCCGCCCGCGCTGATCGACCAGCGCGTCGGCCGTGCCGAGGTTCTCAACCACGCGGTCAACGACGGACTCGACAAGTTCTACAAGCAGGCCGTGAGCGACGAGAAGATCCGCACGCTCGGACGCCCCGAGGCTGACGTCACCACGCTCCCCAGCGAGAAGGACTTCACCGGTGACCTGGTCATCGACGTCGAGGTCGACGTACGCCCCGACTTCGACCTTCCCGAGTACGAGGGAATCACGCTGACCGTCGCCGAGGCCAAGGTCTCCGCCGACGACGTCAAGGACGAGCTCGACTCGCTGCGCAGCCGCTTCGGCACGCTCGTGACCGTCGACCGCCCCGCCAAGACCGGCGACTTCGCCCAGATCGACCTCGTCGCCACCATCGGCGGCAACGAGGTAGACACCGCCAACGCCATCTCGTACGAGATCGGATCGGGCGACCTCATCGAGGGCATCGACGAGGCACTCGACTCACTCAGCGCCGGCGAGACCACCACGTTCGAGTCCGAGCTGCTCGGCGGCGACAACGCCGGCGAGAAGGCCCAGATCGTCGTGTCGCTGCTCGCGGTCAAGGAGCGCGAGCTTCCCGAGGCCGACGACGATTTCGCCCAGGTGGCAAGCCAGTTCGACACCATCAAGGAGCTCAAGGCAGACATCAAGGAGCAGGTCGCGAAGTCCAAGGTCTTCGGCCAGGGCGCCGAGGCACGCGACCAGATCGTCGACGAGCTGCTCAAGACCGTCGAGATCCCCGTTCCCGCCAAGCTCGTCGAAGACGAGGTGCACCGCCACCTCGAGAACGAGAACCGCCTCGAAGACGACGTGCACCGCGCCGAGGTCGCCGAGTCGAGCGAGAAGACGTTCCGCACCCAGATCCTGCTCGACTCCATCGCGGAGAAGGAAGAGATCAAGGTCAGCCAGGACGAGCTCACCCAGTACCTCATCCAGGGCGCCGCCCAGTACGGCATGGAGCCCGGCGAGTTCATCCAGGTTCTCGACCAGAACGGCCAGATCCCCGGCATGATCGGCGAGGTCGCCCGCTCGAAGGCCCTCGCGGTCATCCTCGGCAAGGCGAACGTCGTCGACACCAAGGGCAACAAGGTCGACGTCTCGGAGTTCACGGCCGGATTCGCCGACTCGGGCGAGGCTTCGACCGACGACGACGGCTTCGACACCTCCGATGCCGCCGCGATGCTGAACCAGGCCAACTCGGGCCACGAGGGTCACAGCCACGGTGGTGCGGGCGACCGCGACAGCCATGGCCGCAAGCCCAACAACGAGCACTACGGTCACGACCACAAGTAGTCAGATCGTTCGAAAGGCCCGTCACCTCGGTGGCGGGCCTTTCGTCGTCTCGCGAGATCCTGATCTACCGATACAGGTCGATCAGCAGCTCCACCACGGCGTCGCGGTCGCGCGGCGGGTCGGCCCGGCTCCACGCGAGATAGACCGGGATGGGCGGCCCGTCGCGCACCGGCCGGTAGACCAGCCCGGGTCGTCGGTACTGGTCGCCCGTCGACTCCGCTGAGACTCCGACGGCGCGTCCGGACGAGATCACCGTGAGCCAGTCCTCCACGTCGTGGGTCTTGACGGCACCGCGCGGGGGAGCGGACTCCGGCCAGAGCCCGAGCGAGGTGGTGCCGGTCGCGGCATCGATCGCCACCGTGCGCTCGGCGATCTCGGCGAGGGTGACCGAGCGGCGCTTGGCCCACGGGTCGTCGGCGGCCATCGCGCAGACGCGCTTCTCCAAACCGATGAGCACGAGGTCGTAGTCGTCGGTGGGCGGCGGCCGGCGCAGAATAGCGAGCTGTGCGGTGCCGTCGGCGAGTCCGGCCGTCGCGGTGTTCGAGCGCACCAGCTCGAGCTCGATGCCGGGGTGCGCCGCCGCCCAGCGGCGCTGGAACGGGACGGTGTGCCGCCCGAGTGCCGACCAGGCGTAGCCGATGCGCACGATCGCGTTCTCGCTGAGTGCCTCGCGTTCGAGCTCGTCGACGCCGGCGAGCACACGACGGGCCTGGCGCAGCGCGCGCTCGCCCGCGGAGGTGAGCTCGAGTCGGCGCGTGGTGCGACGCACCAGCCGGATGGCCAGCTTGCGTTCGAGGGACGCCAGATTTCGCGATACGGCGGCCTGCGACATCCGCAGCTCGAGCGAAGCGTCGGTGAAGCTGCCTCGATCGACGATGGCGACCAGGCAGCGGAGTTCGCGCAGTTCGATACTCATGCGTCCAGTGTATGAGTGCCGACTATTATGCATTTCTCATATCCTTGGGGCCGAGCCAGACTGGGGCGATGACCGAGCGACCGACGCGTACCGCCGCCGGTGTGGCGACCCTGCTGGGTAGTGCGCTGTCGAACCAGGTTGGTGCGGCGATAGGGTCGTTCGCCTTCCCGGTGATCGGCCCGGTCGGCGTGGTGGTGGTGCGCCAGTTCGTCGCGGCCCTCGTGCTGCTGCCCATCGCGCGTCCGCGGTTCTGGACCTTCACGCGCGCGCAGTGGTGGCCCGTGCTGCTGCTGGCCCTCGTCTTCGGCACCATGAACCTCGGCCTGTACACGGCTATCGACCGCATCGGGCTCGGTCTCGCCGTCACCCTCGAGTTTCTCGGACCGCTCGGCATCGCGATCGCCGGCTCGCGTTCGCGCGGCAGCATCGCGTGCGCGCTAGCCGCGGTGATCGGCGTCGCCGCGATCATGCACCCCGAGGGGAGCACCGACTACGTAGGCATCGCCTTCGGTCTGCTCGCCGCCGCCTGCTGGGCCGCGTACATTCTGCTCAACCGCACGGTCGGACGCCGGCTGCCGGGCGTGCAGGGAACGGCGACCGCCGCGACCGTCTCCGCGACCTTGTTCATCCCCGTCGGTATCGTCGTGTTCCTCGTGACGCCGCCGACTCCTGCCGCGCTGGGATACGCGATCGCGGCGGGCGTGCTGGCCTCGGCCGTGCCGTACGTGGCCGACCTGATCGCGTTGCGCCGGGTGCCCGCGCGGCTGTTCAGCCTGTTGATGAGCGTGCAGCCGATATTCGCCGCGCTCGTGGGCGCCGTATTGCTCGGCCAGCGGCTCGGCCTGCTCGAGTGGGCGGGCGTCGCGCTCATCGTGGGTGCGAACGTCGCCGCTCTGCTCGGGGCGCGCCGCAGTCAGTCGCGCAGCTCGAGCGCGTACCGCCGCACCGCGCCGGAGTAGACCGGCAGCGAGTCCGCGAGCGCATACAGAGCGACGGATGCCGCGTCCCGCTCGCGCCCGTCGCTCGCGAGCGACAATGCTAGAAACGCCGCGGCCGGTGCGGTCCACCGGTCGGACGAGTGCTCGGCGAGCAGGTCGTTCAGCAGGTCGACGGCCTCGGCCGCCCTGCCCAGGTTGCGCAGGGTGCTGGCGAGCTGGATCACCGCCTGAGGCTGGCGCTCATCGTCGAGGCCGGCCGCGATGGCCGCGCGGTAGAGGGGCTCGGCGTCGGCTTCGCGGCTCAGGTAGTCGCGAACGCTGGCGGCCTCGAAGAGGGCAGCCGCGTCATCCGCACCCCGCTCTGCGGCGAGCGCATCTATGCTGGCCAGCACGGTCTCGTCGCTCGACGACCCCGCGTCTGCCCAGACGGCGGCGACCCGCGACTCCCATGGCTCGATCATCTGTCGAGCTTATGGGCGCCGCAGGCGACCGCGCGCGACGCGCCCCAATCTGCCGTAGGCGAACACGCCGGTATGGATGCGTTACCTCCAGTAGATTCGAACCAAGTTACAACTGAAACGGAGCGCAACAATGGCCCAACCGGCATTGGTCAGCAGTGTTTTCGACCAACTCCTCGCAGACCGCATCATCTGGCTTGGGTCAGAGGTTCGGGATGACAACGCCAACGAAATTTGCGCGAAGATCCTCCTGCTTGCAGCAGAAGACTCCAAGCGCGACATCTACCTCTACATCAACTCGCCCGGTGGTTCCATCACCGCCGGAATGGCGATCTACGACACGATGAAGTTCGTACCGAACGACATCGTCACCGTCGGAATCGGCATGGCGGCCTCCATGGGCCAGTTCCTGCTGTCCTCGGGAACCAAGGGCAAGCGCTACATCACGCCCAACGCCCGCGTACTCCTCCACCAGCCGTCCGGCGGGTTCGGCGGAACGTCGGCCGACATCCAGACGCAGGCCTTCGTCATCCTCGACATGAAGAAGCGCATGGCCGAGCTGACCGCCGAGCAGACCGGTAAGTCGGTCGAGCAGGTTCTCATCGACAACGACCGCGACAACTGGTTCGACGCCAAGGGTGCCCTCGAGTACGGCTTCGTCGACCACATCCGCGAATTCGCCTCCAACGTCGTCGGCGGTGGCGGAACGGACGAAACCGTCTCCGACGACCCCGACACCGCGGCCAAGAACTAGGAATCGACCATGGATAACTTCAACTTCGGTGGCGTCGCCCGTCCCTCGGCCGAGTCGCGCTACATCCTGCCCACCTTCGAAGAGCGCACCGCTTACGGCTACAAGCGTCAAGACCCGTACGCCAAGCTGTTCGAAGACCGCATCGTCTTCCTCGGCGTGCAGATCGACGACGCCTCGGCCGACGACGTTATGGCCCAGCTTCTCGTTCTCGAGAGCCAGGACCCCGACCGCGACATCGTGATGTACATCAACTCGCCCGGTGGCTCGTTCACCGCTATGACCGCCATCTACGACACGATGCAGTACATCAAGCCGCAGATCCAGACCGTGGTGCTCGGCCAAGCGGCTTCCGCCGCCGCCGTGCTCATGGCCGCTGGAACGCCCGGCAAGCGCCTGGCCCTGCCGAACGCGCGCATCCTCATCCACCAGCCCTCGACCGGTGACTCCGGCCGTGGACAGGCGTCGGACATCGAGATCCAGGCCGCCGAGATCCTCCGCATGCGCGGCTGGCTCGAGTCGACCCTGTCGCACCACTCGAACCGCACGCCCGAGCAGGTGAACAAGGACATCGACCGCGACAAGATCCTCAGCGCGGCCGAGGCCCTCGACTACGGTCTCATCGACCAGGTGCTCGAGAGCCGCAAGAACGTGCCGGCGATCACCGCCTAAGCACAGCGACACAAAAGGGCCGCTCCCCGGGAAACCGGGGAGCGGCCCTTTTGCGTTCCCGGCTACTCGACGGGCGTCTCGTCAGCCTTCTTCGTCGGGCGCACGATCAGCAGCGTCGCCACGATGGCCACAAAGACCGCGAGGGCCGCGCCTCCAAGCCAGAGCAGCGTCGACGTGTCGTCGCTCACGGGAGCCGCGGCCACGGCCGTAGGAGTCGCGCTCGGCGTCGCCACCGGGTCCTCCGCCTGGGTCGTCATGGTCGGCTCGGGGGTCGGCTCCGCCTGCCCGCACACCGGGGCGGCCGCGCTACCGGCGCTCGGGGTCGTGCCGGTGGGCGGCTGCCAGGTGAAGACGATCGGCCCGTAACCGGTTGAGCTGCTGCTCACCGGGTGGGAGTCGGCCGAGATGAGCTGCCAGATCATCGTGTACTGACCCGCCTCGCCGAGAGTGGCCGGCATGCTCATCGTGGCGTCGACGAGCGAGATGCACCCGTCGCCATAGAACCGCCCCGAGTCATCAGTCACCTGGATTGCGAAGCCAGTGCCGTCGCCGACGAAATCGCTCAGTGTCTCGTTCATGGTGACCGAGAACGCCTCGGGCAGCGTGGTGAGCACGTCGCCCTGCGCGGGTGTGGAGGAGACGAGCACGTCGTGTGCGGAAGCCGGTGCGGCGAAACCGAGTACGGCGCCCGCGGCGAGCGTGGCCCCGAGGGCGACGATGGCGAGCGGGCGCCGGGTGATCGTCGTCATCGGTTCGCCGCCGATCGACGGGCGGTGATGGCGAGTACGACGCCCACGGCCCCGACGACGAGGCCTCCGACGGCGAGGATGCGCGCGAGTGTGTCGTCCGAGGTGGACGGACTCGCGGGCGCGGCGTCGGCGACCACTGCGGCGGCGTCGTGGCCGTCGTCAGCGGGCGCGTCGTTGATGTAGAGCACGGGTGCCGGGTGCTCGGCGTCTGCGGCGGTCTCGTTCCAGCTGACCGTCGTGCCGTCGGTGTAGCCCTGGTCGGCGGGGAGCGTAACCGAGCCCGTGTCGGGCACCGGGCCGAGCGACAGCGGGAAGAGCTGCAGCTGGCCCGCGCCGATCTCCGATCCGGGTTCGGCGGTGAAGACGACGCTCGTCACGGCCTCGGTGACCGTCGCTTCGCCGACCGTGACGGGCTCGGGCAGCGTGGTCTTCACGAGCTCGGCGTTCCAGCCCGCGACGGGCACGTAGCGCACGCTCGTGAACGGGGTGTCGGTGGGCAGCGAGACCTCGACGCGGTTGGTCGTGGCCGTTTCCGACTCGTTCGGCACCTTGACGGTGACGACCGTGTACGAGCCGGCGACGGCCTGGCCGGGATCGATGGTGACGTGTGCGCTCGCGGAGAGGGGTGCCGCGAGGGCGAGCAGCAGGCCCGCGCCGATCGCTACGGGCACGCCGATGGTGGTTTTCTTCATGGTTGTGGTTCCTTGGGTACGTGAGTGTGTGGGTCTAGAGAACAGACGCCACAGGCGGGCCACGAAGCCCCAAGGATGTACGCACCCATTCGGAGATCCGGGGCACAAAGAGGTGGCCCGGTACACGCGGGCGCCGGATGACACGGGGCAGCACCGGCACTACGGGAAGCAGCGCGAACACGGTGCGCACGAACAGGGCGGCGATCTCGCGCAGCCGCCAGAACGCGGTCTCGCCGTAGCGCAGCGTCACAATCGTGACGATCGCTGCGAACGCGTGGCCCGCCCACATCCAGCCGTCGGCGTGGTGGGCCATCGGGGCGGAGTCTTGCGCGAGCAGCACGACCGTCGCGCTGTGGTTGTGGTGGCCGACGCTGGTCTCGGTGGCTATGCTCGAGCCGCCGATCGTGCTGAACAGGGTGTGGAAGGCGACCTGGCTCAACAGCACAGATACGGACATCCGGAGCAACGAGACCGTCTTGCCGGTGAGCGCGATGCAGGTCACTCCCGCGAAGGCGAGCGCTATGGCGAGGGAGACGACGCTCGGGGCGGTCCCGCCGGCGACAGTGTGCGACACGGCGGCCACGAGCGTGGAGAACAGGGCGACCAGCCAGCCGCGCGCAAAGCGCGCCCACCGTGTCGTCATGTCTCACCCCCGCTGTCAGCAGAAAAATCCGTAGAGACTTCAGACTACTTCGTGCCTGCCTGTAGCTTGGATTCGTGGCCTCCACGCTCGCGCGGACCGCCGCCGCGACGCGCTGGATAACGTCGAGTGCCAGCGGCCGTCGGTGGCACAGGTTAGGCTCGGTGCACGTAGCACACGGTGATTGAGGGAGGCTGCACATGGCTCGCATCGGAGAGAGCGCCGACCTGCTCAAGTGTTCCTTCTGTGGAAAGAGCCAAAAGCAGGTACAGCAGTTGATCGCCGGACCCGGCGTCTACATCTGCGACGAGTGCGTCGAGCTGTGCAACGAGATCATCGAAGAGCGTCTCGCCGAAGCCGGCGAAGAAGCCACGAGCGAGTTCGAGCTGCCGAAGCCCCGCGAGATCTACTCCTTCCTCGAGGAGTACGTCATCGGCCAGGAGGCCGCCAAGAAGGCCCTCTCCGTGGCCGTCTACAACCACTACAAGCGCGTGCGCGCCCGCTCCACCATCGCCTCGGTCGACACCGTTCTCGACGACATCGAGATCTCCAAGTCGAACATCCTGCTCATCGGCCCCACCGGTTGCGGCAAGACCTACCTCGCCCAGACGCTCGCAAAGCGACTCAACGTGCCGTTCGCCGTCGCAGACGCCACCGCGCTCACCGAGGCGGGCTACGTCGGCGAAGACGTCGAGAACATCCTGCTCAAACTGATCCAGGCCGCCGACTACGACGTCAAGCGCGCAGAGACCGGCATCATCTACATCGACGAGATCGACAAGATCGCCCGCAAAGCCGAGAATCCGTCGATCACCCGCGACGTGTCGGGCGAGGGTGTGCAGCAGGCGCTGCTCAAGATCCTCGAGGGCACCGTCGCCTCCGTTCCGCCGCAGGGCGGCCGCAAGCACCCGCACCAGGAGTTCATCCAGGTCGACACCACCAACGTGCTGTTCATCGTGGCCGGCGCCTTCGCGGGGCTCGAAGACATCATCTCCCAGCGCGCGGGCAAAAAGGGCATCGGTTTCGGCGCCCCGCTGCACAGCAAGGGCGACGAGCGCAATCTCTTCAGCGAGGTGTTGCCCGAAGACCTGCACAAGTTCGGGCTCATCCCCGAGTTCATCGGCCGCCTCCCGGTCGTCGCGACGGTCACGCCGCTCGACCAGATCGCCCTCATGGACATTCTGACCAAGCCGAAGAACGCGCTCATCCGCCAGTACCAGCGCATGTTCGAACTCGACGGCGTAGAGCTCGACTTCGACGAAGACGCCCTCGAGGCCATCGCCGACTTGGCCGTGCTGCGCCAGACCGGTGCCCGCGGACTGCGCGCCATCATGGAAGAAGTACTCGGCCCGATCATGTTCGAGGTGCCGAGCGACGACCAGGTGGCCCGCGTCATCGTCACGCGCGACGCCGTGCTGAACAACGCCGCGCCCACCATCGTGCCGCGCGTCGAGGCACGCCAGGAGAAGTCGGCGTAAATACCCGACTCGGCGCCTTCGCGCCGGTTTTGTTTTGGCGGGCAGGGTTGTTTGGCGAGCAGGTCGTTTAGGCGGGTAGGTCGTTGGGGCGGGGCCCGCCTACTCGGAAGCGGTGTAGCGCAGCGACAGCCAGTTCTCGCGCACGAGTTCGGCCACCGCCGCGGCGTCGCCCGCGCGCGTGCGCTCGACGATCGCGTCGTGCTGAGCCACCGACGCCCGGCCGGCGAACGATGCGAACCGCATCCGTTCCACGCGGTGCAACAGGGGAGTGGTCTGCTCGAGCACGTCGGCGATCAGCCGATTGCCGCTCGCCTCGACGAACACGGTGTGGAACGCATGGTCGGCGTCGATCGCAGCGTCCGCGTCGAGAACGTCGAGGGCGAGCGCGAACTCGGAATTGGCCGCGACCATCGCCTCGATCCGTGCGGGCGTGATGTCGGGAACGGCCAGTCGGGCGGCCAATTCGTGCATCGCGGCCGCCACCTGCTGCGCGCTGATTGTCGACGCGAGGTTGAATGGCGCGACCGTCGTCGCCTTGCCCGGCTGCGTGATGACGAGCCCGGCACGCTCCAGCCGCAGCAGCGCCTCGCGTATAGGAGTGCGGCTCACGCCGAGCCACTCTTCGAGTTGGGGGTCTTTGAGCCGCTCGCCCGGCGCGAACGTGCCGTCGACGATGGCGTTGCGCAGCGACTCGTAGACGTCGTCGCGCAGCAGCTGACGCTTGTGCAGGCCCTGCTCGCTGGGAATCGGCATGTGTCCTAGCGTACTGTTCGAAAACGCAATATATTGCATACAGGTCGGATGATCCGGGGCACCGTCACGCGCCGCTGATGAACGCGTCCCACTACCGCCCCAGCCCAGCCCAGCATCGCCAGCCCACCACCGCCAGCCCACTACCGCCCAGCCCGGCTCGTCAGAACAGGAGCCCCCCATGGCCATCACCGACTTCGAGCGCTACCCCCTGACGTTCGGGCCCAGCCCGATCCACACGCTGCCGCGCCTCACCGAACACCTCGGAGGCGCCACTATCTGGGCCAAGCGCGAAGACGTCAACAGCGGCCTGGCATACGGCGGCAACAAGACACGCAAGCTGGAATACCTCATCCCCGACGCGATCGCCTCGGGCGCCGACACCCTGGTGTCGATCGGCGGCTACCAGTCGAACCACACCCGGCAGGTGGCCGCGGTCGCCGCGAAGATCGGCATGAAGGCCGTGCTCGTGCAGGAGAACTGGGTCGACTGGCCCGACGCGGTGAACGACCGGGTGGGCAACATCATGCTCTCGCGCATCATGGGCGCCGAGGTGCGGCTCGACCCGGCCGGCTTCGGCATCGGGATCAAGTCGAGCTGGAAGAAGGCGCTGGAGGACGTGAAAGCGCGCGGTGGCACTCCGTACGCGATTCCGGCGGGCGCATCCGACCACCGTCTCGGCGGTCTGGGTTTCGCCAACTGGGCGTACGAGGTCGAACAGCAGGAGCGGGAGCTCGGCGTTTTCTTCGACACCATCGTCGTCTGCAGCGTGACGGGGTCGACGCACGCGGGCATGATCGCGGGATTTGCCGGCCAGGACCGCCCGCGCCGCGTCATCGGCATCGACGCGTCGGCGAAAATTCAGGAGACGCGCGACCAGGTTGAGCGCATCGCCCGCAACACCGCCGCGCTCATCGGGCTCGAGCGTGATCTGCGCGACGACGAGATCACGGTGCTCGAGGGCTGGGCGGGCGACCTGTACGGCATCCCGGTCGAGTCGACGCTCGACGCGATCCGCCTCACCGGACGACTCGAGGGCATGATCATCGACCCCGTGTACGAGGGCAAGTCGATGGCCGGGCTGATCGAGCTGGTGACGACGGGCGACATCCCGGCGTCGAGCAACGTGCTCTACGCGCATCTCGGCGGGCAGCCGGCGATCAACGCGTACAGCGCGCTCTTCCGTGCGTAGCCCGGGGTCACCTTTCAGGCTCCGGCGCGCGAGTCGTGTTGAATTGAGGGGCGCGACGGATGCTTCGCGCCGGTACTCGAGGAGATAAGACTTTGGCAGAAACGACAGTTGTGCAGTACTCGCGTCTCGGTGGGCCGGAGGTGCTCGAGCTCGCCACGCTGCCTCTGGCGGAGCCCGCGGTTGGCGAGGTCGTCGTCGAGGTGCTCGCAATCGGCGTGAACCCTATCGACGTCAAGCTGCGCTCCGGCGTGCGCACGTCTGCGCCGATCACCGAGCCGCGTGGCGTCGGTTCCGACGCCTCGGGCGTGATCGTCGCGGTCGGTGAGGACGTAGGCGAGTGGGCTGTGGGCGACGAGGTGATCGTCAGCACGAGCGGCGCGTACGCCACCTTCCTGCTCGTCGGTGTCGACAGGCTCGACCGCAAGCCCGAGGAGTGGTCGTTCGAGCAAGCCGCGGCCGTCGGCGTTCCCGTCGCGACCGCTTATCAGACGCTCAAGTCGCTCGGTGTGACCGCGGGCGACACCCTCCTGCTGCACGGCGGCTCGGGAGCCGTGGGGCAGGCCGTCATCCAGTTCGCCGTCGCGTGGGGAGTCACGGTGGTCGCCACGAGCGGTCCCGACCGTCAAGGCCGCGTGCTCGGGCTCGGCGCTGTGCCGGTCGAGTACGGCGACGGACTCGTCGAGCGGGTGCGCGAAGCTGCGCCGCACGGAATCGACTACGTGCTGGACGCCGCCGGAACCGACGAGGCACTCGAGGCCTCGTTCGCACTCGTGACCGACCGCGACCGCATAGGGACGATCGTCGTCGGAGCCCGAGCGGCCGAGCTCGGCATCCGGGCGTGGTCGGGTGGGAATCCGGTGCCGCTGAGCGAGGAGGAGCTGCGACTGCGCCGCGAGGGCGTAGCCGTGGCCTCCGGGCTGGCCGCCGAGGGCCGCTTCGACGTGGAGGTT
>Ga0247730_1000476_pt1 | contig 29352 bp, 27 predicted proteins | sample UWRJL073202C2_FD_180959 | JGI IMG/M metagenome (GOLD analysis project Ga0247730, IMG submission 180959) | Plant litter microbial communities from Arlington Agricultural Research Station in Wisconsin, United States - UWRJ-L073-202C-2 | ecosystem: Environmental > Terrestrial > Plant litter >... | reverse complement strand
AGCGCTCGAAACCCAGCTCGTCCCTCATCAGCCGGTGCCAGAGTTCGTGGGTCGGCACCGTGTCAGGCAGCCCTTCTCGCTGCGCCGAGAACCCGAAACCGGGCAGAGCGGGCACGATCACCGTGAGCGCGTCGGCGGCCTTGCCACCGAACCGGCTCGGATTGGCGAGCCGGTCGGCGAATCCCGCGAGCTCGAGCACGGTGCTCGGCCACCCGTTGGTCAGCACGATCGGCAGCGCGTCGCCCAGCTCGCCGTCGTAGCGCAGGTACTGCACCTCGGCACCCGCGATTACGGCGGAGTGCCACGGCAGCGCGTTGAGGGCGGCCTCGTTCGCACGCCAGTCGTACCCGTCGGCCCAATAGGCGGCGAGGCGGCGCAGCTCCCCCTCGTCGGTTCCCGCCTCCCACGGAGCTATGGGCCAGGGAGTCGCCCACCGCGTGTGGCGGAGGCGGTACTGCAGGTCGGCCAACTCGGTTTCAGTGACATCCATGCCGCAAGGCTACGACGCACCCCTGACGGCCCGATCGCCAGGTTGACGCATCCACTCGGGCAGCAGAGCATGTAGCCCTGCCCGCCAAACACAAAAACCCCGCAAACACGAGTGATTGCGGGGTTTTTCGCTGGTGCGCCCGGAGGGATTTGAACCCCCGGCCTATTGATCCGTAGTCAATTGCTCTATCCGCTGAGCTACGGGCGCATGTTCTGCATTTCGCACTGGGCGAAAATGCCAACTCGAAGACTATACCAGTCGATTGGCCGTCATTTGTCCAAAGCTTGGATCTGCCTGACCAGCGCCACTTGCCGATACGAGGTATCGGCGATCTCGGCTATCTCTGTCCAGTCGGTGGTCGGCCGGTCGAGGTAGGTGGCGAACCAGCCGCGCGGTCCCCAATACGGCGGCGAGAAGAACCGCGCGTCTTGCGAGTAGGGCCCCGATTCATCCGGACCCGGTTTGAAAACTATCGAGAACGGATGCTCCATGCCCGCGCCGACCATGACGAAGATCTTCTTGCCGGCGCGAAAAGTGGGCCGCCCCCACGCGGGAACCTCGACCGCCTCGGGATAGGCGAGGCAGATCGCGCGCACCCTCTCGACGAGCGGATGCGCCGGGTCGACGACCTGGGGATGCTCCACCCGGTCAGAGTAGCGCCGCCAGAGTAGCGCCGCCAGATTAGCGCCGCGAGGTGCGCAGCAGAAAGCGCAGTCCGTCTTCCATCGATTCGAAGACGCCGAGGGCCCGGTCGCGCAGATCGCGCAGTTCGAAACCGGCGTTCGTGCGCAGCACGCGCCCGGCGACGGTCGCGCTTCCGCGGTTCTGCACGGTCCAGCGCCCCTGGCCGGCCTGAACGAGCTCGAAGGCTTCCGCGTAAGTCATGTACGAGACGATAAACGGGCCGGATGAACCGTGCCTGACGAATGTGCAAACGCAGCTTGACCTGTAGCGCGCTACAGGTAGCAGGATGAAGCCATGAACGACTTACTGCTGCCAGAGATTCCCGTAGAGGTGCCGCCCGGCGGCCTGTCGATCGGCGAGGCGTCGGCCGCGACCGGCGTCAGCATCGAGACCCTGCGCTACTACGAGCGCGAGGGCCTGCTGCTCGAGAAGGCGCCACGCGACACCGGCGGACGCCGCAGGTACCAGATGAACGACCTCGCCTGGATCGCCGGGGTCGTGGTGCTGCGCGAGACGGGCATGTCGATCGCCGACATGACGGTGATCGCCGACCTGAGCCGGCGCGAGGGCACCGAGGCCGAGCGCCTCGAGTTCTTCGAGAGGCACAGAAAAAACGTGATCGAGCAGATGGAACGCACACAGCGCCACCTTCTCGCCATCGACAAGAAGATCGCGGCCTACACAAAGCTGGCCGCCGAAGGAGACAACCATGAGAACAACTGACATCGGCGACGGCCTCACCGTTTCGGCCATCGGCCTCGGCGCGATGGGCATGAGCGCGTTCTACGGCGCGAGCGACGAGAGGGAGTCGATCGCGACCCTGCGGCACGCTATCGACTCCGGGGTGTCGTTCATCGACACCGCCGAGGCGTACGGCCCGTTCGAGAACGAGAAGCTCATCGCACGGGCTCTGGGCGATCGACGCGACGCGGTAGTACTCGCCACCAAGGCGTCATCCGAAACCGACGACGACGGAACCGTGCACGGGCGCAACGGCACCCCCGCCTACATCCGCAAGGCGGCGGAGCGCTCGCTACGCCACCTGGGTACCGACGTGATCGACCTCTACTACCTGCACCGCGTCGACCCGAACGTGCCGATCGAGGAGTCGGTCGGGGCGATGGCCGAGCTCGTGGCCGAGGGCAAGGTGCGTCACATCGGGCTCTCCGAGGCGTCCGAGGCGACGATCCGTCGCGCGCACGCCGTGCACCCGCTCGCCGCGGTGCAGAGCGAGTTCTCGCTGTTCTCGCGCGATGTGCTGTACAACGGCGAGAAGGCCGCGGTCGACGAGCTCGGCATCGGGCTGGTCGCGTTCTCGCCGCTCGGCCGCGGCGTGCTGACGAGCAGCGTGAAGAGCCTCGACGACCTGGACGCCGACGACGCGCGCCGCACGCTGCCGCGTTTTCAGCCGGATGCCTTCGCCGCGAACCAAGCGCTCGTCGCGCGCATCGAGGCGATCGCCGCGGAGAAGGGCGCCACCGTTGCCCAGGTCGCGCTGGCCTGGCTCGTCGCGCAGGGCGTCGTACCGATTCCCGGAACCCGCCGCCGTTCGCGGCTGGACGAGAACGCCGCCGCCGCGGACATCACGCTGAGCGCGGGCGACCTCGACGAGCTCGCCGCCGCGCTTCCGGATCACGAGATCGTGGGCGGCCGCGACTACGCCGAGCACGCGGTGGGCGTCGACCGGTAGCGGCGGCAGGGTAGCGCTGGCCCGACGGGTAGCGCTCGCTCCGCGGGCGCGAGTACATTCGGCGGCATGACCGCGATCGAGGTACCCGACGGACGTCTGTTCTACGAGGTGCGCGGCGACGGGCCGCTGCTGTTGATCACCGGTTCGCCGATGACCGCGGCGGCGTTCGGCCCGCTCGCCGAGGCGCTCTCCGACGAGTTCACGGTGGTGACGCACGATCCGCGCGGCATCTCGGGCAGCGCGCTAGACGACCCGGACGCACCATCGCAGCCGGAACTGCGGGCGCGCGACCTGGTCACGCTGCTCGATCATTTGGGCGCCGACACCGCGGACGTGTTCGGCTCGAGCGGCGGAGCCGTCACCGGCCTCGCCCTCGTGACCGACTACCCCGGCCGGGTGCGCACTCTGATCGCGCACGAACCGCCGCTGCTCGAACTGCTGCCCGACGCCGAACGCTGGCGCACCACGGTCGACGAGATCTCGGCGACGTTCCACGAGCACGGGGCAGGCGCCGCGTGGGGTGCGTTTCTGAAGAGCTCGGGCTTCGTTCAGTCGGGCGACGCTCCTCCCCCGCCGCAGCACGAACCCACCGAGCAGGAGAACGCCGACAACGCCCGATTCTTCGACCACGACCTGCGCGGCACCACCCGCTACCTGCCCGAGATCGCCGGGCTGGTGAGCAGCCCCACACGCATCGTTGTGGGCGTCGGGGCCGATTCCGGGCACCTCAACACGTACCAGACGTCGCTCGCGCTGGCCACGCTGCTGGCCGAGCCGCCGCTGGCGTTCCCGGGCGACCACGCGGGGTTCCTCGGCGACCCGGTCGGGTTCGCCGCGGTCATCCGCGAGGTGCTCGAGAACGACCCTGCGGTCAACTAGACGAGATCAGCTGAAGGTGACGACGACCTTGTCGGCGGCGCCCGGCGTTCCGGCGAGGGCCAGGGCGTCCTGCACGTCGGCGAAGTCGAACTCGTCGCTGATGATCAGAGCGAACTTCTCCCACTCGGCGACGATGTCTTTCGTCACCTCGAAGATCTCGGTCGGGTAGCCCATCGACATCACGATGTTCACCTCTGAGGCGAGGATGGCGCCGAGATCGATCTCCACGGGCTTCTTGTGCACGGCGACGATTCCGATCGTGGCGAGGTGCTTCGCGGCCTCGAGCGCCGTCTTCACCACGACGCCGACGCCTGCTGCGTCGAGATAGATGTCGGTGCCGGCTCGCGGCGCGCCCATGGCGGTGGTGCCGGGGCCGTGCAGCTCGGTGAGGCGCGCGACCACGTCTTCCTCGGCGGAGTTGATCACGGCGTCGGCGCCGATTGCGAGCGCCTTCTCGAGACGCGAAGGAATAACGTCGACCACGACGACGTGCGCCGCGCCGCTGCGCTTGTAGCTGATGGCGGCGCCGAGGCCGATCGGGCCGGCACCGAAGATGACGACCTTGTCGCCGGGCTTGGGCGCGGTGCGGTTGACGGCGTGACGCGCCACGGCCATCGGCTCGTTGAGCGCCGCGACCGCGAACGGGATGTGGTCGGGGATGACCTGCAGGCTTGTGCCGAGAACGGCGTCGGGGATGAGCAGGAATTCGGAGAGCGCGCCGCCGGGGCCGCCGCTGCCGATCATTCCCTTGCGCGAGGCGATGGGGTTGATGACGACATGGTCGCCCACACTGATGCCCGTGACATCCGCACCCACCTCGGCCACTTCGCCGGCCGGTTCGTGCCCGAGGGGCGTCTCGCCCTGACGCGGCGGAATTCCGCCGATCGAGATGTAGAACGTGTCCGAACCGCAGATGCCGCAGGCGCGCATCTTGACGAGCACGTCGGCGGGGCCGATCTGAGGGGTCTCGACATCGACGATGGCGGTCGTGCCGACTCCGGTTACCTGTGCTGACTTCATTGCGTTATCTCCCGTAGTTAGAAACCGGACATCGTTGTCCGGTTCTACTATAGCCATATGGCTTCTACTGCACGGGCAAACCGCGGGCCCAGCGCAGCGTCGGAAAACCGGGCCGCGCTGATCGGCGCCGCGCGCATGATCTTCGCGACCCGCGGGCTCGACGCACCGCTCAGCTCGGTCGCCAAAGAGGCCGGCGTCGGGCAGGGCAGCCTGTACCGGCACTTCCCCACCCGGTACAGCCTCGCGCTCGCGGTGTTCGAAGAGAATGTGGACGAGCTGGAGAAGATCGCGGCTGTGGAGGGCTCGACTCTCGGCGACCTGCTGCGCGCGATCACGGCGCAGGCGATCGTCTCGACCGCGTTCTTCGAGATGATCCAGATCGAGAAGACGGATGACGCGGGGCGGCAGTTGATCGACCACATCGGGTCGATCTTCTCGCCGAAAATCGCGGATGCCCGTGCCGGCGGTCAGCTCGCCGAGTGGATTACGACCGATGACGTACTGCTCGGTGTCGCGATGCTCGCGGGCGCCCTCTCGAAGACACACCACGACGAACGCGACGCGGTGGCGACCAGGGCATGGGCGCTGCTGCCGTTCGGGCCCACTGCCCTACAGTCCTAGACCGCGGGCACCAGCTCTGCCAGCAGTGCCTCGACGCGCGCGCGGATGTCGTCGCGGATCGGCCGTACCTCGTCGATGCCCTTGCCCGCGGGGTCGACGAGCTCCCAGTCTTCGTAGCGCTTGCCCGGGAAGATCGGGCAGACGTCGCCGCAGCCCATGGTGATCACCACGTCGGAGTCGCGCACCTGCTCGGTGGTCATCAGCTGGGGAACGCCGACGCTGATGTCGATGCCCTCCTCGGCCATGGCCGCGATCGCGACCGGGTTGATCTGGTCGCCGGGCTCCGAACCGCCCGAACGCACCTCGACCGCGCCGCCGGAGAGCGCACGCAGGTAGCCCGCGGCCATCTGCGAGCGGCCCGCGTTGTGGATGCAGACGAAGAGCACTGTCGGTGTGGTCATGCTGCTCCCAGGTGGTCGAAGAGGATGCGTGTGCCGATGAGGATCAGGATGATTCCACCCGCGATCTCGGCCGGCTTGCCAAATCTAGCGCCCACACGGCGACCGACGACCACGCCGAGGAACGCGAGCACGAGCGTCGTCACGCCGATGAGCGAAATGGCGCCCACGATCGACACATTCACGAACGCGAGCGTCACGCCCACGGCGAGCGCGTCGATGCTCGTGGCGAGGGCCAGCACGATCAGCTCGCGCGGGTTGATGCGGTCGAAGTCCTTCTCCTTGTCTTCGTGCGACGAGAATGCCTCCCAGAGCATCTTGCCGCCGACGAGCAGCAGCAGCCCGAACGCGATCCAATGGTCGAAGTCTTCGATGTACGACGCGAACTGGCTGCCGAGCAGCCAGCCGATCAGGGGCATCACGGCCTGAAACAGCCCGAAGGTGACGGCGATGATGAGGGCGTTGCGCACGTTGAACCGGCGCATGTGCAGGCCCTTGGTGAGCGCGACGGCGAAGGCGTCGGCGGAGACGCCGAGCGCGATGAGAAAGAGGGCCCAGAAGGACATGGGAGAGGAGCGGCCTTTCGTGCAGTTGGCCGATCCGCGAGAAGGGTGCGTTCGGCACTGGTCAGTGCCGAAGGTCTCGTTCGCCCGGCTGTGGCCGGGTGGCACGCCGGGTGAGAATCCACCAGTATGTCGACGTACCTCCGCGCCTCGGACATCGAGGCGGGTCGGGAACTACTCCCCTTCGTTGTGTCCATTATGGCAGAGCGGATGACACGTGCCGGATGCAGCCCGTGCGATAGGTTGTGGCCATGACCGACGAACGGCCCGTGGCCACCGAATTCTCCGCTCCCACCGCGCCCGTCGCGACACCGCCGGAACCCCGCAACCCCTACGGCGTGCTGGGCGTCGTCGGGTTCGCGCTGTCGTTCTTCTTCGTGCTGAACATCGCGGGCTTGGTCATCAGCATCGTGGCTCTCGTGAAGTCAAAACGCCATGGCTTCGGCAACGGCTTCGCTCTGGCGGGCATCATCATCGCGGGCATTGGCATCGCGGTGTTCATCGTTGTAGCCGCGCTCGTCGCACCCACGCTGATCGATGCAGCGCAGACCTGCGCCCGGCTCGGCGACGGCGTGCACCAGATCGGCTCCGCCACCTACTCGTGCACGCCGACCTCGTTCAGCGTTCACCACGGCTTCTAGCCACGCCCGGCAGGGTTTTGGTCGCAAACGGGGGCACCCGGGCGGCACATGGCCCGCTTTGTGACCAGAACCTGCGCGCAACGGGGCAGGAGACGCTGGCGGACGACCGTTCCCGCCGTCCGCCAGCGTCGATCGTGGACCTACAGGATGAAGAGCATCTCCTGGTAGGTGGGCAGCGGCCAGAGGTCGTCCGCGACGAGCTGCTCGAGCTCGTCGGCGGCGGCGCGCACGTCGTTCATGGCCGGGAGTAGAACCTTCTGCGCGTACTCGGCCTCGGCGAGCGCGGTGTCGCCCGCGTCCTCGGCGACCGCGGCACGCAGCGTCGAGAGGGCGCTGCGCAGTGCGGTGAGCGGCGCGGTGACCTCGTCGAGGGCCGCGGTGTCGGCGTCGACGCCGGCCGCCGTGAGCGCTCCGATGTTGAGTGCGACCTCGGTCTGGTAGCGCAGCGCGGCGGGCAGGATGATGGTCGCGCCCATCTCGAGCGTCAGACGCGCCTCGACCTCGATCGTGCGCGAGTACTGCTCGAGCCCGATCTCGTAGCGGCTGTGCATCTCGCGGTGGTTGAACACCCCGTACTTTTCGAACAGCTCCATCGCCTCTTCGGTGATGAGCTCGGGAAGGGCGTCGAGCGTGGTCTTGAGGTTCTTCAGCCCGCGCTTCTCGGCCTCGACCGGCCAGGCGTCGGAGTAGCCGTCGCCGTTGAACACCACGGCGCCGTGCTCGGTGATGATCTCGGTGAGCAGCGTCTGCACGGCCTCGTCGAAGTCGGTGCCGGCCGCGACGGCCGCCTCGAGCTTCGTCGCCATGTAGTCGAGCGAGTCGGCCATGATCGTGTTGATCGTGACCATGGGCGCCGCGACGGTCTGCAGCGAACCGGGGGCGCGGAACTCGAAACGGTTGCCGGTGAACGCGAACGGGCTCGTGCGGTTGCGGTCGCCCGGGTCGGTCGGCAGCACCGGCAGGGTGTCGACGCCGATGTGCATCGAGCCGCGGGCCTTCGACGAGCTGAGCGAGCTCGACGCGATCTGCTCGAAGATGTCGGCCAGCTGGTCGCCGAGGAAGATCGAGATGATCGCGGGCGGCGCTTCGTTGGCGCCGAGGCGGTGGTCGTTCGAGGCAGAGGCGACGGATGCGCGCAGCAGTCCGCCGAACTTGTGCACGGCGCGGATCGTGGCCGCGCAGAACACCAGGAACTGCGCGTTGTCGTGCGGGTTGTCGCCGGGCACGAACAGGCTGCCCAGCTCGTTGTTTCCGAGCGAGAAGTTGACGTGCTTGCCCGACCCGTTCACGCCCTGGAACGGCTTCTCGTGGAACAGGATCTCCATACCGTGCTTTTTGGCGACCGACTTGAAGGTGGTCATCAGCTGCTGCTGGTGGTCGGATGCCACGTTGCCGCGTTCGAACATGGGGGCGATCTCGAATTGTCCGGGAGCGACCTCGTTGTGGCGGGTCTTCGCGGGGATGCCCAGCTTGAACAGCTCGCGCTCGGTGTCCATCATGAAGCCGAGCACACGCTCGGGGATGGCGCCGAAGTAGTGGTCGTCGAACTCCTGGCCCTTGGGCGGCTTGGCGCCGAACAGGGTGCGGCCGGCGTTGAGCAGGTCGGGGCGGGCGAGGAAGAAGTGACGGTCGACCAGGAAGTACTCCTGCTCGGGGCCGCAGAACGCGACGACATTGTTGAGGTTCTGGTGGCCGAACAGCTCGAGGATGCGGGTCGCGTGCTCGCCCATCGCCTGCTGCGAGCGCAGCAGCGGCGTCTTGTGGTCGAGCGCCTCGCCGGTCATCGAGACGAAGACGGTGGGGATGCAGAGCGTGTTGCCGTTGGGGTTCTCGAGCACGTAGGCGGGGCTGGTGACATCCCAACCGGTGTAGCCGCGCGCCTCGAACGTGTTGCGCAGCCCGCCGTTGGGGAAGCTCGAGGCGTCGGGCTCGCCCTGCACGAGGGTCTTGCCCGCGAACTCGGCGAGCGCGGTGCCGTCGCCGTTGGGCTCGAAGAAGCTGTCGTGCTTCTCGGCGGTGAGACCGGTAAGCGGGTAGAACACGTGGGCGTAGTGGGTGGCGCCCTTCTCGAGCGCCCAGTCCTTCATGGCCGAGGCGACCGCGTCGGCGACGAGCGGGTCGAGCTTCTCGCCGTGTTCGATCGTGGCGATGACCGACTTGTAGACCGACTTGGGCAGGCGCTTCTGCATAACGACCTTGCTGAAGACGTTCTCGCCGAAGATCTCGCCGGGCGCCTCGGTAATGTCGAAGCTCACCTTCGGGGGCACGTACGCCTCGACGTCGGTGATCGCTTGCAGTCTGACGTTGTTTCCGCTCATCGCTTATCCCTCGGGTAGGGGACGGTCCCGTCCGGCAGGCGGCGTCCTGACCGCCCAGCGTAGGGATGGTTTGTAGCGTTTATGTTTCCGATTCGTGTCGGCGGCGGTCAGATCGTGAAACTAAGTCGCTCCCAGGCAAGGTCGGCGAGCGTCTCGGCCTGCAGGCCCAGAATCGAGTCGTCGAAGACGGCCGCCTCGGAGTGCATCGACGGCGCTCCTTCGGTTCGGATGCCACGGGGCCGGGCTCCGAGGAAGAGCAGCGTTCCCGGCACTTCGTCGAGCACGTAGGCGAAGTCCTCCGAGGCCATCGAGGGCGCGGGCAAGCGATGCACCCGCTCGGCGCCGTGCGTTCTCTCGAGTGTCGCGAGCACGCGCTCGGTCTCGGCCGGATCGTTGTGCGTCACCGGGTAGGAGTCGATGAACTCCGTGTCGACGGCACAGCCGTGGGCGACCCCGATGCCCGTGACGAGTTCGCCGATCGAACCGCGCACGAGCTGGAACGTCTCGCGCGACAGGGTGCGGATGTTGACGAAGAGTTCGACCCGGGTCGCGAGCACGTTGGGCGCGGTCGAGTCGCTCACGATATTGACGACCGAAACGACGGCCGGGTCGGCGGCGGGAACCTTTCGGGCGACGAAGGTCTGCAGGGCCAGCACTATCGCGGCGGCAGCCGGGATCGGGTCGATGGCGAGGTGCGGGAACGCGGCGTGGCCGCCCGTGCCGGTGACCCGGATGCGCAGCCCGCTCGCGCTCGCCATGATCGGCCCGGGTCGCGAGACGAACAGCCCGAGCTCGGTCGAGCAGTCGACGTGCACGGCGAAGGCGGCGACGGGGCGCTCCCCCGCTGCGTCGAGCACACCCTCCTCGATCATGAGGCGGCCTCCGGCGAAACCCTCTTCGCCGGGCTGGAACATCAACACGACCGTGCCCGCGAGGTCGTCACGGCGGTCGGCGAGCAGTCGGGCCGCGCCGACGAGCCCGGCCATGTGCAGGTCGTGGCCGCAGGCGTGCATCGCGCCGTTCGTGGCGGCGAACGCGAGCCCGGTCGCCTCGGTGACGGGCAGCCCGTCCATGTCGGCGCGCAGCAGCACGGTCGGCCCGGACAGGGCGCCACGCAGCACGGCCGTGATCGAGCTGAGCCCCGCGCCCGTCGTGATCTCGAGGCCGAGCGGCGCGAGCGCGTCGAGCAGCGCGGCCTGCGTGCGCCGCAGGTCGAGCCCGAGCTCGGGGTCGGCGTGCAGTCGGCGGCGCAGCATCACGAGGTCGTCGAGGATGCCAGCGCCAGCGCCGGCGAAGGTCACAGCGCGCCCTCGCCCGCGGCAGCGGCGCGCACCAAGCGCATCCGCTGGGCCAATGCAGGGTTCTGATACGGACCGGGCGCGTCCAGGGCGGCGGTGATGCGGTCGACGACCTCCGCCGGCTTGTCTTGGCTCATCTTCTCTTTTGCCTCGAAGCGGGTGACGCGCAGGCGGAAGCCGACCGTGCCGTGCACGATGCGCTCGGCGTAGGCCGCGTTCTCGGCCGTGATGCGCATGCGGTACGGGTTGGGCAGCGGGTCTTCGAAGTGGTCGACGAGCCGTTCGAGCACGGCGAGGTTCTCGGCGTCGGAGAGGATCTCGGGCACGCCGTACGCGTGCACGGTGGCGAAATTCCAGGTGGGCACGGCGCGGTCGAGGCCGTACCAGCTGGGCGAGATGTAGCCGGTGGGGCCGTAGAAGACCACGGCCAACTCGCTCGCGCCGAGGGCGTGCAGCTTCTCATCGGGCCGCCCGACATGGCTGACGAGAACGATCTCGTCGGAGCCGGGGACCGCCTCTTCGAGGATGAACGGGTAGTGCGAGATCACGACGCCGTCGGGCGTCGCGCTGGCCATGGTCGCCCACGGGTTCGCCCGGATGAGGGCGCGCACCTGCGCGACATCCGTCATCGCGTAGTCGGGATTCTCACGCATGAGCAGCCCTGTCGGCCGTGCGGGAAAGCGCGATCACGAACTCGGGCCAGAGCTCGACCGGGATGTCGTGGCCCATCTCCTGGTAGATGTGCACCTCGGCGTGCGGCATCACCCGCGCGGTTTCGAGGGCGGCGCTCCAGTGCAGGCTCTGGTCTCCGCGGCCGTGGATGACGACCGTCGGCACGGTCACGGCGGCCATGTCGGCCCGGCGTTCGAGCGGCCCCTTGAGCAGGGCGTTCCACTGCCGCACGAGGCCGGTCGGGGTGTAGGCGCGGTCGAAGTAGCGGCCGCCGAGCTCGGCGCTCGCTTCGGCGTCGAACGGGAATCCCGGCGACTGGTAGTGCCGCTGGCCGCCGACGAACATCGTGACGTAGGCGTCGCGGTCGAGAACAGGGGGCACGGATGTCACGGGCTCGCCCGTGTGCTCGCCGACGAGAAACTCGGGGCTCGAGGTGAGCGAGGTGGACATGAGGCCGAGCGACGCGACGCGCTCGGGGTGGTTGATCGCGATCAACTGGGCGATGTAACCGCCCATCGACATGCCGGCGATGTGGGCGCGCTCGATGCCGAGGTGATCCAGCACTGCGACCACGTCGAGGGCCATGTCCGAGAGGTCGTATCCTGCGGCGGTGTCGTCGGGGCCGCCCGTCGCCTGGCTCAGGCCGACGTCGCGGTTGTCGGTGCGGATGACGAAGAAACCGGATGCCGCGAGCAGCGCGCAAAACCGTTCGTCCCAGCCGATGAGCTGGGCGCCCCCTCCGTGCAGGAGCACGAGCGGGCGCGCCGACGGGTCGCCGGTCGTCTCGTAGTAGACGGCGATGCCGGCGGGCGACGTGATCAGGGGCATGCGGTCGTTCCTTATTGTTCAGAGGGAGTTGTGCGTGAGCCGGCCGCCGAGCAGCGTGGCCGCCACGGGCAGCTCGCGCAGGGCGGCGGGGTCGACCGTCGACGGGTCGTCGTCGACGAGCACGAGGTCGGCGGTCGCGCCGGGCACGATGGCGCCGCTGCGGGTGCTCGCGGCGAGGGCGACGTCGAACGGGAGGCGCTCGGCCGGGTGCCACGACTCGCGCCCCGAGCGGCTGCGGCTCACCGCGGCCGAGATGGCGAGCCACGGATCGAGCGGCGCGACGGGCGCGTCCGAGCCGAGGGCGAGCGTGGCTCCGGCGTCGTGCAGCGACCGGAACGCGAACGCCCGGTCGGTGCGGCCGGCCCAATAGCGGTCGGCGACGTCGCGGTCGTCCATCGCGTGTTCCGGCTGCACGCTGGCGGTGATGCCGAGGGTGCCGAAGCGGGCGAAGTCGCTGCTCGAGACGAGCTGCGCGTGCTCGATGGTGCCCGCGATGCCGAGGCGTTCGAAGGCGTCGACGACGGCCGTGTTGGCGCGGTCGCCGATGGCGTGCACGGCGGGCTTGATGCCGGCGTCTCGGGCGCGCACCAGCAGCTGCTCCACTTCCTCGGGCGGCACGCTCAGCACGCCGCACGGGTGCGGGTGGTCGGCGGCGATGCCGGGGTACGGGTCCCAGCAGTAGGCGGTGCGGGTGTTGAGCGAGCCGTCGACCACGATCTTCAGCCGGCCCATGGTGATGATGCCGGCGGGGTCGAGGGCGTCGCCGGTGCGCAGTCCGCGGGCGATGGCGTCGTCGAGCCGGTCGGGCCAGACCGAGGTTTCCACGCGCAGCGCGGTCACGCCGTCGGCGACGCGCTGCGGCCAGGCCGTCGCGTTGTCGGTGTTCTCGAACTCGACGATGCCGACGACTCCGCGCGAGGCCGCCGCATCCGCCGCGTTCTTGAAAGCGGCGGCATCCGGCTGGCTGTCGAGGTCGAGACGGTCGAGGGTCCCGATCCATTCGAACTCGCGCAGCATGCCGTCGTCGGGCAGGGTGGCGCCGAGCAATCGGCCCGCGGCGGTGTTCAGCCAGCCGCAGTGCAGGTCGCCGCTGATCAGCACGATCGGCCGGTCGGGGGCGATTGCGTCGAGGGCGGCGAGGGTGGGGGCGTCGGACCAGAGCCCGTCGCGGAATCCGTAGCCGACGAGCACGGCGTCATCGCGAACGCGCAGCGCCTCGCGCATGATCGCCGCCGCGGCCGCCGCGCTGTCGGCGGGTGCGAGGTCGACGCGCTGGCGGCGCACGACCCACTGGGTGAAGTGCACGTGGGCGTCCCAGAGGCCGGGCATCAGCCAGCGGCCTCCCGCGTCGATGCTTTCGAGACCGGATGCGGCGCCGACGGGTGCGATCGAGGCGATCAGTCCGTCGCGCAGTTCGAGGTCGCGCGGGCCGTCGTGGCCGGCGAGCCGGGTGTTGCGGATGAAGAGAGAGCTCACGCGTCCTCCAGGTCGAGCGGCCGGCCCATCACGGGCACGGCGCGCAGCAGTTCTCGGGTGTACGGGTCGCTCGGGTCGGTGAGCACGGCGTCGGTCGACCCGTGTTCGACGACGCGGCCGGCGCGCATGACCGTCACCTCGTCGCTCACGTAACGCACGACCGCGAGGTTGTGCGAGATGAAGAGCATGGTCAGCTCGAGCCGCTGCTGCAGTTCGCGCAGCAGGTTGAGCACGACGCCCTGCACCGAGACGTCGAGCGCAGAGGTGATCTCGTCGGCGATGAGCACCTCGGGCTCGGCTGCGAGCGCCCGCGCGATCGTGATGCGCTGGCGCTGCCCGCCGGAGAACGCGGTCGGGCGGTCGTCCGCGCGGGACGGATCGATGTGCACGAGGTCGAGCAGCTCGCGCACCCGCCCGTCGCGCTGTGCCGCAGTGTGGCGGCGACCGGTGGCCAACAGGCCCTCCGCGATCGACGCACCCACCGACATCCGGGGGTCTAATGCCGACAACGGGTCTTGAAAGACCATCTGCACCCGGCGGCGGGCGGCGCGGGCCGCCGGCTCGCGGCTCGTGATGTCGACGCCGCCGAGCAGGATGCGTCCGGCGCTGAGCGGCGTGAGGCCGACGGCCACGCGTGCGACCGTGGACTTGCCCGAGCCCGACTCCCCCACCAACCCGTGGGTCGTGCCCGGGCGTACCGTGAGGTCGACGGCGTCGACAGCCGTGTTCAGCGCGCGGCCGCGGCCGAAGCGCACGGTCACCGCCTCGAAACGTAGTTCGCTCATACCGCGATCGCCTCCTCGTCGGCCGCCGCGATCACGGGCAGCGGCGCCGTGCGGTCGGTAGTCATGTCGGGCACACAGGCGATGAGTCCGCGGGTGTACGGGTGCTGAGCCTCGTCGAGCCGGTCGGCCGCGATCTCTTCGACCACGCGGCCGTCGCGCACCACGATGATGCGGTCGCAGAAGCCGCTGACCAGCGCGATGTCGTGCGAGATGAACAGGATCGCGGCGCCCGTGGCGTTCTGTGCCTCGCGCAGCGCCTGCATCACCTGGCGCTGCACGGTCACGTCGAGGGCGGTGGTGGGCTCGTCGGCGATGATCAACCGCGGTGTGCCCATCAGGCCCATCGCGATCATGGCGCGCTGGCGCATCCCGCCCGAGAACTCGTGCGGCAGCTGGTTGAGCCGGCGCTCGGCGTCGGGGATGCGTACGAGGTTGAGCTTATCGACGGCGCGGCGCAGCGAGTCGGCCCGGCTCATCTTGGCGTGCACCTCGCTCGCCTCGCGCAACTGGCGGCCGATGGTGAGCGCGGGGTTGAGCGAGGTGAGCGGGTCTTGGAAGATCATCGCCTGCTCGAGTCCGAGCCGGCGACGCTCGGTGCCGTTCGGCACGGCCGACATGTCGATCTCGCGGAACATCAGCTTCTCGCTGGTGACGAGCGCGTCCGGCCCGAGCAGTCCGGCGACCGCGGACGCCGTGACGGACTTGCCCGATCCGCTCTCGCCGACGATGCCGATCGTCTCGCCGGGGCTGATCGAGAGGCTGACGCCGTGCACTCGCTCGACCATCGCGCCGTCGCGGCCGGGGAAGGCGACACGCAGGTCGGACATCTCGAGCGTGGGGGTGGCGTCGGTGACGGGGGCGACGTAGTCGGTCGAGCGACGGCGGCGCACGGCCTTCGGCGGGCGACGGCGGGCGGACGACTCGCTGAAGACCTCGCCGAGCAGGGCGAACACCACGCCGACGAGCACGATCGCGATGCCCGGGCCGATCGCGGCCATCGGGTCGACGTAGATGCGCTTCGCGCCCTCGTTGAGCAGGCGACCCCAGTCGTATTCGGGGGCCTGCACGCCGAGGCCGAGGAACGAGAGCGCCGCGAACGACAAGAGGGTGACGGACGCGTGGGCCGCGGTGTTGACGAGCAGCGGCGGCAGGATGTTCGGCACGACGTGGCGGAAGGTGGTGCGCAGGGTGCCGCTGCCGAGCATGCCGGCCGCGCGCACGTAGTCGCTGCCCGCCACCGAGGCGGCGAGCGTGCTGGTGAGCCGGGCGAACACGGGGATGCCGGCGAACCCGACCGCGAGCATCGCGCCGACGGCTGTCGTGCCCCAGATCACCGAGAAGAACAGGGCGAGCAACAGCCAGGGGAAGGACAGCAGGATGTCGATGAGCCCGGCGACGAGACGCTTGAGAAAGCCGGGCAGCAGTACGGCGATCACGCCGAGCAGCACACCGCCGACGACCGAAATGCCGGTGGCGCCGAGGGTGAGCAGAACGGAGACCCTGGTCGCGACGACCACGCGGGCGAACAGGTCGCGGCCGAGGTCGTCGGTGCCGAACGGGTGGACGAGGCTGAACCCCTGTTGGCGGTCGGCGATGGAGCGCTCGGTCGCGAGGTCGCCGAAGACGATCGGGCCGAAGACCGTGGCGAGCACAACGACGACGAGGCCGATGGAGGCGGCGAGGCCCTGCGGGCTACGCAGCATGGCGGGGATTCTCATGATTACGCCTCCGCAATCGTCGAGCGTGGGTCGAGGGCGGCGAGCAGCAGGTCGATCACCAGGTTGGCGGCGAGCACGAGCACGGCATACATCAGCACCACGCCCTGGATGAGCGGGTAGTCCTTCGTCGTGATCGACGAGACGATGGTCGACCCGATGCCGGGAATGACGAACACCGTCTCGATCAGCACGGTTCCGGCGACGAGTCCCGTGAGCACGACGCCCCCGGCGGTGAGCGTGGCGGTGACGATGTTGGGCAGCGCGTGCCGCAGGTAGACGATGTGGTTGGGGAGCCGCTTGCTGCGCGCCGTCGTGATGTACGGGGCATCGAGCACGCGCACCATCTCGACGTGCACGATGCGTGCCAGGTAGGCGAGCGGGCCGATGGCGAGGGCGAGCACCGGCAGTACCGCGTGCTGGGGGCTGCCCCAGCCGGCCGACGGCGCGAGCGGCACGACGATGCTGAACAACCAGATCAGCACGACCGCGAGCAAGAAATTGGGGATGGCGATGATGATGCCGAGCAGGCTCGACACCCCGAGGTCGAGCGAGCGGTGCCGACCGTTGCGGGCGGAGACCGCGGTGGCGACCCCGATCGGAAAAGCGCCGAGCGCGGCGACCACGAAGGCGACGACGGAGAGCATCAGGGTGGCGGGCAGCCGCTCGGCGAGCGTGGTGCCGACCGACCGCTGCGTGCTCACCGAGACGCCCAGGTCGCCGTGCAGCAGCCCGCCGAAGTAGCGGAGGAACTGCTCGCCGAGCGGGAGGTCGAGGCCGAGGGTGTGGCGCAGCGCCTCGACGGTCGCCGTCGGCGCGGTGGGCCCGAGGGCCGCCCGCACCGGGTCGCCCGGCACGAACTGCACCATAAAGAACGACGCCACGAGCACCAGCGCGAGGGCGATCGCCGCCCTCGCGAGGCGCTTGAGCAGGAAGGCGAGTCGCGGCGAACCGACGACCGCCGAGAGACGATCCCCCCGACGCGCGGGCGAGGGCTCGGTCGGCGTAGACGCCGGTACGGCCGTGACCACGGTCGAGGGAATCGTCATCGTTCTAGCCCAACATCCGGATGGTGGTGGGAGCGATTGCTCCCGGACGGTCGAGCGTAGCGCCGCTGAGGTACATCGGCGATTCGGTCTCGGCGAGCGGGAAGATGTCGACCCGTTCGATGAGCTCCGACTCGGCCTGCTTCCAGATGCCGCACGCCTCGTCGGCGGTCTCGGCGGTGAACGCCTCGGTCGCCAGCGCGTTGTACTCGGGGTTGGAGACGCCCATGAAGTTGTAGCCGCCGTCTTCGCTCGTCGCGCCGAGGAAGAAGAGGCTCAGCACGACGGGGCTCGACGGGGCGAGCTGGATGAATCCGGTGTCCCAGTCGTAGCTCTGGTACAGGTCGGTCGACCAGCCGGCGGGGTCTTCGGCGACGAGGTCGGTCGTGATGCCGAGCTCGTTCCACTCCTGCTGCACCTCTTCTGCGGCCGCGGCGTGCGACGGCGTTCCCGCGTCGTAGATGAAGCGGATGGTGAGCGGCTCGCCGTCCTTCTCGCGCAGGCCGTCGGAGTTCAGCTCGTAGCCGGCCTCGTCGAGCAGTTCGCCGGCCTTGTCGAGGTCGGTGTCGGGCAGGGTCCAGTCGGGTCCGCCCGCGACACAGGTGAGCGGGATCTGGTTGACGAGCGACACGGAGTCGATCGCGTGGCCGTCGGTGACGAGCTCGCCGACGGCGTCGCGGTCGAGGCCCAGGGTGAGCGCCTGGCGCACGCGCACGTCGGAGGTGGGGCGGTCGGCCCGCTCGTTGAACAGCATCTCGCCGATCGGGTTGAGCACGCCGCCCTCGTTCTCGAGGTTGGCCGCGTCGAGACGCTGGCGGTCGGCGCCGATGACGGATGCCGCGTTCAGCTCACCCGAAATCAGCAGGTTGGCCGCGGTGGCCTCATCGGTGATGACGCGTGCCTCGAGCTCGTCGGGCAGTCCCTTGGTGTCGCTCGTGACGCCGTCGGGACCCCAGGTGTAGTCGTCGCGCTTCGTGTAGGTGTAGTCCGAACCCGGGTTCGACGAGGTCAACGAGTAGAGCGCCGTTCCGTTGGTCGCATCCGTCAGCGTCTCGGGGTCGTCCAGACCCGCCTGGCAGACCATCTCTACGCTTCCGGTGCCCTCGAGCAGGAAGGGGTTGTTGGTGGCGCTCGCGATGGTGAGCACGTTGCCTTCGGCTGTCGCGCTCATGTCGGCGGTGATGCTCGACCCGAACCAGAACGTGGCGTTGTCGGCGTTGGCCTGGTAGTTGATGTTGGCCGCCGCGGTCTCCGCCGTGAAGTCGGTGCCGTCGGCGCAGGTGATGCCGTCTTTGAGCGTGTACGCGATCGAAGTGCCGGTGGCCTCCCAGCTGTCGGCAAGCCACGGCACGACGTCGCCGTCGGGCGTCGTGTAGGCGAGCGAGTCGTAGCCGAACGACACGAGCGCGCGCTGCACGAGCGAGACGCCGGTGAGCGGCGAGAGTGTGCCCGGGTCGTCGTTGATGGCTACCGAGAAGGTACCGCCCGAGACGACCTCGGTGCCGGCGTCCGAGCCGCCCGACGTTCCGCTACAGGCGCTGAGAGCCATCGTTGCCGCGAGTGCGGCCGCCGCGACGGCGACTGCGTGGTGCTGTCTTTTCATGATGCGTCCTTCGGAGTGTGGGATGCGAGTGGTGCAGGGTTCCCGATCAGGGCCAGGGGGCCCGCGGCCTTCACGGAGACTTTGAGGGTGGCGTTGGCCGAGTAGGAGAGCGGGGTCTCCATCACGTCGACGATTTCCACGAGGCGGGGGTCGGCTCCGGCCTGGATCGCGCGCTCGATGGCCGTGCGCCCGGCCGCCTCGATGGCAGCGGCGCGGTCGACGTAGTCGCACATCTGGTCGGCTCGCCCGCCCGCGAGCGCGATCGCCGCGCCCACCGCGTTCGCGACGTTGCCGCGGTCGGGGTGGACGACCTCGCTGGCGCCGAGCACGCGGTCGGGCACGAGGAACCCGCCGCCGCCGACCACGACCAGCGGGAGGCCGATGCGGCCGAGCGACATGCGCTCGACGGCGGCCTCGATGCGGTCGTGGGCGACGGCGAGCGCGTTGCCGAGGCCGGCGCGGATGCCGCGGTCGAGTGCGGGCAGTTCGTGGCCGGGGATCATGCCGGGCTCGAGCATTGCGGCGGCGTCGGTCAGTGTCGGGGTGCTGCCGCCGAACAGCAAGGCCTGCTCGGTGAGGCGGAAGCCGACCGAGTCGTGGCCGGGCACGCCGGTCACGGTGTCGACGATCGTGCCGCCGCCGATGCCGACGCTGAGGATGTCGGGCATCCTGAAGTTGGTGCGCACGCCGCCGATTTCCCGCGGCAGGGTGGACTCGCGCGGGAAGCGGTCGACGAGAACGCCGAGGTCGCTCGTGGTGCCGCCGACGTCGATGATGATGGCGTTGTCGGCGCCGGAGAGGAAGGCCGCTCCCCTGATCGAGTTAGCGGGGCCCGAGCCGATGGTGAGCACCGGATAGCGCGCCGCGTACTCGACGGCCATCAGGGTTCCGTCGTTCTGGGCGAAGAAGGTGGCCGCGTCGAGCTGCTCCTCTTCGACCACGGTGAGCAGGCCGCGGGTTACGTCGCGGGCGATTCCATGCAGTGCCGCGTTGAGCACCGTCGCGTTCTCGCGCTCCAACAGCCCGAGCGCGCCGATCTCGTGGCTGAGCGAGACCGGCAGGTCGACTCCGACGTGCTCGGCGACGAGTGCCGCGACCTCGAGCTCCTGCTCGGGAAACGACGGGCTGAAAATGCCGCAGACCGCGACGGCGTCGAAGCGGCCCTCGAGCGAGTCGAGAAAACGACGGATGCCGTCGATGTCGAGCGGCGAGATCGGGTAGCCGTCGATGAGGTGGCCGCCGCCCGCGAGCAGCGAACCGGCCAAAACGGTGTCGCGCAGGTCGACAGGCCAGCCGGAGAGCGAGGGGAAGTCGGTGGAGGCGGGGGCGCCGAGGCGGATCACGGCGACGCGGCCCAGGTCGCGCCGCCGCACGATGGCGTTCGTCGCGTGGGTGGTGCCGAGCATCACGCGCGAGACGCGGGAGCGTGCGTCTCCGAGTTCGGCCAGCACGGCGGAGAGGGCAGACCGGATGCCCCCGGTGACGTCTTCGGTTGTGGCCTGCTTCGTCCAGGCGATCACCGTGCCATCGGCGTCCAACACGACCGCGTCGGTGTTGGTGCCTCCGACGTCGATGCCCACCGACAGGTCGCGGATCGCGGCGCTCATCGTGCGACCTCCGCGGTCTCTACCACGACCGGTTCGGCGCTCGGCCCGTCGAAGGGCACGTAGTCGAAGTCGAAATCGAAGGCCGCGGGGCCAGCGAGCTCGATGCCGCGCGGAGTTCGCCAGAGCGGGTCGCACGCCCACGCGAGCACGCTCACCCGCTGGCCGAACCGCAGCATCTCGGTTGAGATCGCCTCGCCGGTCTCGGAGTCGAGGATCGAGACCAGGTCGGGAACGCTCACCACGACGGCGCCGTCTTCGATCACAACGAGGTTCTCGTTCTGGATCTCGACGCGCACCATGCGGCCGCGGTCGGAGCCGATGCCCTCGATGGTGACGGATCCGCGGGTGAAGCCACCCGCGGTGTTGCGGTCGATATCGATCACCTTGCCGGTGAGCAGCACGGCGGCCCCGAGTTCTTCGGCGATGTCGGCGACCGGTTCGGCTGCGGCGAGCAGACGCCGGCCGACCTGGATCGCCCGGCTGACGGTTCCCTCGATCACCGCTCCCGGGGCGGTCTCGTGGGTGAGCAGGTAGTGGGCGCCGAGCGCGATGCCACCGGCGGCGACAGTGAAGGCGCGGGCGTGGCGTTCCAGCCAGGCGATGTCGACCGTGCGCAGCACCGTGACGTTTCCGACGACGTCGCTCATCACGGCGAACTCGCTCGGCACTCCCGCGACGTTCATCGAGATCATGGTGGCCTTGGGGAACGCCCGGCCCATTCCGTCGGCGTCGAGCACGGCGATCCCGAGCTCGGCCGCCCAGCCGATCGGCGCGACGCCGTTGCTGCCGCCGATCTCGGCCGCCATCACCGTGGTGATTGGACGGCCGACGAGCCGTTCGACCTCGCGCAACAGGGTGTGCGCCTGGCTGCTCGATCCGAGCATCTCGATGCCGACCGACGGCGCGCCCATGCCCGACATGATGATGACCGCGTCGTCGGGGCCGAGGTCTTCGACGCCGACAACCCGCACGGGGCCGTTGGCCTCGATCGCGTTCTCCGCCGAGAGCTGGGCCCCGTGCACGGACCCGCCGCCGCCGGTGCCGAAGACGGCGCAGCCGGCGGCCAAGGGGGCCACGTCGGCGCGGGTGATCAATCGGACGGGAGGTGTTGCGGCACGGGGCGTGGAACTCATGTATCGAGAGTAATCACGGTGGCAACCCACTGATATGTGCCATTGGCACGGAGAAATGCGGCATATTGGGTTTATGGCACAGGTAATGCTCGCGCGCATCATCGAACAGAGCGAACAATTCGGGATGGAGACCCGGGCGGGCGACATCGACGGGGTGCGGATCGGCGGCGTCGAGATGCTGTCGCTCGACGATGTCGCCCACGCGACACCTGGCCGTCTCGTGATCGTGCTGCACAGCGGCCCCGAACAGCCGCGCGCCTACCAGATCGACATCGTCATCAGGCGGGCGATCGCGGCCGAGGCCGCCGCGTTGCTCTTCGTCGGCGAGATATCGCTCGCCGAGACGTCGCGCTCGCTCGCCGACCGCGGCGCCCTCCCCGTGCTGACGGCGAACGCCGCCCCGTCGGAACTCGCGGTGTTCATCGACCGCCTGCTGCGCGGCGGGGCGGCAGAGGCCATGGCCCGCGCCGAGCGCGCTGTCGCGGCGGTCGGCCTCGCCGCCGAGGCCGACCCGCTCGACGCCCGCGCCGCGATTCTCGAGGCGGCCGGCGCCGCGCTCGGCATCGAGCTCACCGTAGTCGACGCCCCCGCGGTGAAGTGGACCGATTCTGACGCCGTCTGCATCGGCGAGGTGCCCGTCGGCCGCCTGCTCGCCGACCAGACAGACGCGGCGGTGTCGATCGCGCTGCCCGTCGTGGCCGCGATCCTCTCGCGCGCGCTGCAGCGGGAATCGCAGGTGCGGTTCGGGCCGGCGCGGTCGCGCGCAGACCTCATCGTGGAGATGCTGCTCGCCGAGTCATCCAGAATCGACGCTCTCGCCGTCGACGCGGCCCGCGCCGGCCTGCCCGTGCAGCTCGCGCACGCCGCCGCCTGGATCGCGCCGAAACATCGCGACGACCCGCAGCAACGCCTGCCCGCGTCGATCGTCGCGGCGATCGAGCTGCGCGCGTTCCAGTTGATCGACGAGCGCGACGAGGTGTGGCACCTCGCCGCGTTCCACGACGACCTGGTGATGCTCGCCTCAGAGGAGGCGGGCGCGGCGAACCAGCAGCGCCGGCTGCGCGACGTGGTCGAGCAACTGGTCGCGTTCGGCACCGGCGTCGCGGGCGACGACTGGACGTTCACGGTCGGCCTCGGCACACCCCAGTCCGGGGCATCCGGTCTTCGGCAGTCGGCGACGGAGGCGCGCATCACGGCGGAGACCGCCGTCGCCTCCGGCCGGCTCGGCGCGATCGAGGTGACCGACGTCACCGGTCTGCGCCGCGTGCTGCTCGACTTCTACGCGTCGCCGCTCAGCCGCGCGCTGCTCGACGACATCCTGGCGCCGCTCGACGCACTCGGGGCCGAGCGGTCCGCGATCTCGGTGCGCACCCTGCTGGCCTACCTGAGCAACCGTAACTCTCTCGCGCGCGCCGGCGAGGTGCTCACCCTGCACCCGAACGCGGTGAACTACCGGGTGCGGCGCATCGAGCAGTCGCTCGACCTCGATCTGGAAGATCCCGACACGCGGTTCGCGCTCGAGCTGGCCTGCCGGCTGCGCGTGATGGCGACGGCGCGGTAGCGGGCGCCTACGCCAGCAGCTCTGTCACCTCCGCCGCGAGCTGCACCGCGGCCCTCTCGAATTCCTCCGCGTTCTGGCGCATGTAGTCGGTGGTTCCGACGATGCAGGCCGCGGCCGCGACGGCTCCGCTCGAGTCGCGCACCGGTGCCGAGATCGACACCAGCCCGCCCTCCTCGAAGGCCTGCATCGAGAGCACTCCGTGCCGCACGACGTGGCGCATCCGCTTCAAAAACACGTCGAGTTCCCGCTGCGTGTGCCGGGTCGGGAACAGCGCCGTCACTTCTTCGGCGGTGAAGTCCATCAGCATGGTCGGGCCGCCGTCCGACCCGATGATCGGGTGCGCCCGGCCGAGCCAGCGCAACATCTGCAGGCCCTCGCCGGCCAGTTCGAGTTCTTCGACGAGCGTGAAACTGCGCATGCCCTTCAGCACCGTGATGAACGAACAGGTGAGCGTGCGGTTCGCCATCGCGGCCACGAGCGGCGCACCTCGCTCGACGATCGTCGGGGCGGCGGCGGCGCGGTGCCAACCGGACACGATCCAGCCGAGCTGGAACTCGCCGCGACCGGCGCCCGCCCAGACGAAGCCGGCCTCCTGACACGCGTCGATGATCCGCTGCGTGCGGTCGGCGCGCAAGCCGATCGCACGTGCGGTCGCCGCGATCGAGTCGCGCCCCGCGGCGAGATGGCTCAGCACTCGGAACGCGGCCTCGAGCGCGCTCGGCGTCGTCGCGCTGCTCTCGACGGCGAGCGGTGCCGCCGCACGTTGCGCAGCAGGGCGTGGTGCGACGAGCGAGTCTTCGAGGGCGCTCTCGATGCTCCGGCGCGCCACGACGACCGCCCGTCGTGCGCGCGCCAGATTCTGCCCGCTGCGGTTGGCGGGCAGTCGCACGGCGACGACCGCGACACGCTCGCCCGACGGGCTCACGATCGGCGCCGCGACCTCGACGCTCATACCGATGGTCGACTCGATGTACCGCGGCCCGTCCTGCCCCGGATCGACGCCGTCGCCGTCGAAGACGCTGCGGATCGCGCTCGCCTCGTTGCTGACGACCTCGCCGATTTCGGCGGGCGAGTGCAGGGTCCACAGCGACTCCACCGAGGCGATGATCCGGATGCCTCCTTCCGAACGCGCCGCGAGGCACACCGTTTCGCCGGTCTGCTGAGCCGCGAGGGTGAGAGCAAGCCGCAGCGTGTGGGTCAGCGGCGCGGCTGCGCGGCCCGAGAGCCGGATGGCGGCGCGGCCGATGCGGTAGCTGCCGTACGTCTCGCCGCGTTCGAGAAAGCCCACGGTCTCGAGCTCGGAGCACAGCCGCGACGCGCTGCTGAGCGTCGCGCCGAGCTGGCTCGCGATGGCCCCCACCGACATCGGAGCCGTCGGATCGGGGCGCCCCGCGACGATCTGCACAGCTTTCAAACCGGTGACGATCCGCGTGTTCACAGTGCCCTCCGAATCATCCGGATCACAGAATATGCAATCTCGACGACGCGAGTTTGCGCCCAGCACGCACTGTAACAGAGCCGGTTTTCGCTTTCCCTAAAGTGATCGCACCCGCTCGCCCCGCCGACCGGCCGCCGCTCCCCCACGGCGTAAACAGCGCACCATCGCTCCACTTTTGTTCGCACACAGCCCAGAAGGAGTTCCATGAAACTGTTCGCCACCCGCCCCTCCCGCACCGCCGTCGCGGCGGTCGCGGTGCTCGGAGCCGTCGCCCTGCTCGCCGGTTGCGCGGCGGATCCCGCCGCCACCGATTCCGCTGCCGAACCGAGCAACGAGCCCATCGGAACCGACTCCATACCCGGCACTCTCGACCAGAGCATCGCCGATCTGCTGCCCGCCGACATCGCCGAGGCCGGCACGATCGTCTCGGGCGGCGGACCGGGCTACGCACCGTTCTACCTGCTCGCCGACGACGGCGAGACCCTGGTCGGCAGCGACGTCGAGCTGCTGCGCGCGGCCGGCGACGTGCTCGGCGTCGACATCAAGTTCGAGGCCCTCGGCTTCGACGCCCTGATCCCGGCGCTGCAGTCCAACCGCATCGACATGGCCGCCGGAGCCTTCAGCATCACCGAAGACCGCCTCGCAGTCGTCGACTTCGTCAGCTACTTCGCCGGCGGAACCTCGCTCATCGTGCCGGTCGGCAACCCGAAAGACATCGGGCTCGACACCATGTGCGGAAAGACCATCGCCGTGCAGCAGGGCACCGTGTACGCCGACGACTACATGCCGGTCTTCAACGACGAGTGCACCGCGGCGGGCGAAGACGAGATCACGGTCTCCGTGTTCCCGACCCAGCCCGACGCGACCCTCGCCCTCACCGCCGGGCGCGCCGACGCCAGCATGTCGGACTACGGCCCGCTCGCCTACGTCGCCGAACGTTCCAACGGAACGCTCGAGGTGCTCGAAGAGAACTACGACCCCAGCACCTGGGGCTACGGCTTCCCGCAGGGTTCCGAGCTCTCGGCGGCCGTGTCGGCAGCGTTCAACGCGCTGATGGCCGACGGCACCTACACGGCGATCCTCGAGAAGTGGGGCGTCAGCGACGGCGCCGTCACCGAGGCTACGGTGCACACGAGTGTCGAGTGAGACGAGCGCGGCGCCCACCACGGGCGCCGCGCCTTCGCCCCAGCCCATGAGGGTCGTGCCGGTGCGGCACTACGGCCAGTGGATCGTGACCGTCGTGATGCTGGTGCTGGCCGCCCTGCTCGTGCAGTCGCTGCTCACCAATCCGCGCTTCCAGTGGAACATCGTCTTCGGCTACTTCCTCAACGGCCAGATCCTCAAGGGTCTCGGCACCACGATCGCGCTCACGGTCATCGCGATGGTCGTCGGCGTCGTCATCGGCGTCGTGATGGCGCTCGGCCGCGAGTCGCGCAACCCGGTCGTCGCCGCTGCGGCGTCTCTCTACGTCGGGTTCTTCCGCGGAACGCCGCTACTCGTGCAGCTGATCTTCTGGTTCAACCTCGCGGCGCTCTATCCGGTGCTGACGCTGGGCGTGCCGTTCGGACCGGCGCTGATCAGCGGCGACACGAACGTGCTGATCACACCGTTCGCCGCGGCCATCCTCGGCCTCGGTCTCAACGAGGGCGCCTATATGTCGGAGATCGTGCGCGCGGGACTGCAGTCGGTCGACCCCGGGCAGACCCAGGCCGCGCAGGCGCTCGGGCTGAAGAAGGCCCAGGTCTTCCGCCGCATTGTGCTGCCGCAGGCGATGCGCGTCATCATCCCGCCGACGGGCAACGAGACCATCTCGATGCTCAAGACCACCTCGATCGTGAGCGTCATCGCCATCCCCGAGATTCTCTGGCAGGCGCAAGCCATCTACTCGAAGACCTACCAGGTGATCCCGCTGCTCATCACCGTCAGCCTCTGGTACCTACTGCTCACCACGGTTCTCAGCGTCGGCCAGCACTACCTCGAGCGCCACTTCAAGCGCGGAGACTTGAGGGTTTCCGAGGCATCCGTCTTTCAGACGCTTTGGGCCCGGATGATCCCCCGACACGACCCGATCAGCACACCGACGAACACCGGTCCCATCTCGACCGAACGGAAACGACCATGACCACCACGACTACCGTCCCGATGGTCGAAGCCAGGGGCGTGCACAAGTACTACGGCAGCAATCTCGTGGTGAAGGGCATCGACCTCACCGTCGCCCAGGGCGAGGTGATGTGCCTGCTCGGGCCGTCGGGCTCGGGCAAGAGCACCTTCTTGCGCTGCATCAACCACCTCGAGAAGATCAACGCGGGCACGATCAGCGTGGCCGGCGAACTGGTCGGTTACCGCGAGCAGAACGGCCGGCTGCACGAGCTGCGCGACGCCGAGATCGCCACCCGGCGCAGCGACATCGGCATGGTCTTCCAGCAGTTCAACCTCTTTCCGCACATGACCGTGCTCGAGAACCTCATCGAGGCGCCCGTGCAGGTGCGGCGCGAGAAGGCCGCCGTCGCCGCCGAACGCGCCCGCGCCCTGCTGGCGCGGGTCGGGCTCGCCGACAAGGCCGACGCCTACCCGCGGTCACTCTCCGGCGGCCAGCAGCAGCGCGTCGCGATCGCGCGGGCGTTGAACATGCGCCCGAAGCTGATGCTGTTCGACGAGCCGACGTCGGCTCTCGATCCCGAACTCGTCGGCGAGGTGCTCGACGTGATGCGCGACCTCGCCGCCGACGGCATGACGATGATCGTCGTCACCCACGAGATCGGGTTCGCCCGCGAGGTGGCCGACACCGTCACCTTTATGGACGGCGGCGTCGTGGTCGAGACCGGCCCGCCCGAGCAGGTGCTCGACAACCCGCAACACCAGCGCACCCGCTCGTTCCTCGCGAAAGTGCTCTGACGAACCCCTCTGAAATACACCAACGGAAAGCGAACCACACCATGGAAACATTCGACGTAGCCGTAGTCGGCATGGGCGCCCTCGGGAGCGCCGCCGCCTACCACCTCGCCCGAAAGGGCGTGAACGTCGTCGCGTTCGAGCAGTTCGAACTCGGACACGTACGCGGGGCGTCGCACGACACCTCGCGGATCATCCGCACCTCGTACGGCGCCCCGGAATACGTGCGCCTCGCCCAGTCGGCGTACAAAGACTGGGCCGACTTCGAAGCCGTCGCCGGCGAACAGTTCGTCACCATCACCGGCGGACTCATCTTCATCCCGACCGACGGGCCGTACTCCGCCGCCGACTTCACCTTCGCGCTCGACGCCGAGGGCGTTCCCTACGAACTGCTCTCGCCCGCCGACGTAAAGACGCGCTGGCCACAGTTCGAGCTGCCCGAGAACGTCGAGACCGTGTTCACGGCCGACTCCGGCATCGTGCACGCGGCACGCTCCGTCGCCGCCCTGCAGATGCAGGCGCGGGCCCACGGGGCCGTCATCCGTGACCGCACCCCCGTCACGAAACTCACGCCCGGTGCATCCGGAACCGTCGTGCACACCGCACAAGGCGACGTGCTCGCCCGCAAGGTGATCCTCGCCGCCGACGCCTGGACGAACACCCTGCTCGAACCGCTCGGCGCCGAGATCCCGCTGATCACGATGCAGGAGCAGGTGACCTACTTCAAGCCGTCAGACCCCGACGCCTACGACCGCGACCTCTTTCCCGTCTGGATCTGGGAGGACACGGAGTGCTACTACGGCTTCCCGACCTTCGGCGAGCCCACGATCAAGGCCGCCCGCGACAAGTCGGACCACCTGATGACGCCGGCGGAGCGCACCTATGTGCCGTCGCCCGAGCTGCTCGAACAGCTCAGGTCGTTTATGGGGGCGACCATTCCCGGCAGCGGCGACGCCCTGCGCACCGTGACGTGCCAGTACGCCATCACGCCCGACCGCAACTTCGTGATCGGCCCGCTCGAACGGTACCCCGACATCATCGTGGCGCTCGGAGCCGGCCACGCCTTCAAGTTCACGCCCGCCATCGGCCGCATCCTCGCCGAGCTCGCGGTCGACGGCGTGACGAGCGACGACATCGCCACCTTCGCGGTGCCGTCGCGAACCGGCGAACCCACGGCCAGCCCCTTCCCGGTCTCGGTCTGAGGGCAGCGCCCCATACTCACACGCTGACACGTTTTCCTATGGGGCCTCCGCGAGGGCGATGCACGAGTAGTGTCGCCCTCGTGAGCACCCCGCCTCCGCCGCCCACCGGCATCCCTCCCGTCGTCTCGCTACGCCAGTCGACCCGCGACGCCCCGCCGAGCAAGCTCGGCACCTGGCTGCTCGCCAACCAGGTCGCCCCCGCCGGGCCGGAAGCGGGCGAGAAGAACCAGACCCACTCGTGGTGGAAGGTGATGACGCTCACCGGCGTCGACTACTTCTCGACGCTGTCGTACCTGCCGGCGATCGCCGTGCTCGCCGCGGGCGCCCTCTCCCCCGTCGCCACGCTGCTCATCGTGCTGCTGACCCTGTTCGGCATGCTGCCGATGTACCGCAGGGTGGCGAAGCAGAGCCCGCACGGGCAGGGCTCGGTGGCGATGCTCGAGAAGCTGCTGCCGTTCTGGCGCGGAAAGATCTTCGTTCTCGTGCTGCTCGGCTTCGTCGCGACATCTTGGATCATCACCATCACGCTCTCCAGCGCCGACGCGACCGTGCACCTGCTCGAGAACCCGTTCGTGCCCGACGCATTGCGCGGCATGAACGTGATCGTCACCGTCGTGCTGCTGCTCGTGCTCGGCGGCGTCTTTCTGCTCGGCTTCAACGAGGCTGTCAACGTGGCGATCCCGCTCGTCACGATCTTCCTCGGGCTGAACGCGGTCGTCATCGGCGTCTCGATCGCCGCGATCGTGGCCGAGCCCGGCACCATGGCGAACTGGCTCGAGCGGCTGACTGCCA
>Ga0247730_1000475_pt1 | contig 29469 bp, 28 predicted proteins | sample UWRJL073202C2_FD_180959 | JGI IMG/M metagenome (GOLD analysis project Ga0247730, IMG submission 180959) | Plant litter microbial communities from Arlington Agricultural Research Station in Wisconsin, United States - UWRJ-L073-202C-2 | ecosystem: Environmental > Terrestrial > Plant litter >... | reverse complement strand
AGGACCTTGCGCGTCGCGTCGATCCATCCGAAGCACAGCGCCTCGAGGACCGAGTCCTCGTACGAGAGGGCGGGACGGCCGGACTCGCGCCGCCAGAAGACCAGCCACACGCCGTGGCCGCGGTCGTGGTGCTCGGCCAGCCAGAGGCGCCACTCCGGCAAGGTCTCCGGGTGGAACCGCTCGGCATCGTCCATGGCCGCCATGCCGGCCAGAATACGACCGTCCACGGCGACTCGGGCTCGTCTCGCGGGCGACGCCTGGACGATTTGTCTACAGTGGGCCCGTGGACCCCACGCCCGCACGGATCGATCTCGGCCGACTCATCGACCGGCCCGACGGCGACTTCACCAGCGACGACAGCCAGCAGCTCCGTCAGGACTTCACGCGTTTCATGATGCGCTACAAGTTCGGCATGGAGGAGATCGTGACGAAGCTGTCGATCCTGCGCGACGAGTTCGCCCACCTCCACGAGACCAACCCCATCGAGAACGTGTCGTCGCGGCTCAAGAACCCCGACAGCATCCTGGAGAAGATGGGCCGCAAGATCTGCGAGCCGACGTTCGAGTCGATCGCCGACAAGATCACCGACATCGCGGGCGTGCGGGTGACGTGCAGCTTCGTGTCGGACGTCTACCACGTCTTCGACATGCTCACGAGCCAGACGGACGTCGTGATCGTCGAGGTGCGCGACTACATCACCGCACCCAAGCCCAACGGGTACCGGAGCCTGCACGCGTTGATCGAGGTGCCGGTCTTCATGAGCGACGGCGAGGTGCCGGTGCTGGTCGAGGTGCAGCTGCGCACCATCGCGATGGACTTCTGGGCCAGCCTCGAGCACAAGATCCACTACAAGTACCGCGAGGACGTGCCGCAGTCGCTGCTGGACGGGCTCAAGGACGCCGCCGACACCGCCACCGAGCTCGACGCCACGATGGAGCGGCTGCACACCGAGGTCAAGACCGCCGGTCAGCTGCCGCCGGAGCTGCGCGAGGAGCTCGCGACGCGGACCTCCGCACTGCCGGACGAGCAGTTCATCGAGCGGCTCCGCAACATCAACCTGTAGCAACCGCCCGACCGCGGGGTCAGGTCAGGACGTCGTCGAGGTCGTAGCGCGCGACCTCCTCGAGCTGCTCGTACGTGCAGCTCTGCGGCTCACGGTCGGGCCGCCAGCGCTTGAACTGCGCGGTGTGGCGGAACCGGGTGCCCTCCATGTGCTCGTAGCCGACCTCGGCGACGAGCGACGGCTCCAGCGTCACGAACGACAGGTCCTTGGTGCCGGTCCACCGGCTCTGCCCGCCGGGCAGCCGCGACGAGGCCTGCGCGTCGGCGTCCTGCCACTGTCCCCAGGGGTGCTCGGACGTGTCGACGACCAGGGGCTGCAGCAGCTCGACCAGCTCGGCGCGACGCGACTCGGTGAACGACGCCGCGACACCGACGTGCTGCAGCTGGCCGTCATCGGCGTAGAGGCCGAGCAGCAGGGAGCCGAGCAGCGGTCGCTCGTCGGTCGACGTCTTGTGGAGGCGGTAGCCCGCGACGACGACGTCGGCCGTCCGCGCGTGCTTGATCTTGAGCATCGTCCGGCCGTTGGGCGCGTACGGCTGTGCGAGCGACTTGGCGACGACGCCGTCGAGCCCGGCGCCCTCGAAGATGCCGAACCACTCCTGCGCCAGCGCGGCGTCCGTCGTGGTGCGCGTGACGTGGACGGGCGCCGACGCCTCCTGCAACGCCTCCTCCAACCGGGCGCGCCGCACCGAGAACGGCTCGTCCATGAACGACTCGTCACCGAGCGCCAGCAGGTCGAAGGCGACGAACGACGCCGGCGTCGTCTCGGCGAGCATCGCGACCCGCGACGCCGCCGGGTGGATGCGCTGCGACAGCGCGTCGAACTCCAGCCGGCCGTCGATCGCGAGGAAGATCTCGCCGTCGAGGACGCACCGGGTCGGGGTCTGCGCCAGGACCGCGTCGACGATCTCCGGGAAGTATCGCGTGAGCTCCTTGGTCGACCGGCTCGCCAGCGACACCTCGTCACCGTCGCGGAACACGATGCACCGGAAGCCGTCCCACTTGGGCTCGTACGACAGGCCGCCCGCGACGGAGTCGGCCGCCGGGACACCCTTGACCGACTTGGCGAGCATCGGCTTGACGGGCGGCATCACAGGCAGATCCATGCAGCACAGCCTAAGACGAGGTCGCGGAGCGCGACACCTACACTGTGGGGGTGTCTGAGCCGTCCGCCGTCGAGGTCCTCGACCTCGTCATGCGGTACGGCGACGTCACCGCGGTCGACGGCCTGAGCCTCACGGTCCGGGCGGGCACCGTCACGGCGATCCTCGGCCCCAACGGCGCCGGCAAGACCACCACGATCGAGACGTGCGAGGGATTCCGCTCGCCGCAGAGCGGCACGGTCCGGGTCCTCGGGCTCGACCCGGTCGCCGAGGGCCACCTGCTCCGCCCGCGCGTCGGCGTCATGCTGCAGTCCGGCGGCGCCTGGTCCGGCGCCCGGTCGCACGAGATGCTCCACCACATCGCCTCCCTGCACGCCCACCCGCTCGACGTCGACCTGCTGATCGACCGGCTCGGCATGGGCTCCTACGGCAGCACCCCCTACCGTCGCCTCTCCGGCGGCCAGCAGCAGCGGCTCAGCCTCGCCATGGCGATCGTCGGCCGGCCCGAGCTCCTGTTCCTCGACGAGCCGACCGCCGGCCTCGATCCCGCGGCACGCCGCTCGACGTGGGAGCTCATCGCCGAGCTGCGCAGCAGCGGCGTCACGATCGTCCTCACGACGCACTTCATGGACGAGGCCGAGGCGCTGTCCGACCAGATCCACATCGTCGACGCCGGGCGCGTCATCGCGTCCGGCACGCCGCAGACGCTGGCGGCGTCGGGCTCCGAGAACACCGTCCGCTTCACGGCTCGTCCGGGCCTCGACGTGCAGGACATCATGCTGGCACTCCCCCACGACACCAAGGTCGACGAGGTCAACCCCGGCGCGTACGTCATCGCCGGCAAGGTCGACCCCCAGCTGCTCGCCACGCTGGCCTCGTGGTGCGCCGGGCAGGGCGTGCTGACCGAGTCGCTGCTGGTCGAGCGCCAGACGCTCGAGGACCGCTTCCTGGAGCTCACCGGGAAGGCGCTGCGATGACCACGCCGACGACGACCCTCGACCTGACCCCCCGCCCGGGCTCCGCGTCCCGCGGGGCCATGCTGCGCGCGCAGACCACGATGGAGCTGCGGCTGCAGGCCCGCAACGCCGAGCAGGTCCTGCTCACCATGATCATCCCGCTGGTCCTCCTGGTCCTCGGCTCGCAGGCCAAGCAGATCGTCGACCTCGGCCCGGGCCGGACGATCGACATCATCACCCCGGGCATCCTGGCGCTCGCGGTGCTCTCGACGTCGTTCACGTCGCTGGCCATCGCCACGGGCTTCGAGCGGCGCTACGGCATCATCAAGCGGCTCGGCGCGTCGCCGCTGCCCCGCTGGGGCCTGCTGTTCGGCAAGGTCGGTGCCGTCGTGATCGTCGAGGTCGTGCAGCTCGCGGTGCTGTCCGGCGTCGGCCTCGCGCTCGGCTGGGACCCGCACGGCGGTGCCGCGGCGGTCGGACGGATGCTGGGCCTGGTCGTGCTCGGCACGGCCGCGTTCGGCTCTCTCGGGCTGCTGATCGCCGGGACGCTGCGCGCCGAGGCGACGCTCGCCGTCGCGAACCTGGTGTACGTGCTCCTGCTGGTGGGCGGCGGGCTGCTCGTGCCGCTCAGCCGCTACCCCGAGGCCGCGCGCCACGTGCTCGAGCTGCTGCCGTCCGGCGCGCTCGGCCAGGGTCTGCGGGACACGTTCTCCGGCGACGGCCCGACCGCGTTCACGACGGTCGTGCTGCTGGTCTGGACGGTGTGCGCCAGCCTGCTGGTCTCCAGGACGTTCAAGTGGGAGTGAGCCTGGGGCTGCGCGAGCCCACCAGCACGTCCGTGGAGCGCTGGGCGTGGGCGGCGGTCGTCGCCAACACCGTCATCATCCTGACCGGCGGGCTGGTCCGCCTGACCGGCTCCGGCCTGGGCTGCCCGACCTGGCCCAAGTGCACCGACGAGTCGTTCGTCCCTCACCGCGAGCTCGGGCTGCACGGCGTCATCGAGTTCGGCAACCGGATGCTCACCTACGTCCTCATCGCGGTCGTCGTCGCGATGTTCGTCGCGGTCTGGCGATGGGCCGGCACCTCGCGGCAGCTGCGCCGGCACGCAGGCCTCATCGCGCTGGGCGTGCCGTTCCAGGGCGTCATCGGCGGCATCACGGTGCTGACCGACCTCAATCCGTGGATCGTGTCGCTGCACCTCATCTTGTCGCTGGTGCTGGTCGCGGCGTCCGTGGTCCTCGTGCTCCGGGTGCGCGGCAACCCGTCGACGACGTTCCCGCCGCGCACCGTCGCGCTGGTCGTGGCCACCTACGCCGTGCTGTGGGTCGTGGTCTACCTCGGCACCGTCGTGACCGGCAGCGGCCCGCACGCCGGCGACGACGAGGCGCCGCGCAACCTGCTCGACCCGCAGGTCATGAGCCACGTGCACGCCGCGAGCGTGTACGTGCTGGTGGCGTTGACGCTCGCCACCTGCCTGGCCCTGCGGGGCACCGCGGTCGCCCGGCTGGCCGCGGGCCTGCTCGTGGCCGAGCTCGCCCAGGGCACGATCGGCTTCGTCCAGTACTTCACCGATCTGCCGATCGCCCTCGTCGCCACGCACCTGGTGGGTGCCGCGGTGCTCGTCGCGGTCGGCACCCGGCTGTTCGTCGAGGTCCTGGCCTCGCGGTCGGACGCGCCTGGACCGTCCGCACGTCGGCCGGAGTCGTCCAGCACCCGCTGACGTCCCCGAGTGGTGCCTTCCGGTGCCCGAGTGGTGCGAAGTGGACCGACACACCGTCTCACGACGTCCAGGACGCACCGCTCGCGGAACTGTCGGGGACGGGCTCCTAGACTTCGGGGGTGACCGATGACTGGAACGTCGACCCGTCCGTCTCCGACGCCGAGCTGGCGGTCTTCCTCGTGACCTCCGCCGGCGCGCTCGCGTCCCGGATGCGGGACGAGGGCCTGCGCACCGACTTCAAGACGTCGATCTCCGACGTCGTGACGGCCGCCGACCGAGCCGCCGAGGAGCTGGTCATGCGCACGCTGCGCCGCACCCGCCCCGACGACGGCATCCTCGGCGAGGAGGGCGCCGCCCACGACGGCACCAGCGGACGCACGTGGGTCATCGACCCCGTCGACGGCACGTACAACTTCGTGTCCGGGCTCGCCTACTGGTGCAGCGCGCTGGCCCTCCGGGACGACGACGGCGTGGTGCTGGGCGCGGTCCACCAGCCCAGCAGCGGCGAGACCTGGGTCGGCGGCCGCGGACTCCCGACGACCCTCGACGGCAAGCCGCTCGACCAGCTCGTCGACCGTCCCCTGGCCGAGTGCAGCCTGGCCACGTACATCCACCCGACGACGATCTCCGATCCCGACGTGCTGCAGGCATGGCTCGCGCTCGTCTCGGGCGTCGCCACGCCCCGGCTGCTCGGCTCGGGCTCGATGGACCTGTCGAGCGTCGCGACCGGCCGCATCGGCGTGTGGGCGCAGCACTCGACGCCGTCGTGGGACTGGCTGCCGGGGCAGGCGCTCGTCGAGGCCGCCGGCGGCCGCACCGCCGTCGTCCGCCACCGCGGCCACCGCTGGCACCTGGCCGGCAACCCGCAGGCGCTCGACGAGCTGGTGGAGCGTCTCACGGCGTCCTGAGACGCGCGACCGACGGCGCCGGACGGCTAGCGCAGGAAGGGGTCGACCGCGGCCGCGACGAACAGGAGCGCCAGGTAGGCGTTGCTGTAGTGGAACAGCCGCATCGGCTTGAGCACCGCGAGCTCCTCGGTGTCCTGCGCCCGCGACTTGAGGTCGTACGCCTCGATCAGGAACACGATGCCCAGGACGATCGCGACGGCCGGGTAGAACCAGCCCGTCGCGAGCGGCCACAGCAGCAGCGACGTGCCGACCATGACCCACGTGTAGATGACGATCTGGCGCGCGACCTCGGCCGAGCCGACGACCGACGGCAGCATCGGGACGCTCGCCGCGGCGTAGTCCTCGCGGTAGCGCATCGCGAGCGACCAGAAGTGCGGCGGCGTCCAGAAGAACACGACCAGGAACAGGACGACAGGAGCCAGCGCGAGCTCGCCCGTGACGGCCGTCCAGCCGATCATCGCCGGGAAGCAGCCCGCGGCGCCGCCCCACACGATGTTCTGCGTCGTGCGGCGCTTGAGGATCATCGTGTAGCCGATGACGTAGAAGACGTTCGCCGCGAGCGCCAGGCCGGCCGACAGCCAGTTGACCCAGAAGCCGAGCAGCGCGGTCGAGACCACGCCGAGCACCAGGCCGAAGACCAGAGCGTGACGGGTCGGGATCTGGTGCCTGGCCAGCGGACGGCGAGACGTGCGACGCATCAGCTGGTCGATGTCGGCGTCGACGACGCAGTTGAGCGCGTTGGCGCTGCCGGCCGAGAGCGCTCCACCGACGAACGTCGCGATGACGAGCCAGAACGACGGGACGCCCTGCTCCGCGAGGAACATGACCGGGACCGTGGTGAGCAGGAGCAGCTCGATGATGCGCGGCTTGGTGAGCGCGACGTAGGACTTGACCACGTCGCTGAACCGGGGAGAAGTGGGTACCTCGGTGGGGCTGGCGGTATTCACATCCACGGCGGTCACGTGCAGCAGTCTAAAGGACGCGAGTAGGCTCGGCATGACGGCCTTCGACGCCGGTCAATCAAGTCTCAGGAACGACGATCAGGAGCCCTAGCTGTGACGTCCGGAACCCCCTCCCTGGAGTGGACAGACCTCGACAAGAAGGCCGTGGACACCGTTCGTCTCCTGGCCGCCGACGCGGTGCAGAAGGTCGGCAACGGCCACCCCGGCACGGCCATGAGCCTGGCCCCCGTGGCGTACCTGCACTACCAGAAGCTCATGCGCCACGACCCGACCGATCCGCACTGGGCGGGCCGCGACCGGTTCGTGCTGTCGTGCGGTCACTCGAGCCTGACGCAGTACATCCAGCTGTACCTCGCGGGCTACCCGATGACGCTCGACGACCTCAAGGCGCTCCGCACGTGGGGCAGCCAGACCCCGGGTCACCCCGAGTACAACCACACCCCCGGCGTCGAGGTCACGACCGGCCCGCTCGGCCAGGGCGTCGCCAACGCCGTCGGCTTCGCGATGGCCGCGCGCCGCGAGCGTGGCCTCCTCGATCCGAGCGCTGCCGCCGGTGAGAGCCCGTTCGACCACCACGTGTACGCGATCTGCTCGGACGGCGACCTCGAGGAGGGCGTGTCCGCCGAGGCGTCGTCGCTCGCCGGCACCCAGCAGCTCGGCAACCTGACGCTGCTGTGGGACGACAACCGCATCTCGATCGAGGACGACACCAACATCGCCTTCACCGAGGACGTCGCCAAGCGCTACGAGGCCTACGGCTGGCACGTGCAGACCGTCGACTGGACCAACGGCGGCACCGAGTACGTCGAGGACGTCCAGGCCCTCTGGGACGCCTACCAGGCCGCCGAGGCCGTCACCGACAAGCCCAGCTTCATCCAGCTGCGCACGATCATCGCCTGGCCCGCCCCCACCAAGCAGGGCACCGGCGGTTCGCACGGCTCGGCGCTCGGCGACGACGAGATCAAGGCGACCAAGGAGCTGCTCGGCTTCGACCCCGAGCAGACCTTCATCGTCGGCGACGACGTCATCGAGCACACCCACCTGGCCCGCGACCGCGCCGCGGCCGAGCGCGAGACCTGGCAGAAGTCGTTCGACGCCTGGACGAGCGCCAACCCCGACGCCGCGGCCCTGCTCGAGCGGCTGAAGAAGCGCCAGCTGCCCGACGGCTGGGACACCGACCTCCCGGTGTACGAGGCCGACGCCAAGGGCGTCGCGACCCGCGTGGCGTCCGGCGAGTTCCTGTCCGCCGCCGTCGGCCGGCTGCCCGAGCTGTGGGGCGGCTCGGCCGACCTCGCCGGCTCCAACAACACGACGCCCGAGGGCGAGCCGTCGTTCCTGCCCCCCGAGCGCTCGAGCGCCAAGTTCACGGGCGACTGGTACGGCCGCGTGCTGCACTTCGGCATCCGCGAGCACGCCATGGGCGCCATCATGAACGGCATGGCCCAGCACGGCCTCACGCGTCCGTACGGCGGCACGTTCCTGACGTTCAGCGACTACATGCGCCCCGCCGTGCGTCTCGCGGCCCTCCAGGAGCTGCCGGTCACCTACGTCTGGACGCACGACTCGATCGGTCTCGGCGAGGACGGCCCGACCCACCAGCCCATCGAGCACCTCGCGGCGCTGCGGGCCATCCCCGGCCTCGACGTCGTCCGCCCGGCCGACGCCAACGAGACGATCGAGGCCTGGCGCACGATCCTCGGCATCACGGACCGTCCGGCGGCGCTGGCCCTGAGCCGGCAGAACCTGCCCACGTTCCCCCGTGGCACGGACGGCTGGGCCGAGGCGAGCCAGACGGCCAAGGGCGCGTACACGCTGATCGACGCCGACGGGACGCCCGACGTCATCCTGTTCGGCACCGGCTCCGAGGTGCAGATCGCGGTCAAGGCCCGTGAGCTGCTCGCCGCCGAGGGCATCGCCGCCCGGGTCGTCTCGATGCCGAGCCGTGAGTGGTTCGAGCAGCAGGACGCCGCTTACCGCGACGAGGTCATCCCGCCGACCCTGCGGGCCCGTGTGTCCGTCGAGGCCGGCATCGCGCTGGGCTGGCGGGACGTCGTCGGCGACGCCGGACGCATCGTCAGCATCGAGCACTACGGCGCCTCCGCCGACTACCAGACGCTGTACGACAAGTTCGGCATCACCGCCGAGGCCGTCGTGGCAGCCGCCAAGGACTCGATCGCCGCCGCGGCGGGCGAGCCCACCGCACCGTTCCACGCCCGACCCGCAGGACCTGTCGGCCCGGGCGACAACGCCGACGCAGATCAGTAGGCACATCCCGCTCACCCAGAGCGTCGACATCCCCCACGAAGGAGCACACATGAACGACCGTCTCAAGGCCCTGGCCGACGCCGGTGTCTCGATCTGGCTGGACGACCTCTCCCGCGAGCGCATCGAGTCCGGCAACCTCGCCGAGCTCGTCGCCGAGTCGGGCGTCGTGGGCGTCACGACCAATCCGTCGATCTTCGCCTCGGCGCTCGCCAAGGGCGAGAAGTACGAGCCGCAGGTCAAGGAGCTCAAGGCGTCCGGCGCCGACGTCGCGACGACGGTCTTCGAGCTCACCACGACCGACGTGCAGAACGGGTGCGACATCCTCCTGCCGGTGTACGAGGCCAGCGGCGGTGCAGACGGCCGGGTGTCGATCGAGGTCGATCCCGACCTGGCTCGCGACACCGAGGGCACCGTCAAGCTGGCCAACCGCCTGTGGGAGCGGGTCAGCCGCCCGAACCTGCTGATCAAGATCCCCGCGACGCTCGAGGGCCTGCCGGCCATCACCGCGACGATCGCCGAGGGCATCAGCGTCAACGTGACGCTGATCTTCTCGCTCGAGCGCTACCGCGGCGTCATGGACGCCTACCTGACGGGGCTCGAGCAGGCGGACGCCGCCGGGCGCGACCTGTCGACGATCCACTCCGTCGCCTCGTTCTTCGTCAGCCGCGTCGACACCGAGGTCGACAAGCGTCTGCCCGAGGACAGCCCGCTGCGCGGCACCGCTGCCCTGGCCAACGCCCGCCTCGCCTACGAGGCGTACGAGGACATCTTCGGCTCCGACCGCTTCGAGGCGCTCAAGGCCAAGGGCGCCAACGCCCAGCGCCCGCTGTGGGCCTCGACCGGCGTGAAGGACCCGAATCTGCCCGACACGCTGTACGTCACCGAGCTCGTGGTCGACAACACCGTCAACACGATGCCCGAGAAGACCCTGCAGGCCGTCGCCGACCACGGCGAGATCATCGGCGACCGGGTCCATGGCACGTACGAGGAGTCCCGCGACGCCATCGCGGCGCTGGAGCGGGAGGGCATCTCCTACGACGAGGTCGTCAAGCTGCTCGAGGACGAGGGGCTCGAGAAGTTCGAGACGTCCTGGAACGAGCTGCTCGAGACCGTCGCCGCCGAGCTCGACAAGGCCTGAGACATGGTCGAGGTCGTGCTCAGCGCCCCGTCCCCGACCGAGCTCGACGAGGCTCTGCGGAGCGCCGTCGACGCCAAGGTCGCCTCGCGCATCTCCGCGCAGGACCCCACGCTGTGGGGTCCTGACGCGGAGTCCGAGGCCAAGGTCCGGCTGAGCTGGACGCACCTGCCGGAGTCCTCCAGGTCGCTCGTCGACGAGATCTCGACGCTGCGCAACGAGTTCACCGTCAAGGGCCTCGACCACGTGGTGCTGTGCGGCATGGGTGGCTCGTCGCTGGCCCCCGAGGTCATCTGCCACACGGCGGGCGTCGAGCTGACGGTGCTCGACTCGTCCCAGCCCGACATGGTCCGGACCGCGCTCGAGCACCGCCTCGACCGCACCGTCGTCGTGGTCTCCAGCAAGTCCGGCGGCACGGTCGAGACCGACAGCCAGCGCCGGGCGTACGAGCAGGCGTTCACCGACGCCGGCATCGACCCGCTCGAGCGCATCGTCGTGGTGACCGACCCCGACTCGCCGCTGGACCACGAGGCGACCGCCGCGGGCTACCGCGTCTTCCGGGCCGATCCGCACGTCGGCGGCCGGTACTCCGCGCTGACCGCGTTCGGCCTGGTCCCCAGCGGCCTGGCCGGAGCCGACATCGGCGAGCTGCTCGACAGCGCCGCCGCCGCCGAGCCGCACCTGTACGCCGACGACGCCGACAACCCCGCCCTGCGGCTCGGCGTGCTCCTGGGCGTCGCCAACGCCCACGGCGTCGACAAGCTCGTGCTGGCCGACCAGACCCGGCACGGAGTCGGCGACTGGATCGAGCAGCTCGTCGCGGAGTCGACCGGCAAGCTCGGCAAGGGCATCCTGCCGGTCGTCGTGCCGTTCGAGAACGCGGTCAACTTCCACCCCAGCACGGCCGACTCGGTGCTCGTCACGATCGGCGCCGACGAGGCTCCCGAGGCCCAGTCCGGCTACTCCGCCGCGCTGACCGGCGAGCTCGGCGCGCAGATGCTCCTGTGGGAGGTCGCCGTCGTGGTGGCCGGTCGGGCCATCGGCATCGATCCCTTCGACCAGCCGGACGTCGAGAGCGCCAAGAAGGCCGCTCGTGAGCTGCTGGACGGGGCCGGCTCGGTGCCCACGCCCGACTTCAGCGAGGACGGCATCGACGTCTACGGCGACGGCTCGTCGCTCAAGGAGGCCGTCGACGCGCTGCTCGGCCAGGTCGACCTCGACCACGGGTACCTCGCGATCCAGGTCTACCTGGACCGGGTGGCGTACGCCGACTTCGCGGGGGTGCGCGAGATCGCAGCCACCCGGCTGGGCCGTCCCGTGACGTTCGGCTGGGGCCCGCGGTTCCTGCACTCGACCGGGCAGTACCACAAGGGCGGGACGCCCAACGGCGTCTTCCTGCAGATCACCGGCACCGCCGCCGAGGACCTGGCGATCACGGGCCGCGACTTCACGTTCGGATCCTTCATCGACTCACAGGCCGCCGGCGACGCGGCGGTGCTGCGCGACCACGGCCGCCCCGTGCTGCGCCTGCACCTCGACGACGTCGAGGCCGGTCTCACCACCATCAGGGAGCTCCTCGCGTGACGGTAGCCGCCAACCCGCTCAGGGACCCCCGCGACCGTCGCCTGCCCCGCATCGCGGGCCCGTGCAGCCTCGTGATGTTTGGCGTCACGGGCGACCTCGCCAAGAAGAAGCTCATCCCGGCGGTCTATGACCTGGCCAACCGTGGGCTCCTGCCACCCGGCTTCGCCCTCGTCGGCTTCGCCCGCCAGGACTTCGGCACCGAGTCGTTCGCCAAGCTGATCAAGCAGGCCGCCAAGGACGGCGCCCGCACGCCGTGGAGCGAGACGGTCTGGAAGCAGCTCGCCGCCGGCATCCGGTTCGTGCCCGGCGAGTTCGACGACGACGACGCCTGGGAGCGTCTCGCCGACACCATGGCCGAGCTCGACGAGCAGCAGGGCACGGGCGGCAACCACGCGTTCTACCTGTCGATCCCCCCGGGTCTGTTCCCGGTGGTCGTGTCGCAGATCAAGAAGCACGGCCTCGCCGAGTCCGCGCAGGGCTGGCGCCGCGTCGTCATCGAGAAGCCGTTCGGGCACGACCTGGCCTCGGCCGAGGAGCTCAACCGCATCGTGGGTGACGTCTTCACGAGCGAGTCGGTGTTCCGCATCGACCACTACCTCGGCAAGGAGACGGTCCAGAACATCTTGGCGTTCCGGTTCGCCAACGGGATGTTCGAGCCGATCTGGAACAACCACTACGTCGACCACGTGCAGATCACGATGGCCGAGGACATCGGCATCGGGTCCCGGGCCGGCTACTACGACGGCATCGGCGCGGCCCGCGACGTGATCCAGAACCATCTGCTGCAGCTCATGGCGCTCATCGCGATGGAGGAGCCGGTCTCCTTCAACGCCTCCTCGCTGCGCCTGGAGAAGCAGAAGATCCTCGCCAACGCGCGCCCGGCGGCCCGGATGGACCTGCACACCGCGCAGGCGCAGTACCTCGCCGGCTGGGCCGGTGGCGAGAAGGTCCGCGGCTACCTCGAGGAGGACGGCGTGCCCGACGGCTCCCGGGCCGAGACGTACGCCGCGATCCGTGTCGACGTCTCGACCCGCCGCTGGGCCGGGGTGCCGTTCTACCTGCGCACCGGCAAGCGGCTCGGCCGCCGGGTCACGGAGGTCGCGGTCATCTTCAAGCGAGCCCCTCACCAGCCGTTCAGCAAGAACGACATCGAGGAGCTCGGCCAGAACGCGCTCGTCATGCGCATCCAGCCCGACGAGGGCGTGACGCTGCGGTTCGGTGCCAAGGTGCCCGGCACGACGATGGAGATCCGCGACGTCAACATGGACTTCGCGTACGGCGGAGCGTTCGTCGAGAGCAGTCCCGAGGCCTACGAGCGACTGATCCTCGACGTCCTGCTCGGCGACCCGCCGCTGTTCCCGCAGCACGAGGAGGTCGAGCTGGCCTGGAAGATCCTCGACCCGGTCATCCAGCACTGGCGCCGCGACAAGACGATCGACACCTACCCGTCCGGCACCTGGGGCCCGGCCTCCGCCGACAAGATGATGGCCCGTGACGGCCGGACCTGGAGAAGGCCGTAGATGGAGATCGCACTCGAGAAGACCAACTCCTCCCAGATCGCCCGCGCGCTCGTCAAGGCCCGGTCGGCGGCCGGCAGCCCGGCGATGGACATGGTGCTGACCCTCTTGGTCGTCACCGACGACGAGAACGTGGCCGAGGCGCTCAAGACGGCCACGACGCTGTCGCGTGAGCACCCGTCCCGCGTCATCGGCGTCATCCTGGGCGACGGGCGCGGCTCCGCGCAGCTCAACGCCAAGGTGCGCGTCGGCGAGAGCTCGTCCGGCGAGTCGATCCTGCTGCGCATCTCCGGCGAGCTGACCAAGCACGCCGAGTCCGTCGTGCTCCCGCTCCTGCTGCCCGACTCCCCCGTCGTCGTCTGGTGGCCGGGCAAGCCGCCCGCCGATCCGTCCCAGGACGCGATCGGCCAGCTCGCCCGTCGTCGCCTCACCGACGCCGAGGCGACGACGTCGCCCATCCGGTCGCTCAAGGCCGTCGCGACGTCGTACTCCCCCGGCGACACGGATCTGTCGTGGACCCGGCTCACGCCCTGGCGGGCCCTGCTCGCGGCGGCGCTCGACCAGTCGCCCGGCAAGGTCACCGGTGGCACCGTCACGGCCGGCGTCGCCAACCCCGCCGCGGCGCTGCTCGTGTCGTGGCTCGAGAGCCGGTTGAACGTCTCGATCTCGGCCGAGCGCAGCGAGACCGAGCAGATCGCCTCGGTCGTCCTCAACACGTCGGTCGGCGACGTCGTGATCCAGCGGATCGACGCCGTGTCGTGCCACTTCAGCGTCCCCGGCTCCTCCCCCCGCGAGGTGCCGTTGGGGGCCCGCACCCTTGCCGAGCTCCTCGCTGAGGACCTGCGTCGCCTCGACGCCGACGACATCTACGCCGACACCATCCGGCACCTGCTGGCGCGGGCATGACGGTCGAAGTCTGGCCGGACGCCGACGCGCTCGCGACCGCGATCGCCCACCGGATCGTCGAGCGCATCGCGCACGTGCAGCGCACCGGCCGCACGCCCACGGTCGTCCTGACGGGCGGCACGATCGCGACGGCCGCCTACCGTCGCATCGAGGCCCGTGGCGTCGACTGGTCCGACGTCGAGGTCTATTGGGGCGACGAGCGGTTCGTCCCGTCGGGGCACGCCGACCGCAACGACCAGCAGGCCCGTGACGCCTTCCTGAGTCGCGTCGGGGTGCCGGAGGAGCGCATCCACGCGATGCCGGCACACGGCGGCGAGGGCACGATGGCCGAGGCCGCCGACGCCTACGCCGCCTCCCTGCCCTCGGACCCCTTCGACCTCGTCCTGCACGGCATGGGACCCGACGGTCACATCGCGTCGCTGTTCCCGGGCTTCCCGCAGCTGCACGAGACGCAGCGGCGTGCCGTCGAGGTGTTCGACTCCCCCAAGCCGCCGGCGCAGCGCATCTCCCTGACGCTGCCGACCCTCAATCACGCCGACAGCGTCTGGCTGCTCGTCTCCGGCTCCGGCAAGGCCGAGGCCGTGGGTCGGGCCCTGGGCGGCGCCGCCGTCGACGAGATCCCGGCCGCGGGTGCTCGGGGCCTGAGCGAGACCGTGTGGCTCACCGACGAGGAAGCAGCGCAGGAGATCTCGGCATGACCGTCGAGACGATCAAGCTCGACGGCGGCGCCGGCACGATCGTCGCCGACCGGTGGACCGCCTCCGGCGACCGCGGCACCGTGCTGCTGCTGCACGGCAGCGGGCAGACGAGACACTCGTGGCAGCGCAGCGGTCCACGGTTCGCCGATGCCGGCTGGACGACCTACGCGCTCGACGCCCGTGGTCACGGCGACAGCGACTGGTCCGCCGACGGCATCTACACGCTCGACTCCCTCGTGGCCGATCTCCTGGGTGTCATCGAGCAGCTCGACGTGTCCCCCGTGCTGATCGGCGCATCGCTCGGTGGCGCGACGTCGCTGGCCGCGCAGGGCGAGCACGGTCCCGTCGCACGGGCGCTGGTGCTGGTCGACATCGCCACCCGCATCCAGCCGTCCGGCAGCGAGCGCATCCTGGCGTTCATGACCTCGGCACCCGACGGCTTCGGCTCGCTCGACGAGGTCGCCGACGCGATCGCCGCCTACAACCCGCACCGTCCGCGGCCGTCCAACCTCGACGGGTTGCGCAAGAACGTCCGGCAGGGCGACGACGGCCGGTGGCGCTGGCACTGGGACCCGGCCTTCCTCGCCTCACGGACCGAGGTGCAGGGCGACCAGCGCGCCGTCCGGCTCGAGGCCGCCGCCGCGACCGTCACGGTCCCGACCATGCTGGTGCGGGGGGCGTCGTCGGACGTCCTGACGCCCGAGGGAGCCGCGCGGCTGCAGGAGCTCATCCCGCATGCGGTCATGCGCGAGGCCAAGGCCGGTCACATGGTCGCCGGCGACGACAACGACGTCTTCGCCACCCAGGTCGTCGACTTCCTCGACACGCACCTGCCCTGAGAGCACCCCGCGAGTGTCAGAAGATGATCTCGCCGGACTTACGCTTGCTGCGCAGCGACTCGACGGCTTCCTTCAGGATCTCGTCGGCCTCGGTCTCGGAGCGACGCTCCTTCACGTATGCCAGGTGCGTCTTGTACGGCTCGATCTTCTTGGCCGTGGGACGGTTGTCGGAGTCGACGCTCGCCGGCATCCCGCACCGGGGGCAGTCCCACGACTCCGGCACCTCGGCCTCGATCGCGAACTGCAGCTCCGTCGTGTGGTTGTTGATGCAGAAGAACGTCACGAACTGGCGGGGAGCCGCCTCGCCGCGCTCGGCCTCGCCCATGGGACCGGAGCCGATGCGGCTGCCCCGGATAGCACCTGCTGCCACTAGTTACTCACCTTCAGGAGCAGGCCGAGTGCGAAGATGCACACGACCCAGACGACTGCGATACCGACCGTGATGCGGTCGAGGTTGCGCTCGGCGACGGACGAGCCGCCCAGCGAGCTGGAGACTCCGCCACCGAACATGTCGGAGAGACCTCCGCCGCGTCCCTTGTGCATCAGGACCAGCACGATCATCAGCACGCTGCTGATCGACAGGAGTACGGAAAACGTCAAAATCACGGTGGACCTTCGTTGTCAGGCGCCGGACAGGTCCGGCATGGCGTAGAAGCGGGCGATCCCGGCGAACTCCTCCGGCTGGAGGCTGGCCCCGCCGACCAGGGCTCCGTCGACATCCGACTTCGCCATGATGGCGGCGATGTTCGCCGCTTTCACCGACCCGCCGTAAAGGATACGCAATGACGCTGCGACCTCCGGCGACCAGGTCTCCTCGACCCGTCCGCGGATGGCAGCGCAGACCTCCTGCGCGTCCTCGGGCGTCGCGACCTCGCCGGTCCCGATGGCCCACACGGGCTCGTAGGCGATGACGACGCCGGCGAGCTGCTCGGCGGTCAGACCGGCGAGCGAGCCGTCGATCTGCGCCAGCGTGTGGGCGACGTGCTCGCCGGCCCTGCGGACGTCGAGGCCCTCGCCGACGCACACGATCGGGCTGATGCCCGCCGCAAGCGCCTTGGTGGCCTTGACGTTGACGACAGCATCGCTCTCGCCGTGGTACTCCCGGCGCTCGGAGTGACCGACGACGACGTAGGAGCAGCCGAGCTTGCTCAGCATGGCCGCTGTGATCTCGCCGGTGTACGCGCCGCCGTCGTGCTCGGAGACGTCCTGCGCGCCGTAGCCGATCGCGAGGTGGTCACCGTCGACGAGCGTCTGCACGCTGCGGATGTCGGTGAACGGCGGGATCACGACGACCTCGGCCCGGTCGAAGTCGTGCTTCTTGTCCTGCAGCGTCCAGGCCAGCTTCTGCACCAGGACGACAGCCTCCTGGTGGTTCAGGTTGGACTTCCAGTTGCCGGCCATGAGCGGCTTGCGTGTGGCGGTCATGCGTCACCCTCCAGGATCGACAGACCCGGGAGCGTCTTGCCCTCGAGGTACTCCAGGCTCGCGCCGCCGCCGGTCGAGATGTGACCGAACTGGTCGTCGGAGAAGCCCAGCTGGCGCACGGCCGCAGCGGAGTCGCCACCGCCGACGACCGACAGTCCGTCGACCTCGGTCAGCGCCTGCGCGACGGCCCGCGTGCCGGCGGCGAACGAGCTCATCTCGAACACGCCCATCGGGCCGTTCCAGAACACGGTGCGCGAGCCCCGGATGATGTCCGCGAACGCCGCACCCGAGTCGGGCCCGATGTCCAGACCGAGCTGGTCGGACGGGATCGCGTCGGCCGCGACGGTCGATGCATCGGCGTCGGCGAACGCGGGGGCCACGACGATGTCGGTCGGGAGCACCAGGCGGACGCCCTGTGCCTCGGCCTGCGTGATGTAGCCCCTGGCGATCTCGAGCTGATCCTCCTCGAGCAGGGACTGACCGACCTCGTGGCCCTGCGCCTTCAGGAAGGTGAAGACCATGCCGCCGCCGATCAGCAGGTTGTCGGCCTTGGCGAGCAGGTTGTCGATGACGCCGAGCTTGTCGGAGACCTTCGACCCGCCCAGCACGACGGTGTACGGCCGCTCGGGACTCTCGGTGAGGCGCTTGAGCACCGTCACCTCGGCCTCGACGAGCTCGCCGACCGCGGCCGGCAGCCGGGTGGCGATGTCGTAGACGCTGGCCTGCTTGCGGTGCACGACCCCGAACCCGTCGGACACGAACACGTCGGCCAACGAGGCGAGCTCGTCGGCGAACGCACCGCGCTCGGCGTCGTCCTTGCTGGTCTCGCCGGCGTTGAACCGGACGTTCTGCAGCACCGCGACCTGGCCGTCCTGGAGCGCCGCGGAGATGCGGTGCGCCTCGGGACCGACCGTGTCGTTGGCGAACAGCACCGGGGCGCCGAGCAGCTCCGCGAGCCGCTCGGCCACCGGGGCCAACGAGTAGTCCTGGTTGGGCACACCGTCGGGGCGACCCAGGTGGGCCGTCACCAGCACGCGCGCACCGGCGTCGGCGAGACGCCGGATGGTGGGCACGCTCGCCCGCACGCGACCGTCGTCGGTGATCGTCGCGCCGTCGAGCGGCACGTTGAGGTCGCTGCGGACGAGGACGCGCTTGCCGCGCAGGTCTCCGAGGTCCGAAACCGTCTGCACAGGCTTAGAGCGTCGCGCCGACGTGGACGACGAGGTCGGCCAGGCGGTTGGAGTAGCCCCACTCGTTGTCGTACCAGCCGACGACCTTGACCTGGTCGCCGATGACCTTGGTCAGGCCCGAGTCGAAGATGCACGACGACGGGTCGGTGACGATGTCGGCCGACACGATCGGGTCCTCGGTGTAGACCAGGAAGCCCTTCATGGCGCCCTCGGCGGCCGTCTTGACGATCTGGTTGACCTCCTCGACCGTGGTCTCGCGCGAGGCGGTGAACGTCAGGTCGGTCGCCGAGCCGGTCGGCACGGGGACGCGCAGCGCGTAGCCGTCGAGCTTGCCCTTGAGCTCGGGGAGCACCAGGCTCACGGCCTTGGCGGCGCCCGTCGAGGTCGGGATGATGCTGAGGTTGGCCGCGCGGGCACGACGCAGGTCGCTGTGCGGGGCGTCCTGCAGGTTCTGGTCCTGCGTGTACGCGTGGATCGTGGTCATCAGGCCCTTCTCGATGCCGAGGCCGTCGTTGAGCGCCTTGGCCATCGGTGCGAGGCAGTTGGTCGTGCACGACGCGTTGGAGATCACGGTGTGCGCAGCGGGGTCGTAGAGCTCGTGGTTGACGCCCATCACGATCGTGATGTCCTCGTTGCTGGCGGGCGCGGAGATGATGACCTTCTTGGCGCCGCCGTCGACGTGGGCCTTGGCCTTCGTCGCATCGGTGAAGAAGCCGGTCGACTCGATGACGATGTCGACACCGACGCTGGCCCAGTCGAGCTTGGCGGGGTCGCGCTCGGCGAAGGCGGCGATCTTCTGGTCGCCGACGTAGATCGAGTCCTCGTCGTACGTGACGTCCGCGTCGAGACGACCCAGGATCGAGTCGTACTTGAGCAGGTGGGCGAGCGTCTTGTTGTCCGTCAGGTCGTTGACGGCGACGATCTCGATGTCAGCACCGGCGGCACGCGCCGCGCGGAAGAAGTTGCGGCCGATGCGGCCAAATCCATTGATGCCTACGCGTACGGTCACGGGAAACTGATCTCCTGCTGGATCGGGTGGGTAACGGGGCCCACCCTACCGAGGTGCCGGCGCTACCGGCGAGTCACCTCGCCGCCGCACCGTCGAGGTCAGTCGTCGACGAGCACTTCGTCACCGAGGCTCGACTCGGTGTCGGGGATGCCGAGCTCCTCGGCGCGCTTGTCGGCCATCGCGAGCAGGCGCCGGATGCGTCCGGCGATGGCGTCCTTGGTGAGGGCCGGCTCGTGCAGCTGGCCGAGCTCCTCGAGGCTCGCCTGGCGGTGCTCGACGCGCAGCGTGCCGGCCATCTTGAGGTGGTCGGGGACCTCGTCGCCCAGGATCTCGAGCGCACGCTGGGCGCGGGCACCGGCGGCGACGGCTGCGCGGGCCGAGCGGCGCAGGTTGGCGTCGTCGAAGTTGGCCAGCCGGTTGGCGGTGGCGCGCACCTCGCGGCGCATGCGGCGCTCCTCCCAGGCCAGCAGCGACTCGTGGGCGCCCAGACGCGTCAGGAGCGCGCCGATGGCCTCGCCGTCGCGGATGACGACCCGGTCGATGCCGCGGACCTCGCGCGCCTTGGCGCTGATGCCGACGCGGCGGGCCGCGCCGACCAGGGCCAGAGCTGCCTCGGGGCTGGGGCAGCTGACCTCGAGCGCCGACGAACGACCGGGCTCGGTCAGCGAGCCGTGGGCGAGGAACGAGCCGCGCCAGGCCGCGACCGCGTCGCACGACGAGCCGGAGACGACCTGGGGAGGAAGCCCCCGGATCGGACGGCCGCTGCCGTCGATGAGCCCGGTCTGGCGGGCCAACGCCTCGCCGTCCTTGGACACGCGGACGACGTAGTGGGTGTCCTTGCGGATGCCGGCGTTCTGCATCACGAGGATCTCGCTGTCGTGGCCGTAGATCTCGGCGATGTCCTTGCGAAGACGACGCGCGGCAGCGCCGGTGTCGAGCTCCGCCTCGACCACGATGCGTCCGGAGACGATGTGGAGTCCGCCGGAGAAGCGCAGGATCGAGGACACCTCGGCCTTGCGGCAGCACGACTTCGTGATGGTGGTGTTGGCCAGCTCTGCCTTCACCTGGGCCGTCATCGCCATGCAGCAGTTCCCCTAGCTAGTCGAGCCGAGTCCGTCGGCTGGAAAACGATCACTTTACGCCTGACGCATGACGTGTCCGAACGCGGCCGCGAGCCGTGCCGGGTCGTGCTGGTCGGACCCTGGCGTGGCCGACACGTCGGACACGAACAGGGTGGCTCCCAGTGCACGAGCCGTCGACTCAAGAGTGCCACGCGTGTCAACGAGGCTGGAGTCGGCGATGACCGCGTCGAGCCGCAGCTCGGGGGCGTGAGCCGCCAGGACCTCGAGGTGATCGGTGGGGCTGAGCCCCTCGGTCTCACCGTCCTGCTCGGCCAGGTTGAGCACCAGGACCCGCTTCGCCGGTGTCGCGATGAGGGCGTCGCGCAGGCCGGGGACGAGCAGCGTCGGCATGACGCTCGTGAACCACGAGCCGGGCCCGACGACGACCCAGTCGGCCGCCTCGACGGCCTCGACGGCCTCGACGCACGCGGGTGGGTCGCTCGGGTCGAGCCGCACGCTGACGACCTGGCCGTCCGTCGACGCGACCTCCACCTGGCCACGGACGACCGTCAGACGGTCGGGGGCCGAGCGCAGGTGGACGTCGGCCTCGATGTCGAGCGGGATCGACGCCATCGGCAGCACCCGGCCCTGGGCGCCGAGCAGGTCGCCGACCAGGTCGAGGCCGGCCACGTGATCGCCGAGCTGGTCCCAGATCGCGGCGATCAGCAGGTTGCCGACCGCGTGCCCGTGCAGCGGGCCGTCGCCGGCGAATCGGTGCTGCAGGATGCCCGCCCACGTGCGACCCCACTCGTCGTCGCCGCACAACGCGGCCAGCGCCATCCGCAGGTCGCCCGGCGGCAGTCCCCCGAGCTCGTCGCGCAGGCGGCCGGAGGAGCCACCGTTGTCGGCGACCGTCACGACCCCCGTCAGCTCGGTGGTCAACCGACGCAGGGCCGACAGGCTCGCCGCCAGGCCGTGGCCTCCCCCGAGCGAGACGACCTTCAGGTCACCCTCGAACCGTTCGGGCCTCTCGGGACGGGGTGGACGTGCGATCACTCGCGACCCAGGTCGCGGTGGACGACCAGGGTGCGGACGCCCTGCGCCCGCAGCCGCTCGGCGAACGCCTCGGACATCGCGACGCTGCGATGCCGTCCCCCGGTGCAGCCGATCGCGATGGTCAGGAAGTGCTTGTCCTCGTTGAGGTAGCCGCCGGTCAGCAGGGCGACGAGCTTCTCGTACTGCTCGAGGAACTCCTCGGCGCGCGGCTGCCCGAGCACGTACTGGCTGACCGACTGGTCGAGGCCGCTGAGCGGCCTCAGCTCGTCGACCCAGAACGGGTTGGGCAGGAACCGCAGGTCGGCGACCATGTCGGCATCGATCGGGATGCCGTACTTGAAGCCGAACGACATGACGGACGCGCGAAGGCCCGAGTCGGCGTCCTCGAACGCCGCGTGGACCCGCTGGCCGAGCTGGTGGACGTTGAGGTTGGTGGTGTCGACGACGATGTCGGCCCGGCCGCGGATGCGGCGCAGCAGCTCGCGCTCACGGTCGAAGCCGTCCATCAGGCGTCCCTCGTGGCTGAGCGGGTGCGGCCTGCGAGCGGCCTCCTGGCGGCGGACCAGCACCTCGTCGGACGCCTCGAGGTACAGCACGCGCGACGTGACGCCGATGTCGCGCAGCGACTCCAGGGCCTCGACCAGACCGCCGAAGAACTCCTGCGAGCGGGCGTCGACGACGACGGCGAGCTTGTCGATGTCGTCGGACTTCTGGATCGTCTCGACCGCCGAGGACAGCAGCTCGGGCGGGATGTTGTCGATGACGTAGTAGCCGAGCTTCTCCAGGACCTTGGCCGCCGAGCCGCGGCCGGCACCCGTCATGCCCGTCACGAGCACGAACTGGCTGAGCTGGGTCACGCGTGCCCTCCTGTCATCAGTCCATGATCTCGCCGGTCGCGGTGTTGACCGCCGGCGCCGTGTCGTCGGTGGCGAGTGCCTCCACGATGGATTGTGCCGTAGCCGCGCCGATGCCGGGCACGGTGGCGATCTCCTCGGCCGTCGCGGCCCGCAGCTTCTTGACCGAGCCGAAGCTCTTGAGCAGCGCCTTGCGTCGGGTTGGGCCCAGGCCCGCCACCGGGTCGAGCACGCTCTCGATCATCGACTTGCTGCGCCGGCCGCGGTGGTGGCCGATCGCGAACCGGTGCGCCTCGTCGCGCAGCCGCTGCAGCAGGTACAGCCCCTCGCTGGTGCGCGGCAGGATGACGGGGTCGTCGTCGTCGGGCAGCCAGACCTCCTCGAGACGCTTGGCCAGACCGACCAGAGCGACGTCGGTGATGCCGAGCTCCTGCATGGCCTGGTGCGCAGCGGCGACCTGCGGCGGCCCGCCGTCGACGACCACGAGCGCCGGCGTGTAGGCGAACCGCTTGGGCTTGCCGGTCTCGGGGTCGATGCCGCGGCCGTCGTCGCCGGAGCCGTCGACACCGAGCTCCGCTCGGGTCCGCAGCAGCGCGGTGAAGCGGCGGGTGATGACCTCGTGCATCGCCGCGACGTCGCTCTGGCCCTCGTTGCGGATCGTGAACCGGCGGTACTCGGACTTGCGCGGCAGACCGTCCTCGAACACGACCATCGACGCGACGGTCTCGGTGGCCCCGAGGTTGGAGATGTCGTAGCACTCGATGCGCAGCGGTGCGGTCGGGAGGTCGAGCGCCGCCTGGATCTCCTCGAGCGCGAGGCTGCGGGCCGTGAGGTCGGAGGTGCGCTTCATCTTGTGCCGCATCAACGACTGCTTGGCGTTCTGCTCGACGGTCTGCATCAGGGCGCGCTTGTCACCACGCTTGGGCACCCGGATCGTGACGGGGCCGTCGCGACGCTCGCTGAGCAGCTCCGTGACGATGTCGGCGTCGGACGGCATCGTCGGCACCAGCACCTCGCGCGGGACGGCCGCCGCGTTGGCGTCCTGGTACAGGGTCATCAGCGCGCGCTGGACGAGCTCGGGGAACTCGGCCTCGTCGGCTTTCTCGGCGACCCAGCCACGCTGGCCGCGGATGCGTCCGCCCCGCACGGAGAAGATCTGCACGGCGATCTCGAGCGGGTCGTCCACGAAGCCCAGCACGTCGGCGTCGGTGCCGTCGCCGAGCACGACGGTCTGCTTCTCGAGGACCCGCTGCAGGGCGCCGAGATCGTCGCGCAGCTTGGCCGCGAGCTCGTACTCCTCGCGCGCCGACGCCTCGAGCATCTTGGTCTCGATGCGCTTGGTGAACCCGGCGGTCTGGCCGCCCATGAACGCCAGGAAGTCGTTGACGATGGCCCGGTGCTCGTCAGGGCTGACCCGGCCGACGCACGGCGCCGCGCACTTGCCGATGTCACCCAGCAGGCACGGGCGGCCGATGGCCTTCGATCGGCGGAACACGCCCGCGGAGCACGAGCGCATCGGGAACACCCGCAGCAGGGTGTCGACGGTGTCGCGGATGGCCCACGCATGGCCGTAGGGCCCGAAGTAGCGGACGCCCTTGCGCTGGGTGCCGCGCATGACCGTGACCCGCGGGAACTCCTCGCCCACCGTGACGGCCAGCCAGGGGTAGGACTTGTCGTCGCGGTACTTGACGTTGAACCGCGGGTCGAACTCCTTGATCCAGGAGTACTCCAGCGCCAGCGCCTCGACCTCGGTGTCGACGACGGTCCACTCGACGGAGCTGGCGGTCGTGACCATCTGCTGCGTGCGCTGGTGCAGGTTGCTGATGTCCTGGAAGTACGAGCTCAGCCGTGGACGCAGCGACTTGGCCTTGCCGACGTAGATGACGCGTCGTTCGTCGTCGCGGAACCGGTAGACGCCGGGCGCGGTCGGGATCTCCCCCGGCGCCGGCCGGTACGTCGCTGGATCTGCCACTTCTCCACTCTACGGTCGGGCCCCGACAGCTCCGGCGGGACAGATCTGATGCGTCCGGGTCAGGCCAGCAGCGGCTTGAGGAACGAGCCGGTGTAGCTGGCGTCGACCGCCGCGACGTCCTCCGGCGTGCCCTCGGCGATCAGCGTGCCACCGCCGCTGCCGCCCTCGGGTCCCATGTCGATGACCCAGTCGGCGGTCTTGATGACGTCGAGGTTGTGCTCGATGACGATGACCGAGTTGCCGGTGTCGACGATCCGCTGCAGGACGAGCAGCAGCTTGCGGATGTCCTCGAAGTGCAGGCCCGTCGTGGGCTCGTCCAGGACGTAGACGGTCCGGCCGGTCGACCGCTTCTGCAGCTCGGCCGACAGCTTGACACGCTGCGACTCGCCGCCGGACAGCGTCGTGGCCGGCTGGCCCAGGCGGACGTAGCCGAGGCCGACCTCGACCAGCGTGCGCAGGTGCCGGGCGATGACCGGGATGGCCTCGAAGAAGTCGACGGCCTCCTCGATCGGCATGTCGAGGACGTCGGCGATCGACTTGCCCTTGTAGTGCACCTCGAGCGTCTCACGGTTGTACCGGGCGCCGTGGCACACCTCGCACGGGACGTAGACGTCGGGCAGGAAGTTCATCTCGATCTTGATCGTGCCGTCGCCGGAGCACGCCTCGCAGCGCCCACCCTTGACGTTGAACGAGAAGCGCCCCTGCTGGTAGCCGCGCATCTTGGCCTCGGGCGTCTGCGCGAACAGCTTGCGGACGTGGTCGAAGACACCCGTGTACGTGGCGGGGTTGGACCGCGGCGTGCGGCCGATCGGTGACTGGTCGACGTGGATGACCTTGTCGACCTCGCCGAGCCCGGAGATGCTGCGGTGCCGACCGGGGATCGTGCGGGCGCCGTAGATCGTGCGGGCCAGCTGCGTGTAGAGGATGTCGTTGACCAGGCTCGACTTGCCGGAGCCCGAGACACCCGTGACTGCGACGAACATGCCGAGCGGGAACGTCACGTCGATGTCGCGAAGGTTGTTCTCCTTGGCCCCGTGCACCGTCAGCTCGCGTCCCTTGACGCGCGGACGACGGACCTCCGGCACCGGGATGGACTTGCGGCCCGACAGGTACTGCCCGGTCAGGGAGTCCTTGCTGGCGTAGAGCTCCTCGACCGGCCCGGAGACGATGACCTGTCCGCCGTGCTCGCCGGCGCCGGGCCCGATGTCGACCGCCCAGTCGGCGGCCCGGATGGTGTCCTCGTCGTGCTCGACGACGATCAGGGTGTTGCCGAGGTCGCGCAGGCGCACGAGCGTCTCGATGAGGCGCTGGTTGTCGCGCTGGTGCAGGCCGATCGAGGGCTCGTCCAGGACGTACAGGACGCCGACCAGGCCGGCGCCGATCTGCGTGGCCAGCCGGATGCGCTGCGCCTCACCACCGGACAGCGAGCCGGCGGCGCGGTCGAGCGCGAGGTAGTGCAGCCCGACGTCGAGCAGGAAGCGCAGACGCTCATTGATCTCCTTGAGCACCCGCTCGCCGATCTGTCGCTCGCGGTCGCTCATCTCCAGCGAGGCGAGGTAGTCGGCCGCCTCGCGGATCGACAGCGCCGAGACCTCGGCGATGTTCTTGGGACCGTGCACCTCGGAGTTGAGGGTGACCGCGAGGATGACCGGCTTGAGCCGTGTGCCGTGGCAGACCCGGCACGGCACCTCGCGCATGAAGCCCTCGAGGCGCTCCTTGCTGGTCTCGGACTCGGTCTCGTCGTGGCGACGCTCGAGGTAGGTGATCGCGCCCTCGAACTCGGTGTAGTAGGACCGCACGCGCCCGTACCGGTTCTTGTACCGGACGTGGATCTTGGTGGGGTGCCCGTGCAGGATCGCGTCGCGGACGTCGTCGGACAGATCGCCCCACGGGGTGTCGGCGCTGAAGCCCATCTCGTCGGCGAGGGCGCCGATGAGGCGCGAGAAGTAGTCGGAGACCTGCGCCGACGACCACGGAGCGACGGCCCCGTCGTTGAGGGACTTGCCCTCGTCGGGCACCACGAGCTCGGGATCGACCTCCATGCGGGTGCCGAGGCCGTGGCACTCGGGGCAGGCGCCGAACGGCGCGTTGAACGAGAACGACCGCGGCTCGAGCTCGTCGACGGCCAGCGGGTGGTCGTTGGGGCACGCCAGCTTCTCGGAGAACCGGCGCGTGCGGTGCTCGTCGGACTCGTCGAGGTCGACGTAGTCGATGATGACCAGGCCGTCGGCCAACCCGAGCGCCGTCTCGATCGACTCGGTGAGCCGCTGCTGCGAGCTGGCCTTGACCTGCAGCCGGTCGACCACGACGTCGATCGTGTGCTTCTTCTGCTTGGCGAGCTTGGGCGGCTCGTCGGACAGCATGTGCACCTCGCCGTCGACGACGGTGCGGCTGAAGCCCTGCGTCTGCAGCTGGTGGAACAGCTCGGTGTACTCGCCCTTGCGGCCGCGGATGACCGGGGCGAGCACCTGGAAGCGGGTGCCCTCGTCGCCGGCCATGATGCGGTCGACGATCTGCTGCGGCGTCTGGCGCGCGATGGGCTCACCGCACGTGGGGCAGTGCGGGCGTCCGGCGCGGGCGTACAGCAGGCGCAGGTAGTCGTACACCTCGGTGATCGTGCCGACCGTCGAGCGGGGGTTGCGCGACGTGGACTTCTGGTCGATGGAGACCGCCGGCGAGAGACCCTCGATGAAGTCGACGTCGGGCTTGTCCATCTGCCCGAGGAACTGCCGCGCGTACGCCGACAGCGACTCGACGTATCGGCGCTGCCCCTCGGCGAAGATCGTGTCGAACGCCAGGGACGACTTGCCGGAGCCCGAGAGCCCCGTGAACACGATGAGGGAGTCGCGCGGGAGGTCGAGCGAGACGTCCTTGAGGTTGTGCTCTCGTGCGCCGCGGATGACGAGGCGATCGGTCACTGGCTCCCCTGAGGTAGTGGTGCGAAACGGTACGAATAGCGGGCAGAGCTGTGCCCCGTGTCATCGTAACGACGGGGTCCGACACTTTCCTTCTCGAGAGCGGGTCGACCCGGTCACACCCCGCCCGGGGCGGTGCGCCGGCGTCCACCCCCGGCCCCGGGATGGACGCCAGCGCACCGCCGCCCCCACCGGCTCTGGCAGGCTGGCGCCATGACGTACACCGGAGAAGTCGAGGTCGGCGGTCCCGCCGACGTGCAGCCCGCGGGAGACTTGGAGATCACCAAGATCGCGGTCGGCGCGATGAGCAACAACGCCTACCTGCTGCGCTGCGTCCTGACGGGCGAGCAGGTCCTGGTCGACGCCGCCGACGAGGCCGACCGACTGCTCGAGCTGATCGGCGACGCCGGCCTGGCCCGCGTCGTCACGACCCACCGCCACGGCGACCACTGGCAGGCCCTCGCCGCCGTCGTCGACGCCACCGGCGCCGAGACCGTCGCCGGCGAGCGCGATGCCGACGAGCTGCCCGTCGCGGTCGACGTCCGCGTGCAGACCGGTGCCCGGGTGCGGGTCGGCTCGTGCGAGCTGGAGGTCGTCGAGCTCGTCGGCCACACCCCCGGCTCGATCGCCCTCGCGTACGACGACCCGGACGGCATCGTGCACCTGTTCACGGGCGACTCGCTGTTCCCGGGCGGCGTCGGCAAGACCGGCTCCCCCGAGGACTTCACCTCGTTGATCGACGACGTCGAGACCAAGCTCTTCGGCGCGTACCCCGACGACACGCGGGTCTACCCCGGGCACGGCTTCGACACGACGCTCGGCGCCGAGCGTCCGCACCTGGCGGAGTGGCGAACGCGCGGTTGGTAGCCGGGCGGGCTCGTTCCTCGCCCTCGTCTCGCGCGGCGCGGCAGGCCGCACCTCGCGGCCGGCTGGCCTTCGCTTCGCTCGGCCCTGTGGTCACCCCGCAGGCCGCGGCCGTCCTAGGACTCCAGGAGTGCCTTCAGGGTCGCGAGGTCGCGGACGATCGCGGCTGCGTCGGCCTCGAAGGCGTCGAGGTCGGCCGGTGGCAGCTGGAACAGGCTGAAGACGACGTCGCTGCCGTCGCCGTTGCGGACGACCCGCAACGGGTTGGTGACCTGCACGCCGTCGGGCAGCGTGACGACGTGGTCGAGGACGCCATACGGGTTGTCGGGAGCGAACTCGACGGTGATGCGGCCGAGGTCGGACTCGGCCACCCACTGCCCGTCGACGAGCTCGATCGAGACGCTGAGCCCCGAGGCCCAGGCCGGCAGGTTGCGGGGGTCCGAGGCGAATGCGTAGACGTCGGCGGGGTCGCGGTCGATGGTCTCGACCAGATGTCGTGAGGTGTAGGTCATGATCCCACCGTAGGACGAGGCCCCGACACAGCACATCACGTCCGCGGCTTGAGCTTGCTGGCCGGGAGCCAGGCGATCTGCGACGCATCGCTGTGCCGCTGCGTCCTGCTCGGCACGACGTACACGACCTGCGCCTCGTAGCCGTCGGACGTCCGACGCCAGCCAAGCACCAGCCCCGGGTACTCCTGCGTGACCTGGGTCGTGAGGTTCGAGAGGTTGACCCACACGTGATAGACCGGCGGCGGCTCGGGCACCTGCACGGCGTAGGGATCGGCCGGTGCCAGGGGCCGCCCGTTGATGGAGCCGTTCGGGTTCACCCGTGCAGGATACGTCGATTCGAACAGGTGTTCTACTCCGGTCGTGAGTTGTCCGACTCGAGTAGCGGATCGCGGACCAGCCCCTAGCGTTGAATCATGAGAAGGCTGGCGATCGCGGCACTGTTCGTGCTGTTGAGTGCGTGCAGCAGCGGATCGGACTCCCCCGCGCTCGACACCTCGCCGACGCTGTCGGCCGACGACGCGGTGCAGCAGACGTGCGAGGAGGTACGGGCCGGCATCGACGACTTCAACCGTCAGGACTACGCGGGCACCGTCAGGCACTTCGAGAAGGCCAAGCCGCCGGCGAAGGTGTACGCCACGGTCAACGACGAGCCCGAGGCCGACGCGCTCCTCGACGCCGTCGAGTACTACGCGAACCTCGCACCCGAGGACTACCCTGACGCCGCCCGTGGATCCGAGAGCTTCGCGCGCAACAAGGCCATCACGCTCGAGCAGTGCGCCTCCGGCGAGCCGATCGACGACTCCCCGCCGACCCCCGTCTAGGTCTCGCGCGCCAACGACACGTACACCGCGTTGACGGCCACGGCCTGCTCGAGCTCGGTGGACACCCCGGCGAAGAACTGCGAGCGGTACGTCTCGTCGGTGACGGCGTAGACCGTGAAGTAGAGCCCCGCGAAG